>ERZ791922.1187-NODE-1187-length-10603-cov-1.868411_pt1 | contig 10603 bp, 8 predicted proteins | sample MGYA00510134_ERZ791922 | MGnify/ENA primary metagenome ERZ791922 (study PRJEB30046, sample SAMN00792101) | human gut metagenome | study: EMG produced TPA metagenomics assembly of the A metagenome-wide association study of gut microbiota in type 2...
TAACAAGTGGCTTGATAACGAATGGTCGATTTCAATCCACGCGCCCGCGAGGGGCGCGACACCGAGAGCCTCGTCGCGGGCTCTTTTTATTTATTTCAATCCACGCGCCCGCGAGGGGCGCGACAGCGTATGTAACAAATTCAATTCAATTATTATCGACAAGATTGTGCTACATACCAAACTCTTTCAAAGAGTTACCAAAAAAATTATTTAATTTTGACTTTCTTGATCAGTCTGCGACTTTTTGTGGTGCCAACCTTCCCGCTTTTTCCGAACAGCTTTAGCCTGGCACCCAAATACGGTATCAACAACGTGTGATCAAATCATAATCACACCCTCCGGATCGTATGTCTCATTCGCACCATAATGTTCGATCCTACGTGAATAGTTTCTACCCAGGTTATAAAACCGCAAACTATCTTCACTGGAATCAAACACTTCTAACAGCTCATGTTTCAGGAATTCCAGCTGAGCTGGATCAACATCACATTCAAATACGGAGTTTTGAACGCGCTGCCCATAATTGCAACATATTTTTGCAATTTTTCTCAACCGCCCTCTTCCTTGTGCGCTTGTTGTATTAACATCGTAAGTGATAAGGATCATCATTCGGATACCTACTTCCAGAAAAATGGAGGATACTGGTCAATATCCCCTCTGACAGCTCTTGCAAGGAGTAGTGCCTGAACATGAGGCACCAATCCCCACATGATCTTCTCTTTCAGGAAAGGATGGATAATCGTAACACTCTTTTTCTTTTGCCACTCCGTCAGGAATTTTTTCCTGCCGTCATCTGTCAAAAGCACTGCTCCATTCTCCTGCTCCTGAAAATCATTGGAGTCCAGTATTCTGTTATTTATCAACGTAAGTACAAAACGATCCGCGTACACAGAACGTAATTCCTCCACCATGTCCAACGCCAAAGATTTTCGTCCTGACCTGTCTGTATGTTGAAATCCCACATATGGATCCAGACCGACTCCATGTAGTGCAGATGCACAATCATTTGATAAAAGAGTATAGGCAAACGACAATAATGCGTTAGTCGGATCTGTAGGAGGTCTCCTGATCCTTCCAGCAAACGAAAACCATTCTTTATTTTGAAGGATCAATTCATCAAAGACATCAAAGTATGCAGCAGCTGCTCTTCCCTCTATTCCGCGCAGTACATCCATTGCTTCAGCAGACTCAGTATTGAGAAGACTTTCCCGTAACGCATCAACTGATGCATTGATTTTCTCCTCGTTAATACGCGCTGAATAATTCCTGCAGCATTTCATCAGGAAATAACGCGCATTATAGATTTTTGCATAAATAAAATCTTTCGCATATGTCAATGATTTTGTTTTATCATCAGCGATGCGATATTGTTCACGTCTTAGAAAGACATTCCCATTTGTATTTGAGAATGTACTGGCAAGATACTTACCGAACGGTGAAAAGAACGATAACATCACTCCGCAATTTGCACATTTCCCCATCAGCGCCGGTGATGCCCCTCTATATGAGAAACTGACTATAGCCTCTAGCGTGTGCAATGGGATAAGATGTTTTTCATTCATACCAATGGTAACTAGAACGGCCTCCCCTTCCAGAGATAAGTACGCATTTTCCGACGTGATATACAGCGTATTGAGCAACTTCTGCATTTTATTCTTTCCTTACCTCTTGAATGTGTTTAGAAATAAAGTTCTGCACATTGCTAACGCTTTCTGAAGCAAATAATTCTGGCATACAAACATTCTTGAGAGAACAATGCATACACTTGCTGTCATACTGGCCTCGCGGCGTGACACCACTCTCATACATCTCACGCATTTCGCTAATGACCTGAATTGTCTTTTTCCTTAACTTCTCTGATATCCTGACATTTTCTCTGTGTCTCGTCTTACCGTAGAAAAGGCAGGCATCATCAATATGGCAGCCTATCATTTCTTCTAGACAAAGAGCTTGAGCTGTCAGCTGCAGACGATCTTCATCACCTTGCTTGCTACTACCTCGTTTATATTCGACAGGTCTTACTCTCCATTTGCCTACATGCCCCACTATCTCTATGCCAGAATCATCCGGTATAAACTCAACAGCATCACATACTCCCGTTATTCCGTACAGCTTTGAGCCAATACTGACTCCCCTCTTTGTTATGATGCCATTGCGAACGTCGTGGACTTCTGGATCGTGGACGCGCTTATGCATTAACCTACCTGAAGCTGTTGATGAGTCTTCCACCCATTGATCTTCAACATGAATCAATGCCCACTGACGTTCGCAATACACAAAATGCTGGATACCTGAAATCATTAAATCATCTTTATAATCCATTGATTATTTCCGGTTCCAATCCTTCCAATTTCTCCTCCTGGAAGATATAGTCATCTACCGATTCAGGAATGACCACTTCAGGTCTTTTTACCGCTCTCACACTCTTATGGACCTTTGCTGATGAATACTGACCTTCCTTGCAATCGTGTTTCCACCAGTACAATCTTACAACTTCCATAGATCCATCTGGTCTGGCAGATGAAGAGTCGTTGATGAACAGTGTCTGTAAGCACTTCTTTACTATCTCTGCATCCTCTTCAGAAAAGCCGGTTTTCTCTGCCATCTGAACATTAATAGAACCCTTAAGCTCATAGAGCCCGAACTTCACGAAATGTTTCATGCCCATCGTATCACTGCCGCGCTCTCCACTCGCTTTTCTCTCGCCACTTACGCTTTTGGTGATCTGCATCGAGTCGATCTCCACAGGATCCACGCTTACAGCCTGGTGAACAGATAACGGGCCTCGAACTCCGACCGATGCGCAGCCAAAGTTTTTAAAAGCAAATACCTGGCCAAAAGTCCTGACATCCAGCCACTTTTCACATGCTGTTCTTGCAAATTCGTCAGGGTCCTTGATCTTTTCAAGGCTCTTTGCCCTCTCTCTGAGGCTCTTTGCCCCGTCATCGCACCGATCATCTGACTGGACAAAAATGTCATATCCCATGTCCTGCATACGATTCCTGATTTTACGTTTTACACATACATCCGATATCTCACCATAGTCATTATAATCGGTCCTTGGACGATTCCCGTTAAGCGGATCTCCGTTCGGATTAGCATTATCAACAGTTATAAATGCCACAAAGTCGATTTTCCTTTCCAGTGCGCTCATTACTTCTCCTCCTCATTCATTTCGGATTTTTCGCTCTTCTTGCTATAAAGTTCATTTTTCTGCAGATAGTAACCCAACAAATATGTTTCGCTCAGCTTCTTATCGTATTCATTTTCCGGGAATCTCGAGATCTGCTCCATGATTTCTCCGATCAGTTTTTCGTAGTAGCCTCTTGAACTCTCTTTAAGCTTTGGATAATACGCCGTCTTTACTCTTTCCATTATTATTTTTAACGCATATCCTGGTCTCTGCACATAGACTTGCTGCATTCGTATCGCATTTGTTTCTCTAGCTGATGAATCATCATCGTACGTATCTCTCTCTGCTTTCTCCAATACTGCAAGCAACCGCCCAAATTGGTAGCTTCTGTCCTTCCGATTGGGTTCTAACGCCATTTTCCATACCTCCCTATAGTGATCTATTCTATATTTTCTTATTACAGCGCAAGCCGTAAACAACAGACTTCTTCTGTTACTGCTGGAGTATATCTGCAGATTGTCGGCATGATGCTTGATAGACACCATCATTGAAACTGGGAACAACGCCTTGTCGATTCTTGAAAACAGAAGTTGTTGCATTAGTGGCCCCACGATCCTGGAGTCCACTTCAATTCTTGCATTTTCTTCATCTTTCCGCTGCGTACCGTAAGCGAACTTGATTATGTTAAACAGTAACGGTGACTGCGTTCCCCATCCGTTGTCATACCAGCAACAAGTCGTATCCCAGTATTCGAGACGATCCAGAAAATCAGAACCTCGTAGTTCATTGTAATAAGATAGGGACAACCTGCCGCTGGTTGCCGCATCAAATGATGCTATAACGACCAATTCGGAATTCGGAAGATTGACCTTATATCCCTCGATTTTTTTGGAAATTTCGCGTTCATATGCATCTGGTCTCAAGACTTCATCATGATCAGTCCCGAAAAAAAGCGGACTGTTGACTGAAGGCACCGGCTTGCCATTCGGGTTCCAGCAGATGAAGGTCCTGTTTTCAAATTTCATTCCGTGGTTGGCTACAAGCCATTTCAATGCGTTATGAGCCTTCTGTGAAGTCTGATAGCCGATAGACGCTGCCTCTTCGGCCTGCTCAAATCGACCTCTATAGGTGAAATTCGTATTGTCGTTTGCAGATATCAGTTTTGCATTTCCATTCGATGCTACAACGCCCTTCAAATGCTGAGTTGCCCTATCGACCCAATCGCCACTAACGTAACAAACGGTCGATCCATTCTTCTGCACCGTGTGGTTAATGTAAAAATCGGTCCATGAATCCATTATGCTTTGGTCCGTCCATACAGGACCCCCGGACTCTCCCATTCCAACAACGGTCCAACAGACCATGTCCTTCGTGTTTTCAACTTTACCATCTTTGATTTTTAACAGACCTGCTTCTTCAAGGTCTTGTTTTACTGTTTCCTGCTCAACATAGTGCAGAACTACCTCTGCCTTTGGATGTGAATATTTAGAAGAACACCATTCGCGCAGCTGATCTAAATACTCGCTGTATTTCTTTGGGTCATCAGGCATTATGTAACCTATCTGATCGCACAAGCCATGAGCAGCTACTGCACTGGTCCTTCCTGCAGATTTCTCAGTAACAGGAATTATTATCTTTTTATTTATTTCCTCAGCAGAAACAAATTGGCCTCCAGCATTTATCGTTATATTGATTTTTGCTTCAGCAACGATGTGAGACACTGGGGCAAACGGCTCTCTATCTCCGGGGGACAACTTTCCAACACACCCCGGCAAATTGTCGTAAGTCTCGACAGCTCTTTGCATCAAGCCCATCAAAGCACCTCCCCAAATTCAGATGATCCAGAGAAATTTTCACTTCCAAAAGGCTTTATCTTCATTTCTTTGATGGTCTTGTGGACTTGACAGTCTTCTGGCCTGCAGAATTGAATAACGCCTTTTTTCATTACAGGGTGCCAAAGATTTATCGTCATCTTGTTTTTAGTTTCCTTTGAATACGCCTCATCAGCATATGTGATTCCGTGATACATCATCCCAAAATCCAGTTGTGGAGTATCATCATAAAATCCTTTTCCCTCTCCAAATCTACAAGGCTCGACATACCCCTGACACTCCCGTGTCCCGAGGAAAACATCTCGTCTTCCTCCTTTCCTGATCATCCTTTTTGCTATCTCATGATGCTTGTTCTCATTTCTGTCATAGCGCAACTCCTCTCGATTATCATTCCATTCAAAATGCGCCTTGACCTGGTAACGACAATCTTTTAAATATGTATAGTAAGACAAATCATTGCTGCCTTCTTTACCATGACAGTATTTTATGGTTCTTACTCCCTTTACCTCCGTCTGTATCTGATTCATAATGCGCACCTCATCGATGAACCAGATAAACGTCGGCTTCCAATACACTGACGAGAGTATCCCCTTTAATGCCTCATAAGTCGGCACCTGGTAGCTGCATTTTTCACCGCCGACACGCATGATCGGATCTGAAAACAGCGCATAATCTCCACACACTTCAAAAGTTACAATATTTGGATGCTCCAATTCTCCTCACCTCCGTCTTTATTCAATCCAAAATTTGAGTTGTAATATTCATTATCAAGAAGCAATACCGAACCTTCCCAGATTGTCTTTATACCTCCTTTTTCGTTTATTATTGACACCAGATATTTTGGAATAGAAATGACGTATTGCTTTGCATCTTCCAGCAGCATTCTTCTGCTATCCAGATCATACGTATTTTCCTCTGCACACATTTTAGCTATCAGATTCTGACCACTCTCCCCATAAGGGACGATCACGGTCTGTGATTCCTGATCTATCACTGAAAACAAACTACCAGCTGTCTTGAATGCCTGTCTTGTTAAATACTGACTCAAATCATGTCCTCTTCCGCAGTACTGATCATTGCATGACAGCAACTGGTATATAGACACTTTTCCTTTTCCATCCTTTTCCTTCACATAATCATCTTGATATCCCTCATCCATATTCCTGTACAAAGATCCGTAATAATAATTTATTGCTGTTTCTGAAGCCAGATCATCAAATTTCTTTGGGTCATTTTTGTACTCTTCCATAAGATCTACCGTAGCCGCTTTTGCGTCTCTGATCGTTGAAAGATGATCCAAGTTTTCATCACTGCAACGAATGACGTACACATTTGAAGGCTCTTCTCGTTCTCCATTTCTGTTGCACCGACCCGCAGACTGGATGATGCTATCCATTCCAGCGGCCAGACGGATAACCGTCTCAAAGGAAATGTCGACACCTGCTTCGATGACCTGAGTTGAAAAGCAGATTACTTTCCTATTTTCATTCAATTTCCCATAAAGGTCATTGAGGACATCGCTCCTGTGCGCTTTACACATAGCAGATGACAGATGGCATTTTTCCCATCCATCTGCAAAGAAGTTATGATATAAAAAATTTGCCTCATCCTTCTTATTGCACACTACCAGAATACTTTGCGTGTCACCAATTATCGTCTTGATGAAATCCGGTATTTCGTCAAGTTTCATATTCCCTCTATCACAAATACTTGTTCGCTTAAAAAGGCGTTTGTACTCCTGGATCTTGTCTTCCGGAAGTTCTAAACTTTCGGTGATACACATAGGATGTCGTGCCTTTTCAAGACACGGCTGCGTAGCCGAACACAGCACAACAGTCACATCGCAGAAATAGCTCAGAAAATTCATGGCTAGATCAAAAAGAGTGAGTAAATTATTCGGCATGCTCTGCACTTCATCAAAAATTACCACACTGTTACAAAGTGACTGCATACGTCGTACACTTGAGGTCTTGCCACTGAAAAGCGAATCCATAAACTGGACCATAGTCGTGATCACGATAGGAGCATCCCAGGTCTCACACAGAAGTGCCTGCATCTCATCGTTTCCGTTTTCATTTATCACATTGGAATGGTGTTCAAGGACAAGCTCCTCACGTCCTATTGCATTTCTTATCACCTGCGAATTTTGTTCCAGTATACTTATCAATGGTGCAACGTAAAAAATTCTCTTTTTGTTATGTTGTCTTGCATGTTCAAGTGCAAACCGCATGCTCGATAGTGTCTTACCTGCGCCTGTCGGTAAATTCAGTCGATAAATCCCGGTTCCTTTCCCACCCTGTTCTCCACAATAGTCGGAAAGTTCGCGCCTAGCCCTCTGCAACGGCGTTTCACATTCAAAGCCATATATATACTTGAGCAGTTGGGAGAGCGCATCATTCCACAAATTATCATCAGCAGAAATAATCTTTTCAAAGTAATGATTTCCCATAAAAATTGCTGTGTCTTTTCGATCTCCGTCCATTACCGCAGATGACAGCAACCTCGCAAGCATTCCTTCATAAAAAAAGATCTCGTCATCTCCAGATGCCGGCTCTTTAAAAGCCTCCATCTTGGTCTTCAGCTCTTCACACGCCCTATTGAACAAATCATTAACATCAGCATCAGTTGCACAGCAACTGAAAAAAGCCTTCTTCGCGCGGTCGTCATACTCTGGCTGTTTTGTCAGTCTATGCTCAAAACCACTTTGTCCGTCAGCATCAATACAATCGAAAAGCCCATGGTGGCTCCCAATCGCATAAGCTATTAATTCTGCCGAGATATCATCAAATCCAAGGCTATTCTCATCATGAAAATTAGACAGCATGTAGCTTAACCCTGCAAATGAATGGATAACTGATCTTTTGACTTTCTTTTCGTTAATTACAGCATCATGGATATACGTGTTAAATTCATTCGTAAATTTACCCATATCATGCAACAGCCCCGCAAGATAAGCAGCATCACCGAGCCCAATGGATCTCAAGTCATCGGCTGCGTATTCTGCTGTCTTTCTGCAATGATCTGTGCATGTTTGGACATCATTATTTCCGTTTATATGCGCTGCATACGCCATACCATTATCACTACTCATGCTATTCTCCCAGGGTATTATCTTCATTCCCCCTATTTCGTCCTCTTCATTACGTTCCACAGGACTGCGAATGGAAAGATCACGATCATCAATATTATCGTCCCCATTTTTCTCTCCCCATTTCCATTTCGTGCATTGTTTTAATATTTATACTTTATAACATTTGAGTGATTTCGCCAATAGTTATGCCCCTCGATTCACCCCTCGAAATTACCCGCAGATCGTCAGAGTCACTTTTTTATGACTCTTTCTTTTCCCGGTCCAAAACGATCCCCTTTCTCCCTCGATATTGTTGTATAATGCTCCTGCGCGGAACGCATAGAAAGCGCATGGGAACCGAGTGTAAAGCGCGCACGCAAACCGCACGAAGCAACGAGACTAACGCCAGTTTAAGAAGGGGTGTGATCATATGGAACATATAGTGAGAATAGACGGGGAAAAGGTTTTTATCAGCGACGGCAGCGGCAATCTCTCGGAGGCCCCGCTCTCGGCCGTGCAGTACGAGGATCCGCAGGAAGGGGATCCGGTGAGGCTTTTTGAGACCGACAGCGGAGTGCTGGTGTCAAAGGCGGAGGACGAGCCGCTGGATGCGTATCCGGCGGATGGCGCCAGGGCTGGAGCCGGTGGCGGCCAGTATGGCGGGCAATACAGAGATCAGTACGGATCCGGAGCCGCAAACGGTACGGGCGGACAGCGTGCCGGCAGAGACATGAGGAAGTGCAACAAGCACGTTTTTGTGTGGCTCTTCGCATTCGTGCTGGGAGAGTTTGGAGTCGACAGGTTTTACAGGGGGCAGATCGGGCTCGGCATCCTGAAGTTCATCACTGCAGGCGGCCTCGGGATGTGGTTCCTGGCGGACTTCATCATCGCGGCGATCAAGGCCTACAGCAATTCGGCCTTCGGGCCCGACGAGGACGTCGTATTCGTGGATGGGTACTACGCGAAATAAGCGCAAAACGGATACGAATCAAACGTAATAGATGCGAAAATAAATCACTGGCATGCCGCGCCGGGTAACGGGCGGTATGCCAGTTTTTTTACGGGAAAACGTCCCCGGTGGCACGATGGCCCCGGAGGCGCTTTTTCTTTCTGCTACTTTTGCTTCTTTTGCTGCTTTCTGCTTTTCCTTTCTTTTCTCGCGTATGCCAGCGTCTGCTTCAGTGCCGAGTCTCTGTCCACTCCCGCCAGCCGCATTTTGTGAGCGTAGGCCAGGAACTCGCCGAAGTCCGCACCTGGCTCCAGACCTTTTTCCATGAGATCGCGGCCGGTGAACCACGGCCTGTCCATGATCTGGCGGTACTGATCCAGCCTCTCCCGAAGAAATTCCGGATCGCCCGTAAAGGCTTCGGTGCCCGCCCTCACCGGGGCATCTGCCTGGGCGAACCATATCAGGTCCTCAGGCGCGCTGGCCTGGTCGAACATGCGATTCGTGGATTTGAGGGCCGGGTGAGATCTCGAGGCCACGTTGGGCTTCATGTGGAGGGGGACCATGTTCATGACATAGCTTTTCGTTTTTTTCTCGGAGACCAGGCGGTCCAGAAAAGCGCCGACCAGCGGCGCGCCCTCTGTCTCGTGGCGGTAAGCGTGGATGCGGCCCTTGACGACCTGGGTGGTCGCGATCTTCCCCAGGTCGTGGGTCAGGCAGAGGAGCATGAAAGCATAAGGATCCGAAACCTCGCCGCGGAAGGCGGCGGCCCGGTCGATCACATCCATGGTGTGGTTCCACACGTCGCCCTCGGGGTGGAAAACAGGATCCTGCTCCAGGCCGATCAGCTGCTCCAGCTCCGGGAACCAGCAGTGGAGCTGCCCCATCTGGCGCAGGGACTGGAAAAACCTTGAAGGCTCCCTTCCCTTCACCAGCGCCTTGCGCAGCTCCTCCTCCACGCGCTCCCGGGAGAGCGCCGAGAGGTCCATCGTGCCGCAGAGCTCTATGGTCTCGGGTGCTATGGAAAAGCAGAACCGCGCCGCGAATTGTGCGGCCCGCAGGACCCGCAGGGGGTCCTCCGGAAAAGTTCGGGGATTCACGTGGCGGATGATTCCCTTTTCCATGTCCTCCCTGCCCCCGAAAAAGTCCAGTACCTCTCCCGTCAGCACGTCCTCCATCATGGCGTTCATGGTGAAGTCGCGGCGACGGGCGGCCTTTTCAGGACCTATGAAAGGATCCACTTCCACCTGAAAATCCCGGTGACCGTTCCCCGTCGCCCGCTCCTTCCGGGGCATGGCGATGTCCAGGTCCAGCCCGCTCATGGACATGATCCCGAAGCTGGCCCCGTACTCCAGGGGCTTGCCAAGCCGGCACAGTATCTCCTTGAGTTCGCCCGGCTCGATGCCGTGGACCTCCACGTCCACGTCCTTGTTTTCAATATTCAGAAGGCGGTCGCGGACGAAGCCGCCAACGAAATAGGCACGCCCGCCCTTCTTTTCCACCAGCCCGGCGATCTCCCGGGCCTTTTCCATTGCCGGATCGTTCATGACTGACCCTCCCGCTCCCGTGCTCACTGCGACCATCTGCCGCTCAGTCTTTCCGGATGTCCCGGAACTTTCTGC
>ERZ791922.1188-NODE-1188-length-10576-cov-8.708488_pt1 | contig 10576 bp, 10 predicted proteins | sample MGYA00510134_ERZ791922 | MGnify/ENA primary metagenome ERZ791922 (study PRJEB30046, sample SAMN00792101) | human gut metagenome | study: EMG produced TPA metagenomics assembly of the A metagenome-wide association study of gut microbiota in type 2...
TGTGAAAGGGCGGAGCGCCGCGCAGCTGCGCGGCGCTCCGCCTTATTCCAGCTCGTCCAGGCGGTCCTGGAGCTCGTCGGCCAGATCCTCCAGTGCCTCGTGGCGTTCTCCCCAGTCCTCATAGGCATCGCTGTCCATATCCTCCGGCTCGAGCTCGTCCAGCTGCTCCAGCACAAGCTGGATCCGTTCCAGGCAGGAGAGAAGTTGAGCGCGGTCCATGCCGTCCAACTCTGGCTGTCCGGGAAAGGCTGGAAAATCAAGCGTGTCCCCCATCCGGGTGCCTCCTTTCGGCTCTATGAAGTATGACGATTATACCACAGCCGTTCTCTCATGAAAACATTGCAGGCGGGATTTCTTTCCGACAAGCAATGGAATACCGAACGGCGGAGTAGACACCAAAATAAAAAAGATGCGTCTCCCAAAGCCGTGTGACGCAACACGTTCCATAATCGGTTCCGTCTCTTTTTGAAGAGTGCGTTCACTCAAAAATGCTCCCATGATCTTCTTGATAACGTTCCCTTGAATTTCGGTCAAAAATACAGTATAAACTTTTCGCAAGTCTATCATAAAGTTCTCTCGTATAAAGCAAAAGTATTATTGCAAGTAGCTTCTTATTCAGCGTGACTATGATTTTTATTGTACTACATTACGACGGATTTTGCCGCCCCAATAAGACTATGGGGGTTGTTCCCAAAACATACAAGTAACTTTATCGAAGGGACGATTCTCATGAGCAGCAGGCAAAAAAGCATCAAGCCGATGTCAGTAGGAGTTCGAATCCCACCCATTACACGTTTTGACCTTTGAATTTGCTCTGTTTGTATTTGACTGGTGGCATAAGGCGTTTTATATAGGAAAGGCCGAGACTTTTCTAGCAAAAAGGATTTTAGACATAAAATGGCCCTACCTGACCAGAACAAGGATAACCATTTGTTCTGGTCAGGTAGGGCCATTCAATTGGACCCGCCTAACGAGGCAACGACTCTGACAGGCTTTGAAAGATAGCCCGGTTGTGAAGAACCGCCGATGAATCCGGTTTACAGGCGGCGGCCAGTTCATTGAAGGTTTCCGCTCTTTTCTGGTCGCCCAGATGGCTGTAACAGACGCACAGCTGGATACAGGGGAGATAACCATAGCAGTCCGGAGAGACAAAGCCGCCCCTGCGATCATCCCGGGCGCAGGTCAGAGCCAGAGCGTACCAGTAGGCAGCCTGCTGGTACCGCTCCTGCCGGAGGAAGCAGTTTCCGATCTCACAGCAGACCTCTGCCCTGGGTCGGTCGTAGGTGAAGCTGCGAAATAACGCAGCCAGCGCCGCTTGCTCATGGCCCAACTCCTTGTGACAGTAAGCGCAGTGGCAGCATGCGTCAATGTTGTTCTCCACCCAGCCCTGGCCTTCTTCCAAAAATCGCTCAAAGACATCCAACGCCTCCTCCCAGCGATGGTGGTAGTAGAGCTCACGGCCGTAGTAGAACTGCTGACGGGGTTCCAGCTGTTTCCCAGCAGCCAGTTGGGCCTGGTAGATACGCAGGTTCCGGTCTGGGTCGGAGGGGCGGGTCTTGCGGTGGGTGACGGCGAAATCCGAGTACAGGACATTCCCAACCGGCGTGACAACCTCGTGGACGGCTCCTACCCAGCACATCCCAGCCCGGTTTTTGATTAGCCTTTCCCGGTAGTAAGAGAAGGTCACGCGGCCGCGTTCGTCAAAGCCGGTGTGGTAGGGGGCCATGACCACCGAGACAGTTGGGTCCAGAGTCTCTTTTAGGTTGAGAAAAGCCTTCTGATCCTCCTCCAAAAATACGTCGTCGGCATCCAGCCACATGCAGTAGTCCATAGACGCATGGGAAAAGGCTTCGTTCCGGGCGGCGGAAAAGTCATCCTGCCAGGGAAAGTCAAAGATTTGATTGGTAAAGTGGGTGGCAATCTCCCGGGTCCGATCGGTGGAGCCGGTGTCCACAATGATAATCTCGTCCACGAGGCCAGCCACACTCTTCAGACAGCGCTCCAGCACATCTTCCTCATTCTTTACAATCATACACAGACTGACGCTTATCATAGTGGCGCTTCCTTTTGATTCATCATGATATTGTTTCCGCCGGTTTTTACCGGCGGCACTCAGCTCAGACGGATGATGGTCAGAGAGGCCCCAGCGCCGCCGCTTACCAGAATGGCGGTTCCGGCAATTGTGGTAAAGAGCTGCAACGTAATGGTGGAGTTTGCGGGCAGTGTGACCTTGATCTGGTTTTCAAAGTTAGAGGTTGAGACCACCGGGTTGATGGTAGAGGGGATGCTGTTCACCCCGTTGATCACCAGCCGGGTTCCCATCAGCAGGGCCACAGTGGTATTCACATGGTAAGATATCTGATAGGTGCCCGCCGTGGCCACGGTAAACACCGTGTTCCCGGTGTTGGCCGTGATGTCGGGGGACAGAACTTGGGCGTTGGGCAGGGGGATTGGGCTGCCCCCCAGCGCCACCAGAACGCTGCTGCCCTGGGTGTTGGCGGCAAAGCCGGCGGTGGAGGTAAGGTTGGGACCTGTGGCTCCAGTGGGACCGGACGCCCCCGTGGGACCGGTGGCGCCGGTTGGACCCTGCATGGGGGAGGCTGTCAAAGCGCCCTGCATCTTTGCTTTCAGAAAGAGCTGGTTCTGCGCCGCGGTTTCCAGCATACTGCGGACGCTCTCATTGGCGGCCAGCACGTCGCTGACTGTGGCGGGAGGGCCGCTGAGACCGGGCAGGGTTCCCAGAATATATTGCAGTTTCTCTCCTTCAGCGTTGAGAATATGGCTCAGGCCGAGTTCTTCCATCGCAATAGAAGAGAGAATTTGATTAACTGCGTCTTCCCGTTCAGACGTGCTGGCCGTCAACAAAAGCGTCACCGCCCTTGTTGAGGCAGTGACGCAAAACCAGATGCTGTTGAAAAACAAGCTGGCTCAGGTGCTAGAGTTTTGCCCGCTTCCATCGCCCCCGCCGCCAGCTTGTAAGCCGGAGCCGGGACCTACGCCCTGTCCTTCCCCTTGCCGGCCAGATCCCTGTGTGTCCCAGTGTCCGGTGTCCTGCTCCCCACCCCATCTAGTGTCTCATCAGGTACTGTCCTGTGAAAAAAGCGCTGTTCAATTAATAGGACTGCGGGAGAGAATGCTGTGGAATCCGGACTGTCGCCTGTGCTGGAGACAGCGAAGCCGTTCAGGAAAAGATATCTGTTTGGACGAACGTACCCCTGCTCAGATTCAGCTTGATCCAGGGAAAACCTACGCAGTCCAATACGCACTGAATGTCTGCGCTACATCACCGGAAGAGGGGACAATTCTCCTCAGACAGTCGCCCTGTGGTGCGTTTACAGATGCGCTGCCTCTGCATTTTTCCATAGGACACCCGGCACACGGCCAGCAGACATTGCACTATGTCTCTGTAATGCACCCCTGTATAAACAATGGATACAGCGTGAAGCTGTCCCTGATGCTTGACGCCAAAGCGCCTCTGTATGTGGAGCAGGCAGTGATGGATGTGGTAGAGCTTTGATGACATGATTGAGCATTTTAATAGCATGTAACGGCTCTGCCGGGCACAAGAGAATCCAGTACAAAGGAGATAAAACGAATTTTGCTGCCGGACAAAGAATGGCTGGAAAGCCAGATAAAAGCAGGTGTTATATTATGAGCGGAACCTCATGATAACCTCCGGCTTCACCTTGGATCGAGAACGACAGAATATACCTTACGGTAAAAATGACCATACAGCGTCCATCCTTATTGACCGCAATCGCTGTCAGAATGACCGCATTAGTTTGCTGATAGTAGCCGGAGAACCCACGTGGTCTCAGTTATATCCTACACACGCCGGATGGATACGCCGGCTAGATACATCTCGATCAGGGTTTCTTCACACTGCTCTCCCGGCAGCGACAGCTCACAATGGCAACCGTTTTAAAGGAAATCCCCTTGAGCTTGGGCACCTTGAGGGCGACTTCACCGGAAGTGGTAATGAGGCTACGGCTACAGTGGCCGCTGCGGTAGCCTTAGCGCTGTTCATTGCGCTCGTACCGAGAGCTTCTCCGCCTTCGACTTCCAATAACTCGTTGAGGGGAAACCTCCACGCTACCTCGCACCAATTCCTTGTAGGACTCTTAATTACTCCCTCATTTAGTTGTAAAATTTTTGGAACATGGTTTACAGACTTCTTTTGGGATGCTGTGTCGCAATTTCATTCTACGAGAGGCCTGCAACCCTTGTCTCATCTGATCCCTTTTTCAATGTGTGCATTTGGCTCATCTTTTCTGCGAAACTTATTTTACCTTATCCACCGCCAAGGAATGGTGAACAGATGAAGCAAAAGCACTATAAAGGACAGAACTACAGGGAATGAAAAAGCCGCCTGTTACCTCCGGGTATCGTGAAATCAACAGGCCGCTTGATTTTGTGTGCCTTGGTCAAATGAGGAGAGGGTTGAAACGCTCTGTCCCTCCAAAACTGGATTTCGTATCTTCCCAAACCATACTTTTTGTGTTGACTTCTTCTGAAACTATCCGAAATAGCAGAAACACCGCACTTCTCAGTGTTTTTGCTTATATATCTTGGAAGAGACGGTTAAAACCAATATTTATGACTACCTGTTTCTTCCTCAGTCGAGACAGCATTACCCCTCAGAAGTGGATTTCAAGCGCGGCTTGGCCTCCTGCATCGAGGTTTATAATACACAGTGAATCTTATCGCACATTGCAAAACTGTACGCCATGTCGGGTGGAAGATGTATTCATGAGCAACACATCTCGATGACACTTTAAGAGTTCGAATCTCGTCGTATACACGTTTTACACTTTAATTTTACGCTGTTTGTATTTGATTGGTGACACAAAAGTTTCGCATAAAAAGGTCAAACCTCTTGCAGTCTAAGGAGTTCTGGAATGAAATGACCCTACCTCCTCTGAACAAATGTCAGTCATTTGTTCAGAGGAGGTAGGGTCATTCAGTATGGTGCCGGTAGTGGGACTCGAACCCACACGATGTTGCCATCAACGGATTTTGAATCCGTCACGTCTACCAATTCCATCATACCGGCAACGGGACTGCAAAATATTATACACGACATTGAAGCGGTTGGCAAGTCTTTTCGATGGAGGAAAATCAGAAAATAATCGGTTAATTAACATACCATTTCCGGTAGAGATGTGCTATGATAATCTTGATTTTATAACTTATCCCATGGAGGGGTTCCGACGATGAAAAAATGCAGGCTGCTTTTGGCGGCGGGGCTGCTGATGTTTCTGACCGGCTGTTTTTCCCAGTCGGTGGAGGAATTCTACGCGCCTCCCAAGGCGCCCGACGATTATCTGAAGCTGGACAATGAGATCAACAAGGTGCTCACGCAAGGGGGCGAGTACGCCGCGCCCCTCAGCGGGGAGCTGACCCAGAAGGTGCAGCTCCAGGATTTGGACGGGGATGGCGTACAGGAGGCTATTGCCTTTTTCCGGGTGAGTGCGGACGAGCGGCCGCTGAAGATCTACATCTACCGCCAAGTGGGGGAGAACTACGAGGTGGCGGCCGTGATTGAGGGCTCAGGAAATGCGATTGACTCCATCTACTATGAGAACCTTGACGACAGCCCTTCCAAGGAGCTCATCGTGGACTGGGAGACAGCGGGGCAGAGGCACTCCCTGGCGGCTTACTCCATCGACCGTTATGAGGTGCTTGAGTTGATGCGCACCGACCACGCCGGCTTCCAGATTTATGACGTTGACGGGGATGGGCAGAAGGAAATCCTCGTGCTCCAGATGGCGGCAGGGGAAGTGGGCCAGGCAGAGAGCTTTGTCAACAGCGCGCCGGGCAGCCGGGTGGAGGTCTATAACTTTCGGGATGGTATCCTGGAGCTGGACGCCTCCGCACCACTGTCCAACGGGGTGGAGAAGCTGGTCAGCATGAAGACGGGCTATCTCCAGAACATGGCGCCGGCGCTGTTTGTCACCTCCACCTACGCCGAAAACGGGCAGATCACCGACATTTTCGCCTGGAAAAACGGGGGGCTGGAGAATGTGACCCTGGAGCCGGACACCGGCGAGAGCGACAGCACCATCCGGTGGTCCACCGAGGTGGAGAGCACGAAGGTATCCTATACCGACATCAACCACGACGGCATACTGGAGCTGCCATCCGCCTATGCGCTCCCCGATCCCAACAATGTGGGGACGGCCCCCAACTTCTGGGCCATCCGCTGGTGGCAGTACGACATCAACGGGGTTTCTCATCTGGTATATACCACCTACCACAACAGCCGGGACGGCTGGTACTTTGTTCTGCCCGAGGCGTGGTCGGGGAAGGTGACGCTCTCCCGCAGCGACTTGGCGGGCGGCGGCGAGCGGGCCGTAATCTTTTCTTACTGGGAGGGAAGCGCGGACACAGCGCCGGTGCCGTTCCTGGTCATCTACAAGCTGACCGGCGACAACCGCGTAATGCGGGCCAACATGGCCGACCGCTTTCTCCTGCCCAACACCGGGGAGGAGAAGGAGACCATTTATGCCGCGCGCCTGATCGAGAGTGGTTGGGACTGCGGCTTGGACGAGGAGGGCGTAAAGGCCAATTTCGCCCTAATTACCAGCGATTAGCGCCCACGGCGGACGCCTGTGTGCGAAAGGAGGAAACGGGATGAAAAAGGTACTGGTGCTGGAGGATGAGGCGAACATCCGCAGCTTTGTGGTCATTAACCTTAAGCGGGCCGGCTATGAGGCCATCGAGGCCGAGACCGGGGAGGAGGCGCTGGCCCAGCTCAAGCGCAACCCGGACATCAAGGTGGCGCTGCTGGACATCATGCTGCCCGACATGGACGGATTTGAGGTCTGCCGCCGTATCCGGGCGGGGGACAACAACATCGGCATTATCATGCTTACCGCCCGCACGCAGGAGATGGACAAGGTGACCGGGCTGATGACCGGGGCGGACGACTATGTGACCAAGCCCTTCTCTCCGGCGGAGCTCACTGCCCGCATCGACGCCCTCTACCGCCGTACCGGCGGAGGGGACCCGGTGGATACCGGCGAGATCAGCCAGCCGCCTTTCCTGCTGAACACCCGCAACCGTACCCTGGAGAAAAACGGACAGCGGGTCAAGCTTACACAGGTGGAGTACTCCATCATAAAGCTGTTTATGGACAACCCGGGAAAAGCCCTCTCCCGGGAGGAAATTCTCGACTCGGTGTGGGGACGGGACTACTTCGGCGAGCTGAAGATCGTGGACGTAAACATCCGACGCCTGCGCATTAAAATCGAGGACGACCCCACAAATCCTGCTTATATCACCACCGTGTGGGGATACGGGTATAAGTGGGGCTTTTAGCCAGAGGCGGACGGGGCGTCTTCGATGGGCCCCGCCCTGGGGCGGGGCGGCGCGGAGCGCCGTACAAGCGTTTTTGCCGGAGGCAAAAGCCTTGGCCCGGGGCAATTCACTTGCCCCGGGCAGAGGGAAAAGAGGGGGCCCCGCAAAGCTCTGCTTTGCGGGGCATGACGACCCCACAAATCCTGCTTATATCACCACCGTGTGGGGCTATGGATATAAGTGGGGCTTTTAATGCCGGCCGGGCGGCCGGGACCTAGAACCAAACCCAGGTGGTGACAACAAGATCCATGAAGAAAATCACAGGTATCCGAAAGCGGTGGATGGTGAACTCCATTAGTGTGGTGCTGTTTATCGTGCTGCTGGCGGTGGCGGCCTTCTCCGCCGCGATGGGGAGCTACTACTATTCCACCCTGAGTGAGTCTCTCAAGCAGAAGGCGGAAAACGCCATCAGCAGCTTTGACTACTACCGCACAGAAGCCGAGTATTACGACAATGCCCGGGCGGTGGTGGCCGGGGAACCCAACAGCGACAAGCTGGAGGTAGAGTATCTGGATGCCGACGGCCAGATTCGCTTTTCCAGCTCCGACCTGACGGCCTTTCGCTCCCCCGGAACGCCGGACATTGCCGAGGCCATCAGCATGAAGCGCACTAAGGTATGGATCGGCGCCGACCCCAGCACCGGCGAGCACATCATGGCCGCCTCCAGCCCCCTGATGATCGACGGGGAGGTGGTTGGGGTCATGCGGTATGTCACCTCCCTGAATAAGGTGGACAAGCAGATTATCATCATCGTGGCCATCGCCTTGGGCATCGGTCTGGGTATCCTGGGCATGGTGTACTTCTCCAACCTCTACTTCATCCGCTCCATCGTAGACCCGGTGGCGGGCATCACGGAAACCGCCAAGCGCATCGCCGCGGGCTCCTATGGCGTACAGATCGAGAAACGCTATGACGACGAAATCGGCGCCCTCACCGACACCATCAACGACATGTCGCTGAAGATCAACCAGAGCGAAAAGATGAAAAACGAGTTTATATCGTCAGTGTCCCATGAACTGCGTACTCCCCTGACCGCGATCAATGGCTGGGCGGAGACCATCATGAACGGCGAGGTGCGGGACGCGGGAGATGTGAAGAAGGGGATGGGGATCATCGTCTCCGAGGCGCGGCGGCTGACCAACATGGTGGAGGAGCTGCTGGAGTTCTCCCGCATCCAGGACGGCCGCTTCACCCTGTCAGTGGAGCCCATGGACATCAAGGCGGAACTGGAGGATGCGGTCTACACCTACCGGGAGTTCTTCCGGCGGGAGGGCATTGAACTCAACCACTTCGACTGCGACGAGGAGTTTCCGCCCATCGCGGGGGACCCGGAGCGGCTGCGGCAGGTGTTCTGCAACCTGTTGGACAACGCCGCCAAGCACGGCGGCTCGGGCAAGCGCATTGATACCGCTATCGCCCGGGACGAGGACCAGGTGGTTATCACCATCCGGGACTACGGCCCCGGTATCCCGGCCGAGGAGCTGCCCCACGTGAAGTACAAGTTCTATAAGGGGTCCTCCAAGGCGAGGGGTTCCGGCATTGGACTGGCGGTGTGCGACGAGATTATTACCCGCCACGAGGGTACCCTGGATATTGACAACGCCGAGGGGGGAGGGTGCATTGTAACCATCCATTTGCCAATCCGAGCTCAGGCGGTAATCGAACAAAAGTTCTAAAAATCAAACCCGCGCCCCTTGCAATCGGGGCGCGGGTTTGGTACAATAGACGAAACGATTGAATCCAATTAGTTAAGGAGAACAGTGTACGAATGCCAAATGAAACAAAGCAATCCTGCGCCACAGCCTACAAGACCATGATCGGCGGACAGGCACTCATTGAGGGAATTATGATGCTGGGACCGGAGAAGAAGGCCGTTGTGGTGCGCAAGCCGGACGGCGGGTTGGAGGAGCAGGTGGAGGAGCGGGTGCTCATCAAGGACAAGCACCCCGCCCTGGGCCTGCCGCTGCTCCGGGGTGTCTTCAATTTCTGCTCCTCCCTGGCCAACGGCGTCAAGGCGTTGATGTACTCGGCTTCCTTTTTCCCGGAGGACGAGGAGGAGCCGGAGGAGCCCTCCCGGTTCGAGCTCTGGCTGGACAGACACCTGGGCAGCGAGAAGGCCGCCTCCTTTTTTATCACCGTGGCGGTGGTGCTGGGCATCGTTTTCTCCGTGGGGCTGTTCATCCTGCTGCCCACCGCCCTCACCGGACTGGTGGGCCTGGCCGTTCCCCTGCCCATGTGGCTGCGCAACCTGCTGGAAGGCGTGGTGCGTATCGTCATCTTCATGGGCTATCTGATGCTCTGTTCCCATATGAAGGACATCCGCCGGGTGTTCCAGTACCACGGCGCGGAGCACAAGACCATCTTCTGCTATGAACACGGCCTGCCCCTGACGGTGGAGAACGTGCGTATTCAGCCACGCCACCACCCCCGCTGCGGAACCAGCTTCCTCTTTGTGGTGATTGTGGTGAGTATCCTGCTGTCCAGCGTGCTGTTCTCCTTTGTGGAGGTGACAAACACGTTTGCGAGGATGGGGCTGCACCTGCTGCTGTTGCCGGTGATTGTCAGCCTGACCTATGAGCTGAACCGTGTGGTGGGGCGCTACGACAACCGGCTCACCCGGCTGGTGTCCGCTCCCGGCATGTGGCTCCAGAACTGGACCACCTTTGAGCCGGACGACTCCATGATCGAGGTGGGCATCCGGGCATTTACACTGGTGCTGCCGGAGGAGAAGGGGAAGGATCAGTGGTAAAGGGGACCGGCGGGATGAGGCACCAGCAGAAATAAAACCGCTGTGCCGCCCAGACGGCAGAGCCCACGTGAGGCGATGCATAGTTGTCCCATGAAGAAAATGGGGGGATAACCGCCTGGTATTCCCCTGGAGAGAGGAAATTAGAGAGAGACAGAGGAGTGGTTTCTGTATGGCGGCCACGTACAACAACCTCTACCTGGATGCCCGCAAGCGGCTGAGAGAGGCCGGCGTGGAGGGCGCCCAGCTGGAGGCGCGGGAGCTGGTCTGCTGTGCGGCCGGCAAGAGCCGGGAGCAGTTTTACCGGGATATGGCCCTTTATGCCTCCGACCCGGTGGAGGAGAAGCTGGCGGAGCTGCTGGAGCGGCGGCTGGCCGGGGAGCCGGTGGCCTACCTCATCGGGGAGTGGGAGTTCTATGGCCTGGGCCTGGATATCACCCCCGACGTGCTGATCCCCCGGATGGACACCGA
>ERZ791922.1192-NODE-1192-length-10567-cov-4.828101_pt1 | contig 10567 bp, 12 predicted proteins | sample MGYA00510134_ERZ791922 | MGnify/ENA primary metagenome ERZ791922 (study PRJEB30046, sample SAMN00792101) | human gut metagenome | study: EMG produced TPA metagenomics assembly of the A metagenome-wide association study of gut microbiota in type 2...
CTCCCATAAAATCAAGGTTTAAACAATAAAACAGGTAGTGAAACTTGACACTACCGATAATTTTAAGGAGGAGGTTTTTATGAAACTGACACAGGAACAGCAGGATATGCTGGATGGAAAGTATGGAAAGGGAACAGCATACGCGATGAAGATTCAGGTAGCCATCGGCGAATGCTTTGACGCAAAGCGGATGGTGCCCATCACAAGGGCCCATGTGGCTCTCTCCAATCAGGAGGCGGACTTATGGTTCTGCGAGAAGCTGCTCAGCGAAGGCGCACACTGCCGTGTGGCTCCGACCGTTAACCCGGGCTTCTGCTATGATTTCTTCACAAAGAGAGATATGGTGGATCCGAAATTCGCCGATTTAATGCAGAGAACCCATAATGCATATAAGGGAATCGGAGCGCAGCTTACTTATAACTGTACCCCTTACATAGACACAAATGTTCCGATGTATAAAGAGGTAATTGCATTCTCAGAGTCCAGCGCAACACCGTATGTCAATTCCGTATGGGGAGCGAGAAGCAACCGTGAGGGCGCCAACAGCGCGCTCTGTGCAGCCGTGACAGGCTTTGTGCCGGAATACGGCCTTCTGCTGGATGAGAACAGAAAAGGCAATATCCTGGTGGAGGTACAGGCAGATATGAAGACCGCCTACGACTACCACATCCTGGGAATGCTGGGCAAGAAGATTGGGGAGGGAATCCCTGTATTTACCGGTCTTCCCGGAGAGACTATCACGAAGGAAGCGCTCAGGAACCTGGGAGCGGAGCTGAACACCTCCGGCGCTTACGGAATGTATCATATTCTCGGCGTAACACCGGAGGCGCCCGACATGGAAACGGCATTCGGAGGAAAAGAGCCGGAGCGGAAGGTAGTCATCACCAACGACGATATGGCAGAAATTCTTAAGGAGATTTCCCTGGAAGGCAACAGGCCCATCGATTTCGTCATGTTCGGATGTCCGCACTTTACACTTGATGAAGTAAAGCATATTGCAGAAAAAATTAAGGGAAAGAAACTGGAAAAAGAAATGTGGATACTGACCTCCAGCCTGGTAAAAGAGATGGCGGAGCGTATGGGATTAGACGAGATTATCACGGAAGCGGGCGGCTTCATCGTACCGGATTCCTGTCCGGACCAGCCGTGCTGGCGACACCTGAACGGAAAAATCGGCGTCACGGAGTCACCAAAGTGCGCATATTATCCGCAGAGAAGAGGAATCCATTTCGTTATCCGCGATCTGGATACCTGTATCGATGCAGCATTAACAGGGGAGGTAAAGTAAGATGAAAAAATACAGTTGTCATAAGATATCAGAGGGCTGCGCAGAGGCAGAAGCAATCGTGTCAAAGGACCATATCATGTTCTATCTGATGAATCCGGAGACAGGGGAAGTAATTGAGAAAGCGCATGATCTGGAAGGACGGAGCGTTGCAAAGAAAGTCCTGATCTTCCCGGGGGGAAAGGGAAGCTCAGTGGTACAGGCGGATGGTTTATACCAGCTTAAGATGAACCAGAACATGCCGGCGGCAATGATTGTCCAGTACCCGGAGACAGTGCTTGTATCGAGTGCCATCATCATGGAAGTGCCGATGGTGGATAAGGTTGACCCGGCTTTTTATGAGGATGTGAAAGACGGAGACAGAATCAGGGTTGACGCTGATAACGGAATTATTGAAATTTTATAGATAATTCAAAAGAGGGTAGAAGAGTTCTGTGAAAGAGAATTTAAGGAGGATGTACGATGAAAAAAACAAAAAAGGTAATTGCCCTGGGACTGACAGCAGTGATGGCTTTGAGCCTTAGCGCATGCGGGGGAAGAAATGCAGGAAACCAGCCGGCAGCAACACAGGCTCCGGCAGCCGAAGGAGGAGAAGCGGCAGATAGCCAGGGAGGCCAGACCGCTGCGGCCGTGACAATTAAGATTGGGCACGTTGAGGCGGAAGACCGTTCCACACATAAGGCCCTGGTTGAATACTTCCAGAAACCGGTTGAGGAGAAATCAGGCGGCACAATCAAAGTAGAGATATATCCGAACAGCGCCCTCGGCGGCGATGCGGAGCTTACGGAATCAGTTGCAATGGGTTCCCTTACGGCGGCTCTTCCTTCCACGTCCGTATTAGTGGCATATTCTCCTGATTTCGGTGTAATGGATATGCCATGGCTGTTCAGCAACGCTCAGAATGCATTTGAAGCGATGGACGGAGACATGGGCGATTACTTTAACCAGAAACTGGAGGCCGTAGGAATCCACTGCCTTGGTTATTCCTACAACGGACTCAGAAGTATGACGAACAACGTACGTCCGATTACAAAACCGGAAGATTTGAAGGGACTTAAGATGAGAGTTATGGAGAATCAGGTATTTATTGATTTCTTCAACACACTTGGCGCCAGCGCGACTCCGATGGGATTCAACGAGCTGTTCACGGGCCTTCAGCAGAATACTGTAGACGGACAGGAGAATCCTCCGTCCCTGATTTACGCAAGCAAGTTCCAGGAAGTACAGAAATATCTGAGCGTTACAGAGCATGTTAACAACTTCCTTGGCTTTATCATGAACAAGGATTTCTACGACGGCCTGACACAGGAACAGCAGCAGATCGTCACGGATGCAGCGGCAGAATTCGTGAAGCAGCAGCGCCAGATGGAACTGGATGACACAAACCTGTATGTTGACAAGCTGGAAGAGGAAGGAATGCAGGTTAACAGACTGACCGAAGAAGATAAAGCAGCGTTCAAAGAGGCTCTTGCACCAATGTATGAGAAATACAAAGGCGAGTTTGGGGAAGACGTATTCACAATGGCTGAGAAATACGAGCAGTAAGTACGAATGTTAAAGGAGCTTTAGTATGGAAAAGAAAAGTATACTGTCACGGATTGGCAATATTTATAACAATCTTGAAGAATACCTTCTGGTTGTCAGCCTTGTTATCAACGTGCTCCTGGTATTTTTGCAGGTTATAATGCGGACTGTATTTAAAAACTCACTTACCTGGTCGGAAGAGCTGTCACGGTATATCTTCATCTGGCAGATTTGGCTGGGAGCAAGTATTGCACTGAAATATAATGAGCATATCAGAGTTACCCTGATTTATTCTTTCCTTAAAAATAAGAAGGTGCAGGCGGCGATTGGCCTTCTGGCTGATCTGATATGGTTTCTGTTTTGCGCCTATATGGTGGTAAACGGAAAAGACCTGCTGGTGTCGATGGCGGCAAGAAGAGCCGTTTCCTCGGGACTCAGGTTACCGCTTGTATACGTGTATTCCGTGTTCCCTCTGGCCTCATTTCTTGTGTGTGTCAGAATGCTGGGGGTATTGGGAAAAGACGTAAAGAAGTTGTTTATAAAAGGTGAGGAAGGGGGAAATGCCGCATGAGTGCAGCCGTATTATTTGGAAGCTTTTTCATACTACTGCTCCTGACAGTGCCGATTGGATATGCCATTGGTATTTCCAGCCTGATTGCAATCTATTATTTTTCAGATATTCCTCTGATTATTATTGCGCAGAAGTCAATCACAGGGGTTGATTCATTCCCGCTTCTGGCAATTCCGTTCTTTATGCTGGCAGGAAATCTGATGAGCAGCGGCGGCATTGCCAGGCGGCTTGTAAATTTCTTTGACGCGTTAATCGGCCATGTAACAGGCGGCCTTGGCATGGTTACGATTATCGTATGTATGTTCTTTGCGGCAATATCCGGATCGGCAGTTGCAACGGTATCTGCCGTAGGAGCATTTATGATTCCCGAGATGGTGGATCACGGCTATAATAAGCCCTTCAGTGCAGCGCTGACTGCGGCGGCGGGGACCATCGGCGTTATCATTCCGCCGTCTATCCCGTTCGTTATTTACGGTGTTGTATCGGGCACCTCGATTACCGATATGTTTACAGCGGGCTTTATGCCCGGCATCATGATGGGGGCGGCCCTCATGATTGTCTGTTACTTTGTATCGAAGAAGAACGGGTACAGGGGAAAAGAAAAGGCGTCCAGCGCGAAAGAGATATGGGTTGCCTTTAAGGATGCTTTCTGGGCAATACTTTCACCGGTCATCATTCTTGGAGGAATCTATTCCGGTTTCTTTACGCCTACGGAGGCTGCGGTTATATCCGTTGTGTACTCCTTCATAGTCGGTGTATTTGTATATAAAGAACTGGATGTCAGAGGGGCGTATAAATCATTCAAAGATGCCATAGTGGTTAATGGCGCCACGACATTTATGGTCGGTTTCTCCACTGTATTTGCAGCATTCCTGACAATGGCGCAGATACCGAATATGATTGCGCAGGCGATTCTGGGACTGACGGACAATGCGATCCTGATTCTTTTGATTATCAATATCTTCCTGTTGATTGTCGGGATGTTTATTGACAATATTCCTGCAACAATTATTCTCACTCCGATATTACTCCCTATCTGTACAGGAGTGGGGATGCACCCGGTTACCTTTGGTATTATGCTGACGATGAACCTTGCGATTGGATTCTGCAGTCCTCCGTATGGAATTAATCTGTTCGTCGCATCTTCGATATCCAAAGTTTCTATTGAGGATTTGACTAAGAAGATTATAAAGCCGCTGCTGGCATTGATTGCGGTACTGCTTTTGATTACTTACGTACCGATCTGTACCACAATCTTCCTCAAATAGTAAAAAAGCTGTAAAATACTGGGAAAAAGGCGCCTGCCATACTGGACAGGCGCCTTTATTAATAGTAAAATGGTTTCAAATATTATGTAGACAAGGAATTTTATTAATGGGCGAACAGAACGTTTTATTAAAAAAAACACAGAAGCCGAGTTATGTGCAGAGGGCGTATGACGGAATCAGAAATTTAATCATAGAAGAAGAGATCAGTCCCGGAGAGCTTTTAAGCGAGAATCAGCTGGCAGCGTATCTCAATATGAGCCGGACACCTGTCAGAGAAGCGATACGCCGTCTTCAGGCTGAAGGATTTCTGGAATCCAGAAAGGGTCTGGGAACCTTTTTGAAACCATTGACGACAAAGGACGTCAGGAACATTTATGAAGTCAGGAAGGCTATGGAATTAATAGCCTGTGAAACTTCAATTTATCAGATAACGGATGAAGAGATAGAAGCAGTGAGAGCCAGCCTGATGTCGCTGCTTGCCCGGCATGAGGCTGGGGAAGAGATAGACAGGATGGAGTTCAGCAAGCTGGATGGACAGTGTCATGATCTGATTGTACAGAAATCCAATAACGGATACATAAAAATACTGATGGATCAGATTTATTTCAATGTCGATCGCTACAGGATTATCTCTTTCCACGTGTCCCTCGATCTGGAAGAGAGCACAAGGCAGCATCTGGTCCTATTGGACTGCCTGAAGGAGAGAAATCTTGAGAAATTAAAGGCTGCACTCAGCGAGCACCTGGACTGGTCGCTGAGTCTTCTCTTCAAACATCTGGAGCTGTAAGAAGCGGAAAGGGACAGAACTATGAAAATTGTAATATTGGATGGTTACATAAAGAATCCGGGGGATTTGAGCTGGAGCCGCTATGAAGAGCTTGGTGATTTGACGATTTATGACAGGACACCGGCGAATGATACGAAACTGATTATGGAACGGATAGGGGATGCAGATGCAGTACTGGTGTCCAGTGTGCCTCTCGGAAGAGAGGTGATTGAAAACTGCCCGTCTATCCGCTATATCGGAGTATTGTCAACCGGATATGATGGAGTCGATATCCAGGCAGCCAGGGAACGGAATATCCCTGTCTGCAATATACCAACGTACGGGACCGATTCCGTGTCCCAGTTTACAATTGCCCTTCTGTTGGAAATCTGCAGCCGCGCCGGCCATCACAGTGATGCTGTGAAGGAGGGAAGATGGGGACAGCAGCCTGATTTCTGTTTTTGGGATTACCCTCTGATTGAACTTGCGGGAAAAACGATGGGTGTCATCGGATTTGGAAGGATTGGCCAGAGAACGGCCGCCATCGCCGCCGCATTGGGGATGAAGATACTATATAACGACGGTTTCAGAAGAGCGGAGCTTGAGACAGAGAACTGCAGGTTTGCCGAACGTGGGGAACTGTTTGAGAAGTCTGATGTCATAGCCCTCCACTGCCCGCTGTTTCCGGATACGCAGGGCCTGATCAACAGAGATACGATTGCGAAAATGAAGGATGGCGTGATTCTTCTGAACAGCTCCAGGGGAGCGCTCGTTGTGGATGAAGATCTGGCCGAGGCCCTGAACAGCGGAAAGGTATATGCCGCCGGTCTGGATGTAGTATCTCAGGAACCGATATCCATGGATAATCCCCTTCTCTCGGCGCCGAACTGTATTATTACTCCTCATATAGCCTGGGCAGCAAAGGAGAGCCGTGCGAGACTTTTAGAGATAGGGGCCGATAATCTGGCGGCGTTTGCGGCCGGAAGTCCGGTGAATCTCGTTAACTGAAGGAGACAGGGATAAGGACCGGGAAAGTTACTGTTCACACGGTTTAGCAGAGGAGGATTTGGGTGGACATCAAGGTCTTAAAATATTTTGTACAAGTCGCAAAGGATCAGAGCTATACGCGGGCGGCGGAGCATTTATTTCTCTCCCAGCCGGCCTTAAGCAAGCTGATTAAGAAGCTGGAGCGGGAGTTAAAAGTCCCCCTCTTCAGGGTTCAGAAAAATGGAGTCTATCTGACCGACTATGGCGAACAGTTTTACCGGCGTGTTGTTCCGATTATCTCTGAATTTGATTCGCTGTCGGCATTTGTGGAGACGATGCATTCGGCTCCGGTTGGCAGATTAAAGCTGGGGGTTACCCCGATGATAGCTTCTCTTTATGTGGTCGATATTGTCACAAATTTTAACCGGCAGTGGCCGGATATTGAATTGCAGCTTATCGAGGACGGGAGCCGGGCGCTGAGGAAGATGCTGCTGGACGGGAGCCTGGATCTGGCACTCGGAATTACCGGCGCTTCTTTTCCGGACCTGCAGGACACGGTTCTGTTCAAGGATGAGATGGTGGTGATAGCTTCTGTGGGGGGATACAAGACACAGGGGCGTGATGTGCTGGCGGCCGTGGAATTGATTAAAGAGGTGGAAGCATTTGAAAAGGCGGGAGCCATAGCCGTAGTTGTGGAGGCCGTACCGGCAGAGGTAGCCAAAATTATCTATGAGAGGAGCAGCATTCCGATTCTGGGAACCGGCTGCGGGCCTTACAGTGACAGCCCGATGATTAATTTCTACGACTTGCTTGGATTCTATGAGAAAAATGCAAAATTTGCAAAGAAATATGCCGATGTCCGCGGAGTGATACTTAATGCGGTGGGGCAGTTTGTCAGCGAATGCCACGACGGAACCTATCCGGCGCCGGAACACTGCTATAAGATGAAGGCAGGAGAGGAAGAGAAGCTGAAGGAAATATTAAAGGAACAGGGAATCTAATCGTTACAGTTCAGCCTTCGTCTAATCGGATTGGGAAAAGGAGTGATACATATGGCGTCTCTGTTGAGAGGAGAGCCGGTTGCGGAAAACGTCCGCAGGAGAATCAGGGAAAAGTGCGAAGCATTGCAGAGAAAGGGAGTCATTCCCACTTTGGGAATAGTACGGGTCGGCAGCAGGGGGAACGACATTGCCTATGAACGGGGAGCAGTGAAGCAGGCCCGGGCCCTGGGAGTGGATGTAAAGCGGTTCCTCTTTGATGAGACGGTATCCATTGAAGAGCTTAGGCGGACGCTGGAAGCGATTAATGCGGATCCGGGTATCCACGGCTGCCTGATATTCCGCCCGCTTCCGCCACACCTGGATGAGATGCAGCTATCAGGAATTTTAAGGCCGGAAAAGGACGCGGATGTGATAACCGCAGCAGCCATGGGACAGATGGTGACAAGGACAGGCAATGATTTTGCCCCATGTACGGCGGCCGCCTGCCTGGAACTGCTGCGATACTACCGGATTCCCCTGAAAGGGAAGAGGGTGACGGTTATTGGAAAGGGGATCAATGTCGGCCTGTCTATTGCCCTGCTTTTGCTGAATGAGGAGGCTACGGTTTCAGTATGCCATATTTTTACGGCGCCTGCAGAAGTGAGGCGTCTCTGCAGGGAAGCAGAAATAATCGTTTCAGCCGCCGGCTGTGCCGGCCTGATAGGTGCGGAACATGTACGGCCGGGCCAGATTGTCATCGATGTCGGCGTAAACACCGGAGCGGACGGAAAGATATGCGGTGATGCGGATTTTTCTGCGGTGGAGCCTGTAGTGCAGGCTGTCACACCGGTTCCTGGCGGAGTCGGGGCCGTCACATCCTGTATTCTGATGGAGCATGTAGTTGACGCGGCAGTTCGAAGTGTGCAGAAGCCGCCGCAGTAGCTGAATTTTTCCGTTACATAAAAAATACCTGGGTGAGGCCGTTTTTCCGGCTCACCCAGGTGTTTTTTGTTGATTTTAAATGGTGGAGGAGTATTTCACTTATATATTGTTAGTAGTTGTATAGTAAATACGCTGTGGTGATTTCGTATTACTTACCAAAGTATCTTTCTAATAAGCCCTGGAATGCTTTTCCGTGACGAGCTTCATCTCTGGCCATTTCATGAACTGTGTCATGGATAGCGTCAAGGTTAGCAGCTTTAGCACGTTTAGCCAGGTCAAATTTACCTGCCGTAGCGCCGTTTTCAGCTTCTACACGCATCTCAAGGTTCTTCTTTGTGCTGTCAGTTACTACTTCGCCAAGTAATTCTGCAAATTTAGAAGCGTGCTCAGCCTCTTCGTAAGCAGCTTTCTCCCAATATAAACCAATCTCAGGATAGCCTTCTCTATGTGCAACTCTTGCCATGGCAAGGTACATACCAACTTCTTTACATTCGCCTTCGTAGTTAGCTCTTAAGTCCATCATGATATCTTCGCTGGCGCCCTGTGCTACGCCTACAACATGCTCAGCAGCCCATGCCATCTCGGCATCCTGCTCTTTGAACTTATCAGCCGGAGCGTTACATACCGGACATTTCTCCGGAGCAGCTTCACCCTCATGAACATAACCACATACCATACATACAAATTTTTTCATTGCTATTCTCTCCTTTTCTTTACATATATAAATATTAGTTTAATTAGTGTTGTGTATCTCAGTAATCGAAATCAATAACGATAACGATTACTGATATTAAGATATCACAACTTGTTTCATCTGTCAATACAGATTTAAAAAATTTTAAAATTACCGGCCGGCAGCAGAAGAGCAGTCACCGCAGGTGCCATAGAAGAAAATCGTATGATCCTCAATCGTTCCATTGACATGCCTGCCTGCTTCTTCCTCCAGCCCCTTTGCCGCATTCATAGAGATATCCATGATCTTTCCGCATTCTTTACATACAAAATGGTAGTGGGGGGAAGTGTCATAGTCAAAGTGATCGGTTCCATCCCCGCAGGAAAGCTTACGTATCTCGCCTAAATCCACCAGAAGGTTCAGATTCCGGTACACGGTACCGAGACTGATATTGGGAAACTGTTCCCGGATGCTGGTGTATAAGGCGTCAGCAGTAGGATGATCCTTACGCCCCATCAGGCAGGTTTTAATGGATTCCCTTTGGCGGCTGTACTTAAGTGTTTTCATAAGCAGCCTCTCTTTATATGATATTAATAATAGTTACTGTTTATATTATGACGGATAAAGCCATGTTTGTCAAATGTTTTTTGCAGTATTCATTTCCAATTGAAAAAAGGACACGTAAAGGTGTCCTTTTTCACACACAGCTGGACGGACAGGCAGGTATCAGTTGCTGGGATGCGGCATATACTGGTACATGCACATGGCAGTTTTAGATACCGGCATGGTCTGAAGAATGATATGTCCTGGTCCGGTGATAATTGTATTAAAGAAGCCTTCACCGCCGAACAACATATTTTTTGCGCCTTTTACGGCCTGGATATCAATGGAGCAGGTCTCACTCATAGCTGCCAGGTACCCGGTATCAACAATCATCTTCTGTCCGGGAGCCAGGTCATATTCAACCGCTGCGCCGTCAATTTCAAGGAAAGCCGTACCGCGGCCGGACAGCTTCTGCATAATAAACCCCTCACCGCCGAAGAAACCGGCTCCAGCCTTTTTCTGGAAAAAGGCGGAAAGCTCCACACCGGCTTCAGCGGCCAGAAAACCGGACTTCTGGACAACCAGACCGTCTCCCGGGCGTATCTCAACCGGCCTGATAGAACCCGGAAATGAGGAGGCAAAGGCAATCATTCCGCTGTCATTGCGGGCAGTATAGATATTCTGGAACAGATTTTCTCCTGAAAACATACGACCGAACATTTTTCCGATGCCTCCGCCGGAAGTGGTCATCTCCATATTAGGGCTCATCCAGCACATGGCCCCGCTTTCATTAAATACCGACTCCCCATTATCAAGAGAGCAGATCACAACCGGAAGATTGCCGCCTTTAATCTCATATTGCATAATAACCTCCTTGTTAGTTCAGATAACTATAGTAAAAAAATAAATATTTTTTAATTATATCAGAAAAATGGCAGAGAATGAATAAGAAATGGAGATTTAACTGAGGTTGGGAGGACGCGTCCGGAACGGACCATGTCCGGTGTGGTGAGGGGGGCTGTCTGAGT
>ERZ791922.1193-NODE-1193-length-10566-cov-2.348112_pt1 | contig 10566 bp, 8 predicted proteins | sample MGYA00510134_ERZ791922 | MGnify/ENA primary metagenome ERZ791922 (study PRJEB30046, sample SAMN00792101) | human gut metagenome | study: EMG produced TPA metagenomics assembly of the A metagenome-wide association study of gut microbiota in type 2...
AGCAGCTGAATAGCGACAAAATAATTCAATATCATAAAACGTGCAGCTCCTTTCCAAGAACCATATCGTTGAAAGGAAGATATCTATGAAGAAGAAGGGTTGGTTCGGAGTGCTGCTCGCGCTTGTGATGGCCGTCAGCATAATGTCCCAGGGAGCGGTGACGTCTGTTTTTGCCGAGGGATCCGCAAAGCAGGTAGATACGAAGATAACTCAATTCAAGATCCTGAACTGGCAGAAGGAGGAGGCGAATAAGGTCTTTTTCACCGATTCCTTTTATCTGAAGATGGACTGGGATGCCAGCGGGAATGGCGCCAGTCTCCATCAGGGAGATTATTTTGAGGTGACTCTGCCTGACCAGATGATATTCCCATCTGATTCCGCAGCTGTTGATTTCAATTTATATGCGCCAGATGGAACGAGCGTGCTGGCGAAAGCACACGTCACTCCGAAAAATGGCGGTGGAGGGAGTGTTAAGGTGACCTTCACAGACTGGGTGGAAAATAAATACAACGTCAAGGGCGATATGTATCTCGCAGCCAATTTCAATACCACAAAGATCACCCAGGACGAACAGAACACTTTTTCCATAACCGTCAACGGTAACGTTACGGGAAGCAACACCTCCACGGAGATAGGGATCGTCGGCCAGAGCGACATCCACGACGAATATCTGTGCAAGTGGGGAATGTCCGTGCAGGGTAAGCCTGACAGGGCCGCCTGGGCAGGCAGGATCAACCATACCGGAGCCACCCTCCACAACGTGGTGATCACAGACACATTGGGTGATTCAGGGGAGACCTATATCCAGGACAGCTTCCAGGTCCGTCAGGTGATCTACGACTCCAAGGGCAACATCACGGAGAACATAAAGACACTTGATCTAAGCAACATTCTGACTTTTTCTCAGGACGGGAAGTCCTTTACGTTAAATTTAGGCGACCTTAACGGTGAGCAGTTCAAGATATACTACGAGACGACTTACACATCTGGGACGACTCTGAAGAATTCCCTGAAGCTCACTTCAACAGAGAAATCAAAGGAATACGTGGCCACCCACAAGTCCGCCCAGTCCGGCGGTTCCGGCGCGGGGGACCTGGCCAACAAGATCAAGGTCATAAAAGTGGATTCCGAAAACACAGGGACCAGGCTGGCGGACGCGAAATTCAAGATCACCAGCGCAACTGACGGAAAAGAGTACACGATAATCACCAACGCCAAAGGCGAGGCGGGGACCGAAAAGCTTCCCGCCGGTACCTATACGATCCAGGAGGTAAAGGCTCCTTTCGGCTTCCAGCTTAACAACGACAAGATCACCGTCAAAGTGAAGGACGGGGATGCTGTGATACAGACCGTAAAAGACGTTCCGGTGAAGACATCGGTATCCGTCACCAAGAAGTGGAAGGGCGGAACGGGAGGCAGCGTTCAGGTAGACCTGTATGCCGACGGAGTGAAGGTGAGGTCACAGAAGCTGTCCGTGGAGAACGGCTGGAAGCACACCTTCACGAATCTGAACAAGTACAAGGACGGCAGGAACATCGAGTACACGGTAAAAGAGGAACCGGTACCTGGCTACAGGTCTGAGATCTCCGGCGGAGCGGAAGAGGGCTTCGTGATCACCAACACCAAAGAGGAGGTCCCGGTAATGCCTCAGACGGGAGATGGCAGCAACCTGTTGCTGTATGGAGGCCTGCTGGTGGCTTCCGCCGCCGCGGTATTCATTCTCAGAAGGAGAACTTCATCTCATAGGTAACGTTGCCACCCTGTGCCATCGGGGACGCTTCTCGCTGACGCATTTTCAGCCGACGCATCTCCAGCGTATGGCTCTTCTTGAATGTATCAGACTTACCTGACATATCGACATACGGAAAAAGCCGGCCGGCGTCGCCCGCAGCAGTCTTCGGAAGGCGTCTGCCGGCCTTTTCTTTTCGCGGGGCATGGCGGCATGGCCGGGACTGCTGCACAACTCGACCAAAAAAAGAGCGCCGCATCTTGCGACGCTCCTATGTTATCGAATACGGTTTCCAGGCACTTGTCGTACCGGGAACTCTGTATCCTCTTGTCTGGAACTACTTCTCCAGAGGCTCTGTCTCCTTCTTTACGAACTCAGCCAGCTCGTCGTCAAGCTTGTCCAGGATGCTGTCTCTTACCAGCTGGTTGTAAGCGTTGACCCATGCGATCTCCTCTGCTGTGAGCAGATCAGGGTCGATGGCCTCTCTCTCGTAAGGAACGAACGTGATAGGCTCGTTTACGATGAAGCCGTTCTCATCGTTTTCGAAGAGGACTTCGTTCTCTATCCTGACGCCAAACTTGCCATCCAGGTACATTCCTGGCTCATCGGACATGATCATGCCAGGCTCGATGTCGATCGGAGTAGGAACTCTTCTCAGCACGTTAGGTCCCTCATGTACGCAGGAAACGTGACCGATGCCGTGGCTCAGGCCGTGCTTGAAGTCCATGCCGACATTTCTCAGCGGCTGACGGGCGATGGAGTCGAGCTGGATACCTGTCATATCAGGTGTCAGCTTGGCCGTTGCCATTGCGATGTGGGACTTCAGAACCAGAGTGTAGATGCGCTTCATCTCAGGAGTGATCTCGCCGAGAGCGATGGTCCTCGTGATGTCGGTCGTTCCGTCCATGTACTGCCCGCCGGAATCCATGAGGAGGAATCCCTCTGGGGCCAGTGCCTTGTCCGTCTCAGGAGTAGGGGCGTAGTGGATGATCGCGCCGTTCTCGTTGTATCCGGCGATGGTCTCGAAGGACAGGTCAAATGCGCCCTGTTCTCTTCTGCAGGCCTCGAGGTAATCTGCAGCCTTGATCTCTGTGAGAGGCTGAGTCTTTACGGCTTCCTTCACCCACTTGATGAACTTCACCATAGCGCAGGCATCTCTGATGTGGGCGCCGATGGTGCTCCTGATCTCGGTCTCGTTCTTGATGATCTTCATGGTCTCCTGAGGAGTGGAGTCATCGATGATGTCCACGTTTCCGGAAACGCTGTTGTACAGTGTGTAGTTTGCGGAGGCTGTGTTCAGCCACAGCTTGCTGTCCTCAGGCAGTTCACCTACAGCCTTGTAGATGTCACCGTATGGCTCTACCTTCACGTAGCTCAGCCTGTCAGGCAGCTTCTTTCCAGGAAGCTCGTCAAGAGCGCCGTCCATGAGGAACAGCCTTACGTCTTCCTTATCCTTGCCGATGAGCATGAAGGAGAAGAATACAGGAGTGTATGCAACGTCAGCACCTCTCAGGTTCAGCGTCCAGGCTGTTTCCATGAGGTCGGTGACCAGCAGGTAGTCGGCACCCTTCTTTTCCATCTCCGCCCTTACGTCGGCCAGCTTCTCTTCAGTGCTCTTTCCTGCGCTCTCGATAGGGAAATCCCAGAGCTTGCTCGGAACGATGGCAGGTCTGTCTGCCCAGATCTCTCCGACCAGATCCTTGTCGGACTTGATGGAAGCACCCAGCTCTGTCAGCTCATCCTCGATGGCCTTGCCGGCAGCTGCCGAGAGGACTCTTCCGTCGAATCCCAGAACGAATCCAGGTTTCTTCTTGGCCAGGTCGATCAGGAATTCGTCAACTGTAGGAACGCCCGGCTCAGCCATTCTCATGAGCTGGATCTCAGACCCTGCCAGCTGAGTCTCTGCCTGGAGAAAATACCTTCCGTCAGTCCAAAGATAAGCGCCCTCGTCATCTACGATGAGTTCTCCTGACTCTCCGGTCAGGCCGCTCATGAACTCACGTGCCTTGAAATAATCGTTTACATATTCCGAGCTGTGGAAGTCGCCGGATGGAACGTAATACACGTCTATCCCGTTTTCCGCCATCTTCTTGCGAAGCTCAACTACTTCTTTCTTCATGTTCATACCTCTGCATAATGCATTGTAAATCAACAAGATGTAAAATACCCGACCCTGCCGGTTAGCAGAGTCTTATCAGTACTGCTAAATTATAGCACAGAATCCTTAACAGTAAAGGAAGAGAAGGTGCGGGCAAGCCCATGTTACCATGCACTTTTATATGGACATGACAGATACTGTTGACATAAGCATTTAATGAGATTAATATTTAACAGCACAAAATAATTAACAAAATTAAATATTTTGCAAGACAATATTTACGGAGGGCAAATTGAATCAGTATCACAAGCGGCTTATGAGGATAATAGACGATGTCAAGCACCTCGACATCTGGAGCATTATCCCGGATCTGAACCGGCCGGAGCAGACGGTGATGCACGCCATAGACAGGTGCAGCAGAACAGATCTCCCTCAGTGGAAGGACATCCACAGAGAGATGCGTCACAGGGAAGACCCTGACGAGATCATGGAAAAATGCCGTGACGCTTATATGAACGTGAGCGGCTGTCCGGGAGAAGGCACGAGAGATGTCAGGGTGTCCGATCTGGTGCTCGTGACCAGGATGCACATGCCTGCGATATCCAGGGCGCTGAGGGAGCTCGAGGCAAAAGGCCTCATAACGCGCCACACCGACAGCGCCGACAGGCGCCAGACAATCGTACAGCTCACAGATGAAGGACGGAAAATGGTCGCCCGGGATACGCGGGAGATCGACGATTACATAGAGGCGGTATTTGCCGCATTCACAGAAGAAGAACAGGAGGAGCTCATACGGCTCCTCACCAAGATGAAGGATTCAGCTGCTGAAGAGCTGGAGATCAGGAGGAAGAGAGTTTGAGAAATCTTATCAGAAACATGAAGCCCTACAAGGGATTCGTCCTGGTTATGCTTGTCCTGCTGATAGTCCAGGCCTGGGCGGACATGTCCATGCCTCAGTACACCTCGGACATCATCGACACAGGTATCCAGAACAAGGGAATAGAGCACCTCCTGCCGGAGAAGATACTTGAGGACGAATACGAGTCAGCCCAGATCTTCATGGACGACGGGCAGAAGTCAGACTGGCAGAATGCCTACAGAAAGACAGACAAGACGGTGAAGGGCAAGACTGTCTACCAGATAAAAGACCTTTCAGAGGAAAAGCTGGACAGCCTGGATGACGAGCTGCTCACACCGATAGTCCTCACATATGAACTGGGTCACATGTCGGTGTCGCAGTACAAGAAGATCCTTGTACAGTCCATGAGCAAGAATCCGGCGACCGCACAGATGGCATCACAGATCCAGGGTATGACCATAGATCAGATCAAGGCCCTGCCGAACATGAACATAAAGACCTTTAAGGCAAAGGACGAGAACGGCAAGGTCAAGACCTACGTCGACGCCAGGCCCGCAGTACAGAGCCTGATAGCATCCGGAGCTATGGACGACAATGCCATCCAGCAGATGAAGGATCAGAACAACAAGGTCATCTCCAAGATCGGAGACGAGACTCTTAAGTCCATGGGGATAGCTTATGCTTCAGATTGCAGCAAAAAAGCCGGAGTAGACCTCGACAAGGTGCAGATGGACTACCTGTGGAGGTGCGGCGGCCGCATGTTCCTCATGGCCGGACTGATGCTGGTCGTATCTGTGATCGTGGCACTCCTCGCCTCGAGAGTCGGCGCGAACATCGGACGTGACCTGCGGAGCAAGGTCTTCTCAAGGGTCATGAAATTTTCCAGCGCGGAGATGTCCAAATTCCAGACGTCATCTCTCATCACCAGGGCCACCAACGACGTTCAGCAGGTCCAGATGGTGTCCACCATGATGCTCCGCATGGTGCTGTACGCTCCGATACTGGCTGTATGGGGCATAGTAAAGGTGGCACAGACGAAGGCTCAAATGAACATGGTGATCGTAGGTGGCGTTGTTACCATCATGACCGTGGTGCTGATCCTGATGGCCGTCGCTCTGCCTAAGTTCAAGATAATGCAGAAGCTGGTGGACAAGCTGAACGGAGTGTCCAGAGAGATACTGACGGGGCTTCAGGTGATAAGGGCTTTTGGAAGAGAAGATGTCGAGGAGAAAAAATTCGACAGGGCCAACCAGGAACTCAAGAAGACCCAGCTCTTCACCAACAGGGTGATGACGTTCATGAGTCCGATCATGACTCTCATAATGTACGGCCTCACGGTCATCATAACCTGGGTGGCCGCCCACAGGATCGACTCCGGAGATCTGCAAGTAGGAGCCATGACGGCGTTCATCACATATTCGATGATAATCGTCATGTCCTTCATGATACTCACCGTGATGTCCATAATCCTGCCGAGGGCTGGCGTAGCTGCCGACAGGATACAGGAGGTCATCACAACGGAGCCGACCATACTGGACAGAGAGGATGCAGGCACACTGGATGTTTCCAGTGGAGAGGTGACATTCTCACACGTGGACTTCAGGTATCCGGATGCAGATGAGAACATCCTCACGGACATAAACTTCACGGCAAAGCCGGGCGAGACCACGGCTATTATCGGAAGTACCGGGTGTGGGAAGAGCACGCTGGTGAGCCTCCTGCCGAGATTTTACGATGTGACGGGAGGAGCCATCACCATCGACGGACAGGACATAAGAGACGTTTCAATGAAGTCCCTGAGAGAGAACATCGGCTTCGTCCAGCAGAAGGGGATCCTCTTCTCCGGGACGATCGCTTCCAACCTGAGATTCGGCAACGACGAGGCTTCCGATGACGTGATCAGAGAGGCGGCAGAGACCGCACAGGCCACGGAGTTCATAGGGGAAAAAGAAGATGGCTTTGAAAACTTCATCGCCCAGGGCGGCTCCAACGTTTCAGGTGGTCAGAAGCAGCGTCTTTCCATCGCGAGGGCTATCGTCAAGGCGCCGAAGATAATGGTGTTTGACGACAGTTTCTCCGCACTGGACATGAAGACCGACGCCCAGCTCAGGAAGGCTCTCGATAAGCAGGAAAAGGATGCCACCAAGATCATTGTCGCACAGAGTTGGTACCATTCTCCACGCTGAGCAGATAATCGTGCTGGACGATGGGAAGATCGTCGGCAAGGGAACCCACGAGGAACTCATGAAGAATTGCGAAGAGTACAGGCAGATCGCTGAATCACAGCTTTCCAGCCTGGAGTTAGAAGGGAGGGCGTAATGGCAGATAATAGAGCAGACGAGAAAAGAATGAGCCAGAACCGCCGCAAACCACATGTGGGCGGTGGCGGCCCTCACGGAGGCTTCGTTGGCGCGGAAAAGCCGAAAAACTTCAGGAAGTCTCTGAAGGATATCCTGAATTACATGGGGAAATATAAAATTGCGGTCTTCGTGGTCATCATATTTGCCGCTGCGGCCACGGTATTCCAGGTAGCAGGACCGAAGATAATGGGACACGCCACCACAGAGCTGGCGGAAGGTCTGATGAGGAAGATCCAGGGAACGGGATCCATCGACTTCGACAAGATCAGTAAGATCCTCCTGTTCACCCTTGGACTGTATCTGTTCAGTGCCCTGTGCAACTTCATCCAGGGCTGGATCATGACGGATGTGTCCCAGAAGGTAGTCTACAACCTGAGGCGTGAGATCTCGGAGAAGATCGACCGCATGCCGGTAAAGTATTTCGAGAAGCAGCCGTACGGAGAGGTCCTGTCAAGGATCACCAACGATGTGGACACCCTTGGAACGGGGCTGAACCAGAGCATCACCTCGGTCATTACATCCGTGGCAACTCTGGTGGGCATAGTGGTGATGATGCTGACCATTTCGCCGCTGATGACACTCATAGCGCTGATCATGATACCGCTGTCCACCGCACTCATCGCGGTGATAGTGAAATTTTCCCAGAAATACTTCAAACAGCAGCAGGACTACCTTGGAGTGATAAACGGACAGGTGGAGGAGAGCTTCGCCGGTCAGCAGGTCATCAAGGCTTACAACAGGGAAGACCAGACACTGAAGGAATTCAACAAGGCAAACGACGTGCTGTTCCAGTCGGCATGGAAGTCTCAGTTCCTCACCGGAGTCATGCAGCCTGTGATGATATTCGTGAGCAACCTGGGATATGCCGGGGTGGCGATCTCGGGAGGCATACTCGCCATCAGGGGCGTCATCGGCATCGGAGATATCCAGGCCTTCATTCAATACGTAAAGAACCTGACTCAGCCGCTCCAGACCATCGCCATGGTGATGAACCAGGTGCAGTCCATGGCTGCAGCTGCGGAGAGGGTATTCGCCTTCCTGAGAGAGGAAGAGGAGGTGCCGGAGAGTACCAGCCCTGTAAAAGAAGAGAATATCAGGGGAAAAGTGGAATTCAATCATGTCGCTTTCGGATACAATGAAAACGAAATGGTCATCAAGGACTTCAGCGCTGTGGCAAGGCCGGGACAGAAGGTGGCCATCGTCGGGCCGACCGGAGCGGGCAAGACCACCATGGTGAAGCTCCTCATGAGGTTCTACGATGTGAACAGGGGAGCCATAACTCTGGACGGTCACGACATTCGTGACTACACGCGGCACGATCTCCGGTCTAACTTCGCCATGGTGCTGCAGGACACATGGCTTTTCCAGGGGACCATCATGGAAAACATCAGATACGGCAGGCCGGACGCCACCGATGAGGAGGTCATTGCGGCGGCAAAGGCGGCCAGAGCACACAGGTTCATCAAGACCCTTCCGGGAGGCTATAACATGGAGCTTACCGAGGATGCGTCCAATATATCCGAGGGACAGCGCCAGCTCCTGACCATTGCAAGGGCAATGCTGGCGGACAGGAAGGTGCTGATACTGGACGAGGCCACATCCTCTGTGGACACCATGACCGAGGAGAGGATCCAGGAGGCCATGGACAGGCTCATGAAGGGTCGGACCTCGTTCGTCATCGCCCACCGACTGTCAACTATCAAGAATGCTGACACCATCCTTGTAATGAACCACGGCGACATCGTGGAGCAGGGGACTCACGATGAGCTTCTTGAAAAGGGTGGTTTTTATGCAGACCTCTACAACTCGCAGTTCGATGACGTGGAGGAGGCGTCATGATCGGGAGGCGATCTGTAAAAGAGTGCGCTGCTTTGTAAATTGCTTTGCAAAAGATCTTCAGGAAATCATAAGGCAAAATTTCAACTGGACTTAATTGCATGTGAATAAATACACAAGACTCGTAAAATCACGCAATTTGTCGGATGAGGTCCACTTTACCACAATCAAATTTCGGCGAATAAAGCGTGCATAAATATTAATAAACTGAATACATATTTGGTATGTGATATAATTACCGGGAAAAAACAGCGCCATATGTGACGGAAATGTGCATTTTTTTGCAATATGCATATCAAATCTTAACAGTCAAGGGGTATTATAGCGAAAAGGATTGAGACTTGGAGGTGTATTTATGGGTGCAAGAGGAAAGGAGACAACAGCTGTAACGATGCGGCTGCCTCGCGACCTGGTCAATCAGTTTGACGAATTTGCAAGGAATATGGGGGCCGACCGGAAGACGCTTGTCCAGATGTTCATGAAGAAGTGTGTTGACAATCAGAAGCTGCCTTTTGACACGTCGGTAAGTGGCGACGGAGCCGCGTCCGGCGAGGGAACAGCTTCCAGGGATGATCTGAGAAAGGCCATAAGGAGCATCCTGGCCGAAGATGAGGCTGCTGGAAAACTTCCCGGATCCCTGTCCAGAGCTTTCTTCGAAGAGGACGACGAGTAGCTCGTCTCCCGGATCTGGTGGTATCAGGGGAGCCGCAGAGATCCATCGACAGACAAAAACATCTCACGATATTCGCATACGTGCGCGTATCGTGAGATGTTTTTTTACAATATGCCGCAAACGCTTCCGGCCTTATTTCATCGAGGGATTCGGAAGCACGGGCCTGGTGTCCCATATCATGTCCGCATAGTTCCTGATGCTTCTGTCCGCGGAGAACCTGTCCGCGTAGGCGATGTTTTCGATGGACATGGAATTCCAGCGCTGCCTGTCTTCATATGCTGCAGCCAGCTCGTCGTGGGCCCTGCAGTAGTCCTTGAAGTCCATGAGGCACATGTACGGGTCGGCAATGCTATATGTAGGCTTCAGCAGGTATTCCTTTATGTTGCTGAAGGACACGCCGCCGAATCCCCTGTCGAGGCTGTCTACAGCGGCCTTGAGGACCGGATCGGAGCTGTAGATCTTCGATGAGTCGTAGCCGCGGTGCAGGCAGTCTCTGACCTCGTCTGCGGTCATGCCGAAGATGAAGATGTTGTCAGGACCCACGGCTTCTCTGATCTCCACATTAGCTCCGTCGAGGGTACCTATGGTGATGCCGCCGTTGATCATCATCTTCATGTTGCCGGTGCCGCTGGCTTCCTTTCCGGCGAGGGAGATCTGCTCGGAGACCTCGGTGGCCGGCATGAGCTTCTCCGCAATGGAGACGCTGTAGTTTTCAAGGAAGACAACACGCAGCTTGTCGGAGACCGCCGGGTCGCTGTTGATCTCGTCCGCCAGCTTGTTTATGAGCTGGATGATGAACTTGGCGTGGTAGTAGGAAGGGGCCGCCTTCGCTCCGAAAATATAGGTCTCAGGGCGCATATCTATATTCGGGTCGGCCTTGATGGCCTGATACCTGGAGATGATCCTGAGCACGTTCAGAAGCTGCCTCTTGTACTCGTGGAGGCGCTTTGCCTGTACTATGAAAATGGAATCCGGGTCAGGGGCGGATCCCCACTGTTGCCCGATGAAGTT
>ERZ791922.1194-NODE-1194-length-10549-cov-2.862398_pt1 | contig 10549 bp, 9 predicted proteins | sample MGYA00510134_ERZ791922 | MGnify/ENA primary metagenome ERZ791922 (study PRJEB30046, sample SAMN00792101) | human gut metagenome | study: EMG produced TPA metagenomics assembly of the A metagenome-wide association study of gut microbiota in type 2...
GGAGAATGGCGAAAGTCTTGAACCAAATCTTTTCCAAGAAAATAATAGCCAAGCTAGGTTATACATCCATGCTTGACTATTATCTAGTAGTTTGCGAAAACTAAGGAACCGCCTAGTACCGAACGGTATGCTAGGTGGTGTGGGAGGACGGTGAATAAAATAATTATTTACCTCCTACCCGATTTATTTTGTATCTATTATGGCTGATTGTCTTTAGTTTCTAACATGAACATATTCGCGGTTTGCGCTGGATTCCGGTGAGGAATGTCCATCATTTGGAACCTGCTCGCGTTCTTTGTCGCTGAGACGTCCTGCTGTCATTGCGTCAGCGTAGTTGATTGGATGATTTCTCATATGTACTTTCATCAATTCGAACAGACGAAGTACCGGACGTTTTGCTTCCAAAGCACCTGTTGCATCAATATAATGGCATCCAGTCTGGGCAGCAAGTTTTTTCAAAAGCGCATTGAGTTTGATTGCTTCCGGTCGATTGGATACAATGGAAACAATGTAAATTTCTGCCTGTGTCTTTGTATGAATCATGTAGAGTAGCCATTCATATTTACTGATAAAACTTTCTTCGTTAAGCGTTTCATCCTGAATATCAACATCTCCCAGATTGACAAAAATCTTTCGTGGGTTCAGATCAAAAAGACATACTTTCAAATAATTTTCAATTTGATTGATTCGGATATCTTTAATACTGCGGTTATAAATTGGTTCTGTAATGCGGTAAGCCTGTGTCAGTTCACCTAACGGTAAATTTGCAAAGGTATTGGAACCGAAGAGCACTACGCCGCCGGCCTCGGTAACACTGTTTAATTCGCGATATGTCTGCATTTCATCATCCCCCTGATTGAATTCTTTCTGTGCAGAAGCAGCATAGATTGTTCCTGGTGAAACAGTATTGTCTGTGTTTCCGGAAATTTCTTTTGCGAGCTTTTCGTTTGCTTTTTCAGCCTGCTTGTCATAGCGACGGTTGATGAAATATACAACAACATTTGCAGATACAACAACTAAGTTCAATAAATATACAATAAGTACATAATTAAACTTGTGTGTATAAATCTTTGCGGAGATTCCTGCAATATATCCGAAGATAATCAGCAAGATAAACTGCAGACTCATATTTTTTGCAGATTTTGCTTTGATGTTTTTTGATAAGTTCATAGGCCATGAAAGACCAAAACAAACTAACATTGTAGATTCTAAAAGTTCAGCCATTTTAAAATTCCTCTCTTTCCTTTATAAAACATGTGGTTACTTTTCTTAAGTCCTAAGTTAGTGTAGCATTGACTTTACACAATGTCTAATATATAATATTTATTAAAATCATAACTTAAAAGTTATCAATAGAAATATTTATAGTGAATATCACGAAAATAAAAAATATAGAACGATAAAATATTGAGTTTTAAGTGCATATTGAACAGTGAGGTGGGAGAAATTAATGGAATTAATTCAAATACGTTATTTTTTGGAAGTGGCAGAGACAAAGCATATAACGAACAGTGCGAAAAATCTTCATATCAGTCAGCCGGCGTTATCTCAGGCGATTCATCGGTTGGAAGAGAGTCTTGGAGTTCCATTGTTTACATCAAAAGGCAGAAATATTGTACTGACAGAATATGGGCGTTACTTACAGAAAAAGCTAAAGCCAATCTTAGAGCAGTTGGACAAGATTCCGGAACAATTAAATATGATGGCGAAGTTAGAAAGTGAAACAATACATATCAATGTGTTAGCAGCGTCCAGTCTGGTAATGGAAGCAATTATTGAGTATCAGAAAGAGCATGAGGGGATTCATTTCCAGATGCAGCAAAATACAGAAAATGAATTATACGATGTATCAATCACAACAAAGCTGTTTTATCAAGGAATGAATGAGAAGAATAGTTTTGCATGCGAAGAAAAGATATTTCTTGCAGTACCGGATAATGAAAAGTATCGGAATCGTACGTCAGTCTGTCTGGATGAGGTATCGGGGGAAGGATTTATCAGCTTACAGGGTTCACGTGAATTCAGATATATTTGTGATCGTTTTTGTCAGCATGCGGGATTTACACCCAATATTGTATTCGAAAGTGATAATCCGGCAGCGGTAAAGAATATGATTGCTGCTAATATGGGGATTGGTTTCTGGCCGGAATTTAGTTGGGGAGAAGTGAAGAATGAGAGGGTTAAGCTATTAGAGATTGAAGAACCGACTTGTCAGAGAGATATTATCATCAGTTATAACATGAATAAGACGGATAATAGGAATGTAATCGGATTCTATGAGTTTTTGACAGAGTTTGTTATGAATCGAAAGAAAAATGGAAAATAGCAAAATCGGCGGTGCGTATGCACTGCCGATTTTGTATGATGTTATTTTGTATAGTTGTCAAAATATCCCTGAATATAAATGATCGGAGTTCCTTTGTCTCCTGAACCGGAAGTCAAATCAGCAAGGGAACCAAGAAGATCTGTTAAGCGTCTTGGAGTTGTTCCCTGTGTAACCATCTGTCCAACAAGACTGTCTGCTTTGACATCTTTTTCGTGGATGTAGTTTTTGATCGCATCTTTCAGTTCATCACCGGACAGGTCTGCAAAATCATTATCAGCCAGGTATTTGAGTTTTACTTCGTTAGGTGTTCCTTCCAGACCTTTTGTATAAGCCGGAGAAACTACCGGATCAGCCAACTCCCAGATCTTTCCAACCGGATCTTTGAACGCGCCGTCACCGTAAACCATAACTTCTACATTCTTGCCCGTCTTTTCTGTCATTGCATCGTGGATTGTATTGACGATCTCTTCGCATTTGATTGGGAAGAGCTTTACAGTTTCTTCCGTTGCCTTGTTGGAACCAAGAAGGCCGTATGCGTCATTATATCCGCTGCCATTGATACTTTTTGTCATGATATCATCTAAAGCATATACCTTTTCAGCACCATTTGCTTTCAAGATTCTCTTTGTTCTCTGCCGGGTATGAATATCACATGTTAGGACGTTCTTTGTATAAGAAAGAATTGCTTTTGGATTATTTGCAAAGATAATCTCTACTTCAGCTCCTGCGTCCTGAATCAGCTGTTTATAATATTCTACATAATCAACACCTGTAAATACATGTTTTTCATAACCAAACAGTTCTCTGTATTTTTCTTCTGTTAATACATCAGACCAAGGATTGACCCCTTTTTCGTCCATCAGATCCAAATCAATCAGATGGTTTCCTACTTCGTCAGAAGGATAACTAAGCATCAGGACAATTTTTTTACATCCTTTAGCAATTCCCTTCAAGCAGATTGAAAAACGGTTTCGGCTTAAAATTGGGAAAAGAATACCCACAGTATCATTACCGAACTTTTCATGTACGTCCTGTGCGATGTTGTCAATATGTGCATAATTTCCCTGTGCTCTGGCTACAACTGCTTCTGTAATTGCAATTACGTCTCTATCATGGATTTCAAAATGTTCACTTTCCGCTGCTTTTAACACGCAATCAACTACGATCTCAGCCAGATTATCTCCCTCGCGGATGATCGGTGCTCGAACACCACGAGATATAGTTCCTACCATACGGTCTGTATGACTCATTTATTTGTACCTCCTGTACTGCTTTATCACTGTAAGAGAAGTTCTCACTACTATATTCTACGGCGAAAGTACAAAAGATGCAAGAAAAATGTGAGAATCTAAGCAGTAATTTGAATCATCCATCGCCAATTATATAAAAAGAACTGTCCGGCAGTTGCAAGTAATAAGTAAGATGCAGCTTCAAATGTTCCACAGCCTTGGTTTCTACGAGCATATTTTAGATGAATAAGTTGGGAAAATCCTTTCCAGATGCCCCAGCCAATCATTGCTCCTAAGGTGTTCATGATCAGATCATCAATATCTGTTGCGCGACGATTTAACAGTTGACACAGTTCAATTCCGATAGAAAAGAAAAATCCTGTTATTGTAGTGCGAAGCAGATTGTCATATTCTTTCCAGATTAACGGAAGGAGGAAGCCAAGTGGCATAAACATAACGATATTTAAAAACATACCGATAGTGAATCCATCTCGAAATGGAATCAGATTGATTTCTTGTGACCAATACATACCCGGATACATACCCAGTTCCCAGATTGTTCCGATTCCGGTTGTTTCAAAAACAAGATAAATATAATATAGGAAGATAAATACCCAGAAAAGATGAGGGATGGTTGTTTTTTGGTGAAAACCAAAATGTTGTATCAATAGATAGAGAATACAAGGCAAAAATACGCAGGAAACTGGATATAAAATAAAAATAAGGTTTGACATGAAACAGAAACTCCTTTCAATCACGTGGTTTATAAATTATATAAAAATTATTTTGACAGATGAAAGTGAAGAAAAGGACAAAAAGATTCTTAATATTTCCTGAACTTCTTAACAGAGTGCTTTGACAAAGGATTTTCAGAGTAGTAAGATGGTATCCGATATGGAAAGAGAGAGGTAGAGGTACGATGAAAGAAAAACTAAAAAAATTATTTGCTTATTACAGACCTTATAAGGCGATGTTTTACAGTGATATGTTTTTTGCGATATTGGGAGCAACTGTTACATTGATCATACCGCTGATTGTCCGCTATATTACGAATGAAGTGGTTTATTTTGGCGTAGAGGAAGCAAAGGAGAGTGTGTTTCTGTTAGGAGCGCTGATGATTGGTCTTGTGTTTCTGGAAGTATTCTGTAATTTTTATATAGCATATTTTGGACATATTATGGGAGCCAAAATGGAAGCCGATATGCGAAGAGATATTTTTGGGCATTATCAGAAGTTGACTTTTGCATTTTATGATAATCAAAAGGTAGGACATTTGTTATCACGCATTACAAGTGATTTGTTTGATATTAGTGAGCTTTTGCATCATGGACCGGAAGATCTTGTGATTTCTATTATTAAAATTATTGGTTCATTTGCGATTCTTTTGACAGTCAATGTAAAATTAGCATTGATTGCTTTTGCGTTTATACCGGTTATGGCAGTATATGCTTTTTATTATAATGGGAAAATGAAGAAAGCATTCAAACGAAATAGGGAAAAAATTGCTGATATTAACAGTCAGATTGAAGATAGCTTATCTGGAATCCGTGTTGTAAAATCATTTGCGAATGAAAATGTGGAGATGAAAAAGTTTCAAAAAGGAAATGAAAATTTTGTTTCTGCAAAGAAAACCAGTTATAAATATATGGGGATCTATAATTCGGGACTGGGGGCAATGAGTACACTGATTACGGTTGTAGTTCTGCTTTTTGGGGTAGGCATGATGCTGAAAGGGACGGTTCTTGTAACGGATTTGATTACATTTCTTCTTTATATTAATAATTTTACTGAACCTGTGAAGAAACTGGTTACGTTTACTGAGCAGTTTCAGAATGGATATTCCGGATTTGAGCGTTTTTTGGAAATTTTGTCAATTGCGCCAGATATTGCTGATAAACCAGATGCAAAAGCGTTGGAGCATGTAGAAGGAAAAATTGAGTTTAAAGATGTTTCTTTTCAATATGAAGAAGACGAAGAACCGGTTTTGAATCATATAAATCTGACGGTTGCGGCAGGCGATTATGTGGCGCTGGTTGGGCCGTCTGGGGTAGGAAAAACAACTTTATGTAGTCTGATTCCAAGATTTTATGAAGTTTCAGATGGAGCAATTTATTTGGATGGAACGGATATTCGTGAGATTCAGCTGGATGCGCTGCGAAATCAGATTGGAATTGTGCAGCAGGATGTGTATTTATTTGCAGGAAGTATTTTGGACAATATCCGCTATGGAAAGCCGGATGCAACGGATGAGGAAGTCGTGCGCGCAGCTAAGAATGCAAATGCACATGAATTTATTATGAGTTTTCCGGAGGGATATAATACGGATATCGGACAAAGAGGTGTCAAATTGTCAGGAGGACAAAAGCAGAGACTATCAATAGCGAGAGTATTTTTAAAGAATCCGCCGATTTTGATTTTTGATGAGGCAACTTCGGCACTGGATAATGAGAGTGAACAGATTGTACAGCAGTCAATGGAGCGTTTGGCAAAAGAACGGACAACCTTTGTTATTGCACATCGCTTGTCTACGATTCGAAATGCACAGAGAATCCTGGTATTGACAGAAGATGGAATTGCAGAAGAGGGGACTCATGCAGAATTATTGAAAAAACAGGGGATTTATGCCGGCTTATATGAAATGCAGTTTCAGTAATTTTTTAAGTGTTTTTTCATTTTTTCACAGGTTGTCAGATTTGTGAAGGGTATGTTATACTCAATAACGTATATCGATTGGAAATTTTAGAGTGAAAGAGATGGAGTTTATTTCATGGAAGATATTACTTTTAAAAGACCGGAATTGGAAGATCAAGAGATCATTACTTCATATTTTGAGAAGGCTCCGAGCCGAAGCTGTGAGCGTACCTTTGCGAATGTTTATTTATGGTCCAGACAATACCATGTGAAATATGCGATTGTAGAGGATGCACTTGTTTTTATGGATGATGAGTTTGGACTGGCTTACGCTTATCCGGCGGGGGAACCAGAGGCAGTGAAACGAGCGTTGGATTGGCTGATGGAATATAGCAGTCAAAAGGGGCATCCGTTTCAGCTGTACAATGTAACAGAGGAGAATTTTGAGCAGTTGGAATCTTTTTATCCTGGACGTTTTCAAGTGGAATATGACAGGGATGAAGCCGATTATGTATATGAAAGAGAGAAACTTGCAACTCTTGCCGGAAAGAAACTGCATGGAAAACGGAATCATATCAATAAGTTTAAGTCGTTATATGAAGATTGGAAGTATGAAAGTCTTTCCGATGAAAATGTGGAAGAATGCTTTCAGATGGCGCTGAAATGGCGCAATCAGAATGGATGTGAGGAAGACGAAGAAAAGAATGCGGAGATGTGTGTTACGTTAAATTCTCTGCGTCTGTATAAAGAACTGGAGATGACAGGCGGGATTATCCGGGTGGAAGGAAAAATTGTGGCTTTCTGTATCGGAGAACCTGTTTGTGAGGATACCTTCGTTGTTCATGTGGAAAAGGCATTTCCTAATATAGAGGGCGCTTATCCAATGATTAATCAACAGTTTGTGCAGCATGAATGCATGGACTACCAATATGTGAACAGGGAAGAGGATACCGGAGCAGAGGGGCTTAGAAAAGCAAAATTATCATATCGTCCGGTATTTCTTGTAGAAAAAGGTGTGGTAACTGAAAAATAGTTTATAGAGAACTGTTGTGATAGCTCATGTGAAGAGAAAGGCGGAGGGATAATGATTTCAAAGAAAATGGAAAATATGGTAGCAAATAGTTCAGCAATCCGTGCAATGTTCGAAGAGGGCAATCGTTTGGCAAAGTTATACGGGCAGGAGAATGTATTCGATTTTAGTCTGGGAAATCCAAATGTTCCGGCACCGGAAGCTGTAAAGAAGGCTATAATGGAAGTTTTGGCGGAAGAAGATCCGGTGGTACTGCATGGCTATACAAATAGTAATGCGGGATATGAGGATGTGAGACGAGCTGTGGCAGAATCTCTGAATGAACGTTTTGGAACGAAGTTCCATTTTGAAAATATTACAATGACTGTAGGAGCGGCGGGTGGATTAAATGTAATTTTGAAAGCACTTTTGAATCCGGGAGATGAAGTGATTGCGTTTGCACCGTATTTTGGAGAATATCGAAGCTATACGAATAATTATGACGGGGTATTGGTTGAAATTTCTCCGAATACGGTGGACTTTCAGCCAAAGTTAGATGAATTTGAAGCCAAAATCACAGAAAAAACAAAGGTGGTTATTGTAAATACACCAAACAACCCGACCGGAGTCGTGTATTCAGAAGAAACGATACAAAAAATGGCTGCGATCATGGAGGCGAAGCAAAAAGAATATGGAACCGAGATTTATCTGGTGTCAGATGAGCCATATCGGGAACTAGCTTACGATGGAGTTGAGGTTCCGTATTTAACAAAGTATTATGACAATACAATTGTAGGTTATTCCTATAGTAAGTCATTGTCTCTTCCGGGAGAGCGAATTGGATATCTTGTCATTCCAGATGAGGCAGCAGACAGTGAAAAGCTCATCAATGCTGCGAATGTTGCAACTCGAATTTTAGGATTTGTGAATGCTCCGACACTGCAGCAGAAGGTGGTCAAGGCATGTTTGAATGAGAAAACAGATATTTCCTATTATGATAGAAATAGAGAGACCTTATATCAAGGATTAAATGAACTGGGGTTTGAATGTATCAAGCCGGAAGGAGCATTTTATTTATTTTTGAAGTCTCCGATTGAAGATGAAAAAGCATTTTGTGCTGCTGCAAAGAAATATAATATTTTAATCGTACCGGGAAGTTCTTTTGCTTGTCCGGGATATGTCAGATTGGCATATTGTGTATCTTATGAGACGATTGTCAATTCTCTTCCTAAATTTGCAGAGCTGGCAGAAGAATATAAAGATATCAGGGAGCAGAAGGCCTGAAAATGCCTGTGCTTGCATAATAGTGGATGGTGGTTTTTGATCCCAATATCATATAAAATAATAGAAAGGAAGAGACGGACATGGAATTGAATCCAAAATTAAAAGAACATATTCGAATGGTCGAGCCATATGTACCGGGAGAACAGCCACAGGAAAAGGTTATCAAATTAAATACCAATGAGAATCCATATCCACCGGCACCCGGCGTGGAACAAGCGCTCCGTGAAATGGATACAGATCGATTTCGGCTTTATCCAGATCCAGCAGCAGAATTATTAGTAAAGGCGCTTGCAAAAGAACACGGTGTCAGTGAAGAACAGATATTTGTTGGTGTTGGTTCTGACGATGTCCTTTCTATGTGTTTTTTAACATTTTTTAATTCAGAACAACCAATTTTATTTCCGGATATTACGTATTCTTTTTATAAAGTATGGGCAGAGTTATATCGCATTCCCTATGCGTGTCCGAAATTGGATCAGGATTTTCGTCTTGTAAAGGAAGATTATTATCAGGAAAATGGTGGAATTATTTTTCCGAATCCGAATGCTCCTACAGCGGTTTATGAAGAATTAGACTTTGTAGAAGATATTCTTCGTCATAATTCGGATGTTATTGTGATTGTGGATGAAGCATATATTGATTTTGCAGGAGAATCTGCGTCAAGACTGATTGAAAAATATGACAATCTGATTGTTGTCCAGACTTTTTCAAAGTCACGTTCTATGGCCGGTATGCGGATTGGATATGCAATTAGTAATCCGGTTCTGATACGATATCTAAATGATGTAAAATATTCTTTCAATTCATATACGATGAATCAGACTTCACTTGTATGTGGCGTGGAAGCAGTAAAGGATCAGGCATATTTTAAGGAAATAACTTCTAAAATCATAGAAACGAGAGAGTGGGCAAAATCAGAGTTGACGAAGTTGGGATTTGAGTTTCCGGACTCAAAAGCAAACTTTATTTTTGCCAGACATCCTAAACATGATGCAAATGAATTGTTTGAAGCTTTGAAAAGAGAACATATTTATGTGAGACACTGGAAGAGTGAAAGAATCGCTGATTATCTTAGGATTACCATTGGCACAAAAGAAGAGATGGAAGCATTGTTTGCTTTTTTTAGAACATATATGAATCAATAAAAGGAGAGAATAAAAGTATATGAGTGAAGCGTTAATTAGTTTTTTTGCAGAACATTTAGGCGGTAAAGTAGGAACGGAATTGATCGTTTTTATTATTTCGATGTTTCCTATATTGGAATTGAGAGGTGGACTTTTGGCAGCAGGACCGGCCTGGTTTGATTTACCTCAGCTTCAGGCTACAATTATTTGTATAATTGGAAATTTGCTCCCAATTCCGTTTATTTTGCTTTTGATCACAAAAATTTTTGATTGGATGAAAAGCACAAGAAAATTAAAACCTATTGTTGAGAAACTTGAGAAAAAGGCATACAGTAAAAGTGCTAATATAGAGAAATATGAGTTTTGGGGACTGGTATTATTTGTAGGCATTCCTCTTCCGGGAACCGGAGCATGGACGGGATCTTTGATTGCTGCGTTATTGGGAATTCGTTTTCGTAAGGCATTTCCGGCGGTTGTGATCGGTGTATTTATGGCAGCAATTTTAATGAATTTGTTGTCCTATGGAGTGCTCGGAGCAATTTTTTAAAATAGAGACACTTTCGTTGACACTCTTCCCGAAAGTTCTTATAATAAAAGTAGTGCATTAGAAAAGGCACAGAGTATCATGACGGAAAGGATAATAGATATGGTAGCAAAGAATGATGAGAAAAAAAGAAATATATTATGGAGAACAGCTATTTCTGTATCCTCTGTCTTAATTATAATTATTGCAGCTTTTTTCTTTATAAAACTGTTCACAGCTAATCCGATGGAAGGTACATGGAGCAGTGAGGAAAAGAATCTGGTAATGAAGATCCGAGGAAATGGTACGGCGGTTATGAAATGGCCGGATGAGTTTGACGGGGAAGAGATTGCGGTGAGTATGAACTATGATCTGGATAAAGAAGCAAAGATCTTTATACTGCATCGAGATGACGAAGCTATA
>ERZ791922.1198-NODE-1198-length-10450-cov-4.371140_pt1 | contig 10450 bp, 8 predicted proteins | sample MGYA00510134_ERZ791922 | MGnify/ENA primary metagenome ERZ791922 (study PRJEB30046, sample SAMN00792101) | human gut metagenome | study: EMG produced TPA metagenomics assembly of the A metagenome-wide association study of gut microbiota in type 2...
CATAGAATTGGGGCGGGATTTGTTAAAATCCCACCCCAACTATTGACAAAGAGCCAATAAAAAAGAGTGTAAGCCCCTGAAAACTTAATAGGCTTTACACTCTGACGGTGGTATTTAACTAATGGTAATACAATTCTTTAGCAATATTTTTATGATATCTTTTGAAGATTCTCTAGTTTATTAACGCGTTCTTCAAGATCCGCTGTTTTCTTTAATATCAACTCAACTGCTTCATTACTGTATCTTGTTGTGTGAATATCCTCGCGCATCTTTGCCATGTCTTCATTAACCTTATCGAAACGTGCGTACATTTTTTGTTCAGTCTGATCGAATGCACTTAAGATAAGGTTTGAATTTTCTCTAATTTCTGCCCTGATGTTGGAGATATCCTCCTTAGTAGCCATGTTGGAGATATCCTCCTTGGTGGCCATACTGGAGATATCCTCCTTGGTGGCCATACTGGAGATATCCTCCTTGGTGGCCATGTTGGAGATATCTTCCTTGGTGGCCATACTGGAGATATCCTCCTTAGTGGCCATGTTGGAGATATCCTCCTTAGTGGCCATGTTGGAGATATCCTCCTTAGTAGCCATGTTGGAGATATCCTCCTTGGTAGCCATGTTGGAGATATCTTCCTTAGTGGCCATGTTGGAGAGATCCTCCTTAGTGGCCATGTTGGAGATATCCTCCTTGGTGGCCATACTGGAGATATCCTCCTTAGTGGCCATGTTGGAGATATCCTCCTTGGTAGCCATACTGGAGATATCCTCCTTGGTAGCCATACTGGAGAGATCCTCCTTAGTGGCCATGTTGGAGATATCCTCCTTGGTGGCCATACTGGAGAGATCCTCCTTAGTGGCCATGTTGGAGATATCCTCCTTGGTGGCCATATTAGAGATATCCTCCTTGGTGGCCATACTGGAGAGATCCTCCTTAGTGGCCATGTTGGAGATATCCTCCTTGGTAGCCATGTTAGAGATATCCTCCTTAGTGGCCATGTTGGAGAGATCCTCCTTGGTAGCCATATTGTCCGTGATGGCTCCGATTTTACCAATTATTATATCAGATATAGACTGCAATAACTCTCTATCTGTCATCCTCTTTACCTCCTCGTACTTTCCGCCCAATCTTTTATGATTAAGTATATCATATGCCAGAATGTAAAGTCTATTAAATTTTCAAGGTACTGCATTGATTGTTGATATGAACGTTATAAACATAAAAATGTGAATGATTAGTGCAGAATGCATATATTTTTGTGCAAATATATGAATAATTCTGTGTGAAATGTCAATTGGATATACACATAATTTTGTGCATTTCATAGACGTGAACGGAGCATGACAAGCACAGGAGTCTGAATCATTATTACGGCTATTATACAAAAAATCAGACTTAGATAAGGAAAAGAAAAAATTGCTAAAACGGGAAGAGGTGATTAAGTTTACACGGAAAAGAAGGTATAACAGATTTGAGCTTTAAATATGGTAAATGGTAAATTATAATAAGCTGTTAAAAAAATTGTAAAAAACTTATACTATAAGGGCTAGAAATGATTTCAGTACAAAAACGATTGGAGACATTTTCTATGTTCATTTATTATACCCCTATTTTTATTAAAGTACATTCATCATGGTTTAAAAGGCCTTATTTATAGTATAGATCAATTGAGGAAGTAAGCAAAGCTTAATTTATTGCGTAAAATACTTAAATTACGAAGTTTCCTTTATAATCAGGGCTTTTAATACCTATGTAAAAGTTTTAATCAATATACATATTAAATCGTAAACCGAATACGCAATTTTGGAGAAGTGAAGGGCAGGAACGCAACTGCCTTGCTGATATAGAAAGGCCATGAAACAGAGGAAAACTTCATGGCCTTAAAGATGCTTTTAATGAACTTTAGGAAAAGTCAAAAGAGCGTTATAAATAGAGGCAAAGAATAGTGAGTTAAAGCAACGGCACGGTTGTGAAGCATCATCATCGGGTCTGATTAACAGCATCTATCAACTCCTGAGTTGTAATAACATGGCAATAAATATTGTTTAGAATTTCAAGTTCTGTTTCATGCAGGCGTTTTGTTGCTGCAAGGCAGGCGTCTTCAATCAGCCAGACCTTAAAGCTTTCATCCGCCAAATCACGCACTGTACCGGAGACACACTGGTCAGTCATGGTTCCGGTAACGATAACCGTATCGATCCCCATATTATGAAGAATGAGCCGAAGGTTTGTACCGGTTAAGGCGCTGTCGGTAGTTTTGGTGACTACGATATCCTCTTTTTGAGGAGCAATTTCCTGAATGATATCTCCGCGATGATCACCGGAAGTAACCAGGAACTGATTGAAACCGGAAACCTTTTGATCTAAGGAGCGGTCACGGCCGTTGCTTTTAAAGCCTTGAATCTTGGCATAGGTTACTTCTATGCCGGTGCGGCGGCACAGAGAAATGAGACGCTGAAGATTAGGGATAATCACCTTATCATACTTTTCATAGAACGGTTCCCAACGGGCTATGTTTTCAAGCTCTGCGGGGCTCGGGTTTTCAGGTTGGGGACGCTTGACGCAGGCATATTCGGCGTCAATAATAAGTAGGGCGGTTTTTTCCGGCTCAATTTCGATTGTGCCGTAGTCATCGTCATTCTCATAGTAGAAGGAGCAGTAGCGATCGTTTACGTTCATGGTATTTCTTCCTTTCTTAAAAAGATTTTTGAATATATTTTGAGGTAAATGCACGCATAAGAGAAAAATATCCGGGAATCAGATCGATGATGTCACCTAAATGGTAGGAATGTATCGAGTCTGTTATATCAAGCATCAAATGATCTGAGCTATATCCCAGCATAAGAATACCAGAATCGACTGGTACCGTAGTTTCGAGATCAAAATCCTGCTTACCGATTGCGCAGATTGCCTTCAAACGTTTTTCTCCACGATCAGTGAAGGACGGGCGAATGCCATATGAATCGACTCCGACCGTTCCCCAAGGCAGGGAAGGCTTATATTTTAATTCTATAATCTGAGCATGAAGAACAAAAGCATCATGAAACGTATCAGGGAGATATTGGTAATTGGCCCGTTCTCTTCCGAAAAGAAGCGATTCTCCCAAACGCAAGTTATTGATTTTAGGCGGAATGCCGCCATGAATCATCAAGTCAAGAGTAGCGGAGTTTCCTCCGCTGACTATCTCAAGCTGCCTTCCAATCCGTTCTTCAATCTGTTCCGCCAGTTCGGAGAGCTGTGCCATCTTCCGGAAAGTGGGTTGAATAAAGGAAAAACAGGTCAGATTTGTGCCAATGCCATAAAGCTCAATATAATCCAGTGATTCCACGGCCCGAGCCACCTCAAAAAGTTCCTGATAGTCCGTGAATCCCTCTCGGATATCGCCAAGGTCAGCCATTAAAATAACCTTATGCGGCTTGTCGTGAATTTGGGCATAATGATTGAGACGAAGAATGGTGTCATATTCTGAATTGACAGATACATCAGCGTAAGTGATTACATTTTCTGTCTCACAGCACATGGGAGGACGAATCAGCCACTTTTCTATTTCAAAACCCTTTAATCCTTTCAGGTTTAAAAGTCTGGAATCTGTTTTAATGACATCAGCTATGACGTTTGGAGTAAGTTTTGCTATCCAGGCGGCAATGACAGGGATTATGAAGTTAGTCCAGTCTCATGAAAAATTGCGTCAAGAATCCCATACGGCAGCACAAGTATTTTCCCAGTCAACAAAATCGATAGATGATTATGTTTCAAAGTACCAGAAGCTTCATTCCGAATTAACAAATTCTAACACAACAGAAGAACGCCAATATGAAATCAAGAGAGAACTTTTAGGTATTCAAACAGATCTGAATGATAAATATGGAGATGCTTGCGGTAAAATTGATCTTGTAACTGATGCTTATCGAGATCAGACCACTGCATTAAAGGAAAATAAAAAAGCGTTGGCACAACAATTTCTCAATGAAAACATAGAGGGAAATGAATATGCCAAACAGCAAATGGAGGGTAAAGAGGAATACTCTCTCATAAGAGGAACCCTTAGCAAATCCAACGAAGCAGATGCAGCTTTACTTCAGATCGCAGAGAAGTATCGAGAACAGGGACTTCTTACTAATGATGTTTATGATGAACTAGGTAATAAAACCGGAGAATTTGAAATAAAGCTTGTTGCAAATCCTACAGAGGCAAAAAAGACCATTAATCAATTTATGGACGAAGTTCATGAACTGGCAAAAAAGCCGGGAAACGAACATGTCTTTGATAGTACATTGAAAATATCGTCAAAGTCTTTAATGGATGCGCAGAAAACAGTTGAAAAATATGGTGAGCAGTACGAACAAATACTCATGGCACAACTTGCCATTGACCCAAGCAAGTCTCCTGTATTTGAAGATCTCATTAAATCAGTCGAAGAATACAATGATACTGTTGCAAAGTCTAAAAATCCTTTTACTGACGACGATGTAAAAGCGGCCTATGACAAGTATCAGGAATTGAAGCAACAAATTCAGGCTGATGATAGTTGGAATATGTTTTCACCAATCACCGATAAGATTTTTGACAATTCCAATATTGATAAATATAAGTTTGTTTCCCAGTTACAATCAGGAGAATTTAACAAAGAAATTTCTAAAATAGCCGATAAGACGGCTACTGAATTAAAAGCAATCTACAACGCGGGCGATGCTGATGATCCATTTGTACAGCTTATACAGGGGGCAAAAGAGTATAATCTGGAACTTGAAGATGTCATCTCGATTTTAGAGCAGCTTGGATATATCCAAAAAGAGACTTTTTCTGATTCAGGAGAGGTGAAATACGATTCACTGGAAACAATGATTAGTAACGTGAACAGCCTGTCTGAGGGATTAGAGTCACTGGATAAAATCATGGCATCCATCAAGGGCAAAGGCAAATTCGACTTCTCCCTGCTGGACGATAATAAGTTTAAAGAGAATTTCTCCGGTTTAGGGGAAGCTTATACCGATTTCATTTCCCAAATATCCGAGTCGCCAAAGGATATCACGGCTTTTCAGAGTGCTTTTAACGAATTGATTGGGGCGTGGATGCAGTCTGAAGAGGTTCTGAAAAATATTTCAGATGAAACCTATGATACTACTGCGGCAATGCTTGAAAACATGGGCGTAACAAATGCAGCAGAGGTAGTAACAAATGCACTTGCAATTAAAAAAGCGGAAGCGGCATGGGCAACGGAAGACTTATCAAACAAAACACGGGACGAGATTTATTCACTTGCTGATGAGATTGGAATAGTAGACAATGCACAAGATGCGTTTTTCTCCTATATCGCTCAAAAAGCTCTGGATGAGGCGATAAATACAACTGGTGATATCAATGCATTAGCGCAGGTTTGTAAGGCATTAGGATTGGCGGCTGATGCATGGAAAAGATATTATGCAGCTAAGATGCAATTGGCAGACATAGCTTCCGGTAAGTCGGTAGCAACTCCACATGGTTGGGGAGGAGAGTTATCAGTTGATGATTGGAAAAAACAACTGGAATCCACTCAGGCCGAAGCCTTTAAAGATAGCGCTCAGAAGCTTGAAGATATGGCTAAATCAACTCCTGAATATGGCGGCGGTACTAAAACAGGCAAATCAGGCGGTGGCGGCGGTTCCAAAAAAGCAAAAGAGGAACAAAAGAAAATCCTTGACTGGATACCGGCAGCATTAGACCATGTTGAGAAGGAACGGCAAAAGGTTGCAGATATCATAGATGACGAGAATACAGCATATGAGAAGCAGTTGTCCCTTATGAACGAATTGCTTGCCAACGATGAGGAAGTAATACGGGTAAACAAAGAAGCACTTGATATCTACCTGAGCCAGTGGGAAGCAATCCGTCAGAAAATCATTGAGGCATTTGGCGAGACTGAAGGGAATGCACTGATTGGAAAAATCATGATGGGGAATACCTCTCCTGAAGAGTGGAAAGACGAGTTCAGTTATGCTCCCGACGATAAAGCCATGGCTGCTAAGATAAAGCTCTTGGAGGATGGTTCGGAATATTATGCAACCTACATGAAGCAGGATGAAAAATACAAAGACAAAGTAAAAGAACACTCCGAGGATATTAAAAAGCAGTTTGAAATCCGGGTTAATATTATTAAGGAATCACTGGAAGAGTTAAAATCCGAGATGAGTCAAATCGAGTCGGAAATAAACCTGAAAGAAATGACAGGCCGTATTATTACAGAGTCCGATTACCGGGATATGATCAATCTGGCAGATGACCAGATAGACTTACAGTATGAGCAGATGGATGCCTTAGAGGAATATTTAGACGAATTGGACGAAGGAAGCGCCGAATGGTACAATGTCAAGTCTCAGATATCAAGCTGTAAAGACGCCATAAGGCAATGTGAAGAAAATCAGGCCAAATGGAATGAAGAAATTCTGAATCTCCCTGTCCGGAGAATTGAGCGGTATTTGGAACTGCTTGGATTTATCAAGCAAGACCTCAGCAATTTCATCGATGAGCAATCCAGCCTGGGAAAAGATATTTCACAGGAGCAATTACAAAAACTAATCGAATTATCTTCTAAGCAAATTGATAAGCTGAAAGAAGAACACGAAGAACTGGTTAAAAAACTGTCCAATTATGATTATGGCAGCGACAAGTTTAACGAAGTTCAAAAGAGTATTCAGGACTGTGAAAATGAAATGTCCTCTCTCATTCAGGAGCAAATCCAGTATAACAAACAAATCTTGGATATCCCCCTTAACAAACTCAATGATTTAAAAGACCAGCTATCGAATATAAAAGGTGCATTGGATGGTGTTACAAACGATTATGACACAGCCATTTCCGCTGTCATAAATACGATTGAGAAAGAAATCGATAAATATAATGACATGACAGAGGCGGCAGAAAAATCCTATGAAGCAAGGATTAAACCATTACAGGATGAATTGGATTTATTAAATAAAACCAATGAGGCACGTCAAATCCAGTTGGGAGTCGAGCAAAGCCTGTACGGCCTGGAACGGGCTAAAAACCAGAAAACAACACAGGTTGTAGAGAATGGCGAAATTGTTTACCGGGAAGATATCGATGCTGTCAGGAATGCCAATAAAGCACACGAAGATGCACTATATAACAAAGCGAAATATGAGCTGGAACAACAGATTAAATCCTTGGAAGAAGAACGGGATGCCCTGTTGGAAAGCTACGACGAACAGATCGACAAACTAGGTGAAGTTAAAGACAGATGGTCGGAAATAGCCGATAATATCCGGATAGCGAATGAGGCTGCTCTCGCATCCGAAATCTTCGGCTCTGGTTGGGAAATCAAAGTCACGACCGGCGAAGACAAAGATATCTTTGATGCAATGGTGAAGAATTATGAGACGGTAGAAGCACAGAAGGAAATGTACCAGAAACAGATTGATGCGACTGAAAAGGTATCGTCTCTTATGGAGCAGTACATTGCCGCATTCCAGGATGGTTCCATGAGCTATCAGGACGTTCTGTCTAAATTCGACGAATTAATTCTCGCTGCAAAGGACGGATTTTCATCTCAGGAATACCTTGATGCGATATTAAACTCGACCGGTAATAAAGATACGGTATCTGCACTGGAAAACATTCAGAACCAGATGTCCGGTTCCTATAATGATTTTAAGGAGTATCTGAAGGTTGCTAATACAAACAGCGAAACAATTTCAAAGTACACTTCTACGTGGGAGGAAATCAAAAAGACCTTAGAGGAACAGCTTGCTACATTAAAGAAGCTGGCCGAGGAAGAAGCAAAAAAGGTAAGCAATTCTAAACCATCGTCAAGTGGCGGAGGTGGGAAAGGCCACTCTTCTTCAAAAGGCCCCAACTGGAATACCCCGGATGGACCTGCCACTGGCCCAGCTAAAGAGATTGAGGAGAGGGAAAAACAAAAGAAATCTCTTCCGGCCTATAAAGATGGCATTGAAAATGGTGCGATACAAAAGGAAGACTCCGATGTTGTTAAAAAGCTCAAAGCTCTTATGACGGGTAATCACGATGACAATGCAGTTCCTATAATTGCTCATCCGGGTGAGGTTGTACTTAATGAAGAGCAGCAACGCATGCTTATAAGCAATTTCGAAAATATTCCGGTTTCATTACCGACGCCACCACAATTTGTCTTTGCGTCAGATTCAGTTGATAGGCTAAGAACATTCAATTTTAATATGGGTGATATCAACTTAAATAGTGTAGATAATACCCAGAAACTGGTTGATACGCTTTCCCGGGAATTTGAAGGGGCATTACGCCAGAGTCTTTCCAAACGTTAAAAGAAGCGAGATATACGGTGAATCAAGTAAGAGAAAGGCGGAAACAATGAACTATTCACAATTGGCTACTAAATTAGCAGATAAAGTAACAGTACAAATTTACGAAATGATTAAGAAGAATGAGGGATCAGATAAAACATTTACGGCAAGGGTAACAGAAATTATCTCTGCCTATAAAATTCGTGTGCAATATTGTGGTAGCTCTTACACAGTATCAACAACTATTCCATGTTCTGTCGATGATTTCGTACGAGTTTGCGCTCCTTGCAATAACTGGCGTGAACTGTTTGTCGTGGAAAATAAAACTAAAAGATGCAGATGAAATTTTAATCGATAGTGGTGCTACTGCTGGACGGTAGCAACTTTTTATATATGTAATAGAGGTGTTAATTTGGGAATTGAGTTAGAGTAAATTCCAGTGCGGGACTAAATTCCACCAGCCACATTCAAAAAATGTGAAAAGTTTACTTCCAGTCCGACAGCAGATTTTTATAAGTTAGTTCGTGATTGAAGCGGCTCAGCTTAGGCGTCAGATTAACCTCATCGGGTGAAACACGCTTAAGCTGAAGTGCTTTCACGGTGTTTTCACCGAATGATTCCAACGCAGAGTCATAAGGTGTTTTTACATCCAGACTATTCCTGGGAGTGGAGTTGATATGGTTCACAATCATATTCACATCCCATTGAGTCGGATTTTTACACAGGTATTTGGCAATGACCTTGAAGGAATATCCTTTATTCAGAGAGTTTTCAATGTAGATACGGTCATCAAGGGGAAGATGTTTCTGGTTACCGGGAATATAGTTGCTCATTAAATCTCCTCTTACTGCTGTCAGAAGGAAAGATGACCGCCTCATTAAAGAGAGAAATATATAGTAGATTATTGTCTGACGTGGTAAAATAATATAAATAATGTTCTGAGGTTTTTTGGAAAAGAAATATAAAACGAAATGGGAGATATTAAACGCAGACGTGTATGCTTATGCAGAAAAGATTAATTAATTTTAGTATTATGATATAATAAAAAACAACTTATTATAATGGGAGGACGAGAAGCAGAGTGGGCATTGGACGAGAATGAATATATTCGGCGTTTTGCAAGCGAGTTTACACGCCCCAGAGGTGTTTGGTGTAAGAATGAAATGCTGTTTTCAGAAGAAGCGAATAATGTCAGGAGGATTAAATATGTCAAAAGATGCTATACCCACAAATGATAACCAGGAAGACTGTATCAAATCTCCATGGTTTAAGAGTAAAACAGTAGTCCCGCACAACCTGCCGAAATCTATTGATTACAAATTTGCATGGAATGAGACAGGACTTCTGGAGGTAGACGGCGAAGAACCAGCTTTAGAAGAGCCGAAAGAATAGAATATTTATAACGCGTATCGACAGGGTGAAATAAATGAGAAAAGGATTTTGGAAAAGTCTATCGTATGAGGATAAGTTTGATAGAAAATATGCTTGTTGGACACAAAATCATAAAGGATGGCGAAAATATAAACGCAATAATCGAAGAACAGCAAGGCGAAAACTAAAAAAGGTATTGAGCTTATGAGGTTATGGACAATCCAGCCAGTAGAGGTATGGACAAAACTAGTGTCGGACAAAGTATTTCATTGTGATCCTGAAAAATCTGTATTAATCAGTGATGCAGATGCAACGCTTAGTTTCAAGGAGCCTTATGACTGGATAGTACGGCAAATGATGCAGCGCATTGGCGAGGAACCAGAGGGGGTTAAGTACCCGATATGGGCTTGGCATACTAGAAATTGGGAGCATAAGAAACCTGACCTTAGATGCTGTGGATACAATGAACCGGGTACTAAATGTGTATGTATTGAATTTGAGATTGATGACAACAAGGTATTGTTAAGTGATTTTGATGGATGGCATTTCGTTTTAAGTAATGGATATTATGATCAGAGTGGCTCCGAGGATGAGGCAGAGCTTTTCAACAACAAAACCCCGAAACACCTTATGAAATAAGGGATCCGGGGCAATTAAAGAGTAGCGGAAGGGAGATTCGAACTCTCGACACTACGGGTATGAACCGTATGCTCTAGCCAACTGAGCTATTCCGCCATGTTTTGTTTTGAATGGGGCCTATAGGGCTCGAACCTATGACCCTCTGCTTGTAAGGCAGATGCTCT
>ERZ791922.1201-NODE-1201-length-10404-cov-2.947918_pt1 | contig 10404 bp, 7 predicted proteins | sample MGYA00510134_ERZ791922 | MGnify/ENA primary metagenome ERZ791922 (study PRJEB30046, sample SAMN00792101) | human gut metagenome | study: EMG produced TPA metagenomics assembly of the A metagenome-wide association study of gut microbiota in type 2...
AAAGTTCAACGTCAGCGTCTGCTGGCTGTGATCACTCAGGATTCCGAGAGATCATAATATTTATTGTGGAAACACTAAGAACTAAAGGAGGAATGATTTAATGAAGAGAAAACGGAGACGTATGAAAGAGACACGTCTCCGGGGCAGATACTGACGCTTACTTTAGATGAGATGCGTCAGATGATCGATGAAGATCAGACATTTGCGGTCGTATTTACAAAAGAGGACTGTCCGTACTGCCTTGAGTTTAAGATGATCCTTGAGTCATATATCCAGGACCATAATGTCACTATATATGAGGTTAATTTAAGCGGTGAGAGTAAGATCGATAATGACAATAAGATGATCGTCCAGACTTATTTTTCGGAATTTAATACAGTTCCGGGAGTCTTTTCTGTGAAAGACGGCGAGGAGGAAAGCTATTTAAACCTTTATCAGCTCGGGATCAGCAGGGAAGTGCTGGATCAGTGGGTCTGTGAATACCGGCTGGATGCCGCTCCCGACTCGGATGCTGAATAAAAGGGATCCGAGAGAAATTATTTATGTGAGAAAAGATTCATGTATATTTAAATAGCGGCAGCAGTAAAAATACGGCGGCAGGAAGAAGGAGAAGCGGGATGTATTCAATGACAGGAACAATACGTGCAGAACAGCTGGAGAAATTTAGGGAGTATCTCCTGGAGCGGGAAAACGCGGAGGCGACAATACAGAAATATCTGACGGATATCAGGACATTCATAAAATATCTCGGCGGGGAGCAGACTCTGGACAAGAAGAGCATACTGGAATATAAGGGATGGCTCATAGAAAGGTATGCGGTAAACAGTGTGAACTCCATGCTGGCGGCGCTCAACCAGTTCCTTGGATTCCTGGGGTTGGACACGCTGAAGGTGAAGCGTGTCCGGATACAGAAATCATTGTTTTTAGACGAGGAAAAGGAACTGACAAAGAAGGAATACCAGCGGCTTCTCCGCACTGCTAAGAGCGAGGGACGCCATCAGCTTGCGTTGTGCATGGAAACAATCGCGGGTACGGGAGTCCGGGTCAGCGAACTGCCGTATTTTACGGTTGAGTCGCTGAAAAAGGAGCGGATCGAAATCAGCAATAAGGGAAAATACAGACGGATATATATCCCGGCCGTCCTGCGGAAAAAGCTGCTCGGATACGCAGGGAAGCTTCCGCACAATCTGCGGCACTTTTTTGCGCAGCTTTATTATGAAGTGACAAAAGACATTGCAGGGCTGGGGGACCTGCTGGGACACAGCAGCCTGAACGTAACGAGGATCTACATTTCTACAGCCGGGAGTCTGCACCAGAGGCGGCTGGATAAGGTGGACAGGATAAGAATGGAGATGACTACATAATTCCAGTTATGTTGTATAAATAAAGAATATAAGTTGGGGTTAATAAATAGATTTTGAAAAAAACAGATTTGTTCCGCTAAAACTTATTTTTATTCAAACTAATTTGCATTAAAAAATGTAAAATTATCCAAAATTACGATTTCTTACCCTGAGATTATTGATTTTATACCCTTGGCAGATGTATTATTGTTAAATAATGACAGTCTGATTTGCGCTATTTCTGACAGAACTGGAATTATGTTGCATTTCAGATGTTCATCAAATATATCCGAAACCAATGGAAAACAAAATAACAATACGGAAGAACTGGAAACAGGACTGAGAGACATAAACGGAGGTTTAGCATAGATGAAAGGAGTGAATTCAAGGTCAATGAAAGGGGAGCGGACATGAAGAAATGCTGGAACGTCATATCGGGGCTGATCCTGATTGTTCTGCTGGTGCTGCTGGCTGTATTCGGCGGCGTCAGGCTGTTAGGACTTACGCCTTACATGGTGACAAGCGGGAGTATGGAACCGGAGTATCCGGTGGGCTCTCTGATCTATGTAAAGGAGAGGCCGGCTGCGGAGATCGAACCGGGAGACGTCATCACATTTTATCTGGAAGACGGACGGACTGTGGCGACCCACCAGGTTTACGAGGCAGACCGGGAAGCGGAGGAATTCCGCACGCAGGGGATCAACAACAGGGATTCGGAAGGGAATATCCTTCATGACGCGGAGCCGGTGAAGTATTCGTCCGTGATCGGATGCCCGGTGGCAGTGATCCCGTATCTGGGGTATATCAACCGGTTCTGTACGACAGCGCCGGGGGTGTACATCCTGATTGGAATCGCAGCGGCCGTGCTGATCGTCTCGGTTATCATTGACAAAATGGCAGGAGAAGAAGAACGCCCGGGAGGGAAAAAGAGAAAAAGAAAAACAAAAAGAAGGAGGACATGATTCATGTCAAGAGGAAGAGCAAGAAGAAAATCAAACAAGAAAACAGTGACAATCGCAGTGCTTGCAGCCTGCCTGCTGCTTGCGGCGATCGGGGGAACAATCGCGTGGCTGACAGCGAGAGATTCATTAATCAACCAGTTTACAGTAGGTGATTTTACTGATCCTTCAACAGATCCGGACGACCCAACAAATCCGTTAAATCCAGAAGAAGGAAAATTACAGGGACATTTATATGAGAAAGATTGGGTAGAAAATTCTAAACTGATACCGGGCGGAACTGTAGATAAGGACCCGAACGTAGGTATTGGCAAAGACAGTGAAGACGCATATGTTTATCTGTATGTAAGAAACACAGCTGAGAATAATATGCTCTACTTCAAACTGAATGAAAACTGGAAAGCTGTAGATAATTCTGCAAATGAGGTTACACTCTCAGAGGGAGATACAGGGCATGTAGCTGGTGCCTCATATTATACAGGCGGACTTTTTGTATATACAGGTGGAGGCGATGATGCAGCAAAACTCAGCGTAGGGGACAATGCTACGGTATGGACAGGAGAATTATTTAGTGAAGTATATGTGGATAAAGACGCTAAGACTTCTGATTTGACAGATGGGGAGAATAATCCGTGTAAGATTGAAGTGACAGCGCTTCTTTACCAGGCAACAGACGGAGAAGGCGTTGATCTGTCTGCTGAGGCTGCACGGTGGGCAAATGACCAGGCCGGTGAACTGGCAAAAGGAATCGAGAGCGAAGATTCTGACGAAGGCCTTTCAGCACCGTAATCTATTTACATAGTTATATTTTAATGAACCTTTAAAACCACAGGAGGGACTGAGATATGAAAAAAGAGAGGAAAAACATCTGGATTGCCGGCGCGGTTATGCTGACTGCGCTGGCCGTATCTCAGACCCTCGCTTTTTTTACCACGAGTGTGGACACTGAGAACATTATCCAGTTCGGGGATCTGGGGATCCGGATCAACGAGACGACGCTGGACGCTCAGGGCGAAGAAGTCGCATATTCGCCCGGCGAGTCAGCGAATATAAGCAGGAACAGCCGTCAGAGCCGTATCGTCCGGGTGGAGAACACCGGCGGGCAGCCCATGTACGTAAGGGTAGACCTCGGGATCAAGGGGACGGATAAGGACGGCAATGAGATCAAAAATGCGGACGCACTGGCAGGGTATACGCTGAACGATGAGGACTGGCTGTATCAGGACGGCTGGTATTACTACAGGGAAGCGCTCGAGCCGGGAAGTGAGACGGAAGAACTATTGACAGAAGTCATATTTGACATAGATGAGATTTCATCCTTGTATCCTGGAGGAAATTTCGACCTGAACGTTTCCGCGCAGGGAGTCCAGAGCAGGAATAACGAAGACAATGTGCTGGCCGCGAGAGGCTGGCCGGAGGAATAGGAGGGAGAAAGAGGATGAAGAAGATCATAAGGCGTATGCTGCTTCCTGTCTTTGCCCTCCTTTTAGGAGTGTTCTGGACGGGAGGAGCGAAAGAAGTTCAGGCGGCAGAGCCGGTAATTGAGATAAAGACAGCGGATGACCTCGCATATAATGCCGGAGTCGGCGGTGGTGCCAACACGTATGAAGGTGTAACTTTTGTATTGATGAATGATATCGATATGAAGGAACTGAGTGAAAAGTACCAGGGCCAGGTTATCCGCTTCGGTTCAAAGGACGCGCCGTTTGCGGGAACTTTTGACGGGAACGGGCATACCATATCGAACCTGAAAAATGAGAAGAGCGTTCTTCCCGATACGGATCTGGGGCTTTTCGCATGGACAGGCAACGGCGCGGTGATCAAAGACCTGACGCTGAAAGACCCGGTGGTGGACTGTGCTTACCGGGGCGGTATCCTTGTGGGAAACGCTCAGGATACGACGATCGAGAATATCCGTATCCATGGAGGTAAACTGAAGATCCAGCCCGCGAACAATGTCGTTTCCCTGATTACGAACGTCGGTTTCGCAGGAGGGGCGATCGCGGGAAGCATTGATCATACGACGCTTTATAACTGCGAGGTACGAGGCACGGAAGTGGTGAATAACAGTACCCAGGGCGTTGCGGCTCTCGGCGGCGAAGGCCTTTACATGGGCGGTATCGTCGGCTCTGCGACAGGCGGTTCGGTGATCGAGTACTGCCGTGTGGACGATGGGCTCCAGATCAACGAAAGCGGGGACTATGAAATGGTAGAAACCACTGTCCGCAACGAGTACGACGTAGCGGTCGGAGCGCTCGGCGGAAAGGCGGTTTATGCCGGCGGTATCGCGGGCGAGCTCAGGGACGGTTCAAGGATCATCGATTCCTACTCTACGGCAGACGTCTACGTGTACTGCGCGACATATGTTTCTGTAGGCGCCGGCAACGTGGCTTATGCGGGCGGTGTTGTGGCGGAGATGTACGGCGGAAACTGCGAGGTGATACGCTCCCACTATGCGGGCAATATCCATACAAAGCAGTATAACGCGCTGCTTGTTATCCCGATCATCGAGTACGACAAGTACATCTCTGGTGTAGCGCAGCATTCGGAAAGCGAGAAGGAGAATAACGGTCTGACAAATTCCTATTTCCAGAGGAGCGCCAGCGAGACGGATAAGGATTTCCGCGCGTTCAATGACAATGCGGATACAGACAGCTGCCGCGGACTGACAGACGATCAGTACAGGAACCGCAGTTTCTGGATCGGGAAGGGATACGACCTGTACGGGACGATTGAGAGAACAGATGGCGCGACGACGGAATCACACTACAATAAATGGGTCATGGATTACAAGAGAGGCATCCCGATCCATGGAAACGCTGTCTCAGCGGCGATCGACTTCCCGGGAGCGGGCGAGGTGACGATCAGCGGAACAGATCTGATCAAACATTCTCTGGAAGGGTATCCGGCGAATACAGACTGCTCTGTGAGCACGGATGACGCGTATCATTTTGCGATACAGGGATATGACACCTATGAAGATATTGAACTGAGCACAGAAGCAAATACAGTGCAGGACCAGACAGGAGCCGAACATCCGGATGCGTTTAAGTTTATCGGATGGTATCAGAAGAGGGATAACTTCCAGGATTCCGTGATGAATATCAGACAGGAATACGCGGATTTTACAGACAATTATGCCAATAGAAACTGCGTAGGAACTGGCAATAAGTATACAACGACAGCGGATGAAACTACGGGGCTTAAGGATAATGACCTGTATGTGGCACATTATCAGGCGAATGTCGTGTTCCATGATGTGGATGGAAATGTGATAGATAAAAAGACAGGACAGAGTGAGGGGGCTTTGCCGGATCTGACAGATGATTATTACAATTATCAGGATCTGATCCCGGAAGTTAAGCCCAGTGTACCGGAAGGCTGTACATTCTATGGATGGACGGATAAGCCGTATACAGGCAACGGAGAGAAGGAAGGATACGAAGGAATTACAAATCCTGACCTGACAACTCTCATAACAGGGGGCAATATATATCAGGCCGGTGATCTGATCGAGAAGCCGATGCAGCTTTATCCGATCTTTACAAGCTATAAAACAAACGTAATTACCATCATGGAAGGAAATGACAGAACCAATACATATAAGAGAGCTGACGTAGGTATTACTTCTGTAAATGTAGATCCGGATACGAATGAGTTATATATAGAAGTAACCGGACTGAATGGTAAAGAAGATACCGGGAAGTTCTATGATGAAACAGGCGATCCGGTACTTCCGGATGGATACCGCTTCCTCGGCTGGTATGAGGACGGACACAGGATCAGTAAGGATATGAGATTCTCACTGGACGGTGTAGATCTTTCGCTGAAGCATACATATACAGCCCGCTTAGAATACCGGGTTGAGTACTGGGTGCATTCTGAGGAAGTAAATAATAATATTCCGGCTGATGAGGACGGATGGTATAAATATGGAGAGTTCTGGCAGGAATATAATTCTGCTTTCAACGATATTGCAGTACAACTTTCATATAAAGAATATGTAGAATGGTGGGGAACTGCTAAAGAGGGTGGAATTCCCTGCAAAGGTGAGACAAAAATCACGGATAAGCTGACCGTGTATGGTCAGAACGCTGATACGGACCTTACTGGAGAATATCAGATAAGCCTGCTGTCGGATTTCCCCGGAGCCGGAACGCTTGACCAGAAAGGAGGCGCATGGTACGGTGGCGGCTATAAAGTTTCTGCAACGGCAGGCGAAGGTTATAACTTTAAGGGATGGGGGTATGAAGAATACCGAGTAATTGGTTCTTACTATGATGAGCAGACCTGGCTTAGTGATAATCCACACAGCTTTTCGACTACGGAACAGGTGCGACACTTTTATTTTGAAGCGCATTTTACAGCCAATGTCAGCTTCAAGTGGGGGGATGATACAGGAGAAAGCATGGCAGCAGAACGTGCTTATCACCAGCAGGTACTTACACCCGATCCGTTATCAGGGACGTATACATCTCCGATTACTGAAACAGAGCTCACAGATTCAGGCGCGGCCTGGAGCAGGACGGCCGCGCCGGCTGCTGAGACAGTAGAGAAAGAAGGATATGAATTCCTCGGCTGGATTGATAAATCTGCGATTACACAGGATGAAATAAACTACGTTTTTGATATTGATGAATATACGACATCAAGAGCGTCTAAAGCGATTCCGTACTTAGTGGACGGTGATGATCTGGTAGAGCGGCCGATGGATCTCTACGCAGTCTATGTAAAAGAGGACATCACAACCACAACCAACATCAGGGAAGCCGGAGTTCCGGACAATGCGGGCATAAATATTCCGAGTGATCCGTACTACACCGTGAGTGACCAGGAGAACGGGCTTAAGACGCTTACACTGACAGCGGAGAACAATAAGACTTCTGTTGTAAATGACCAGGATGCGAAGTATGTTCTCCAGTATGTGGAGATGATAACGAACCCGGGTACAGCCGGCGAGAAGACAGAGCGTCTGGAGCTTTCAGACGGAAAGCAGGGCGATGATGAGTCTTATATTTTTGAGATCTCAGACTTTGACCTCGGTCCGGCTTACAAGTTTATCGCTTATTACGAGCCGCTCGCAGTCGTCTACCATCTGAATGACAGCGAGATACAGGTTGAGGTGCGGAACACAGGACAGCTCCTCGGCGAAAGCCCGGATCCGAAGTATGTGGAAGCGGATATAGATGCGGCTGCCGGCGGATCGGAGATGTACAGCTTCATCGGCTGGACAACTGCAAAACCGGAAGGTACATATCACAACTATTATCTGTTGAATAACTATGCAGACAAGGACAACATCTACCTTGCGAAGCCGGAAGACCGCGTGCGGGGGTCTATGGAACTGTTCCCGGTATACGCGCCGGTCAACGTTACAGTTTCATCTACAATCGATGCTCAACTGAGCGATGATGAGAAGACAGCTGCCCGCTGGATTGACCGGAATGAGTCCGGAGACTTTGTGATCCACGCAGTTCCGACGAAACAGGTGGGAGATACGAACTATGTATTTACCGGCTGGAAAGTGAAGACGACCGCTGACGGAGAAAAGGACTTCTCCAACGCGGAGAAGGTGACGCTGGCCGAGGTGTTCGACGGCGCGGAGTATATCGCGCAGTACAGCCGGGGTTATACCGTGAACTACCATTACTGGGATGAAAATGGAGACGCTCAGATCCTCTATTCAGTGGGCGTTACAGAAGGTGATGAGAGAAGTTTTGTAACAACAATAGAGAATGAAAAGCCGGACGGCACGACGGAAGAGATCAAGGCGCCGGTTGATACAGAGGCATTCACCGGCATCATGGGCACGCTTGCGGCCGGACAGTATTTCGATGAATGGCAGTGGGTGAAGAGTGTGGGTGAAGTTGTTTCCTGGGACGACTTCTGTGCGACAGAGATTACTCAGGACATGGACCTCTACCCGGTGATCTGGCAGGCGAAGGTATACGACAGCAGCGATCTGGCGACCGGAAAAGAGCTTTCCCAGACTTCGGACGGTACGTCCGGTCCGGAAGTATATGTGCAGGCTGATCTGACGAAGGCCGATGTGGATCAGGGAGGGAAGCAGACAGTATCTGTCTACTTCGCCGGAGTGTATACGGAGGAAAGCCTCAGAGTCAACGTCAGCAGGCAGAATTACAAAAGCAGCGGACAGTTTGCCGGAGTGGAAGGGATTACAGCAGACATATATAATGAGTATCGCCTGGAAGAAGTAGAGAATCCGGAGTATGACGAAGAGGATCCGGCGAGTCCGCCGACCATCACCGAGATGACGGGAGACTTTATGGCAAGCGGCGAGACGGATGAAAAGGGTAATGCGCTCTTTGAGTTTAACGGGAAGCTGACTATTTCCAAAGAGATGGCGGACGGGCTTACGTCAGATGAGCCGTTCATCTTCACGGTCGCTCAGCAAAACGAGGATGGAACTACGACTGAGACGAAGCTCGTTGTACCCGCGGGCGGATCCGTCACTATGAAGCTTCCTTTCGGGAAGTACACGGTCAGTGAGGATTCGGCATGGGCGTGGAGATATACATCTGTTTTTACGGCAGACACGCATGACCCGGACGGAGAGGAAGGAACAGAAGCCGCACAGGGCAGTACAGTTTATATCAACAGCTATGAATCAAATGTCACCTGTACCAACAGCATAAAAAATAACAAGTGGTTCGACGGCGGGACAAATGTGAAGAATGTTTTCCGGGGAACCGCGGGAGACAGCGGCGCAGGGACGGGAAACGAAGAATAACAGCAGCAGATAACAGGAGGAATGACGATGAAGTCAGCGAGACGCCGCGGCTGCAGAAGGCGGCACCAAAATAAAAATTACATATATGTCCTGGTTGCTGCTGCCACAGTAATCATGATCGGGGCGGCGGGAGCGACTCTCGCCTACCTATCCCGCCAGTCGGGGCTTGTCAACCAGTTCGCGCTGGGCGAAGTGCGCGCTGAGGTGGAGGAAACATTTGACAGTGGAAAAGCGCTGAAGGAAAATGTCAGGGTAAGGAATACCGGGACGGTCCCGGCTTACATACGGGCTTCCATCAATGTATACTGGCAGGATGCAGAGGGCAATATCCTCTGGGGAACGCCGGTGATGAAAACAGAAGAGAGCGAGGATGGCGACTATGCGATGACGCTCAATCTGGATACAAAGGGAGCAGACGGCGGAGAGTGGGTTTCCGGCCAGGACGGCTTCTACTACTATACGAAGCCGGTCGCGGCAACAGATACGTCTGATTCGGGCACGGGCCAGACAGAGATTCTGATAAAGAGCTGTCAGGAGCTGAATATTAAGGCGCATGAACAGGAAGGTAAGTTCCTCGTCGTTGACATCGCCGCGCAGGCGCTCCAGGCGGAGCCGGACGATGCAGTCCTGGACGCATGGACCACGGTGAAGGGTGTTTCAGAAGACGGATCGCTTACAGTTAATCCAGCCGCGTCAGGCGGCGGGACGGATACGCCGGGAGGAGGTAACGGATGATGAAAGGACAAAATATTTGTATTTCTCTCCTCTGCGCGTCATTTATGATCTCCGCCGCGTCAGCCCTGAGTGTATCGGCGGCAGAAGCGGGGGATCCGGCCGTGGTCTATGATGGGGAAGAGAGGGAACTTACTCTGGAGAATGTCCAGGGGAGCGATCTGTTCCCTGAGTTTAAGGCAATGATGCCGGGCGACCGAGTAAGCCAGGAAATCCGGGTGGCTGCGGAGCGCACGGACGGACCTGTGACGGTGTACCTGACCGCGGGGGAGACTGTGGCGGAAGACCTGGAGAGCTTTAAAAACGTGATCTTCACAGTCCGCGCGGACGGACAGTTGATTTCCAGCGGTCCGCTCGGCGAAGGCCAGGGAGAGGATCTGGCGGGGGTGAAGCTCTTTACTTTTACGGAACCGGGTGAGAAGACACTGGAAGTAACTCTGGAGGTCTCAGAGGAAGCAGGCAATGAATTGATGGACGCGCAGGCGGAAGTGGACTGGCGGTTCACGGTCCAGGACTACGGCGGCGGGAAGACGGATGGAGACGCTGTGCAGACAGGGGATCATGCGGGAGCGTTCCCGTGGATCGCGGCGGCAGCGGCCAGTCTGGCGGCCGGCACAGC
>ERZ791922.1202-NODE-1202-length-10404-cov-2.611943_pt1 | contig 10404 bp, 3 predicted proteins | sample MGYA00510134_ERZ791922 | MGnify/ENA primary metagenome ERZ791922 (study PRJEB30046, sample SAMN00792101) | human gut metagenome | study: EMG produced TPA metagenomics assembly of the A metagenome-wide association study of gut microbiota in type 2...
CGTGGAGCACATAGTGCTCCCCCTCCACCCCCAGCAGCACGGTGACCCCCATGGACACCAGGGCGGTGAGCAGGCAGGGGAAAAAGGCGGAGTAGTGGACAATGCCCACGCTCACCACCTCCATGGCGAACACCGAGGCGGTGAGGGGGGTGCCGAACAGGGCGGAAAACAGGCCGCTCATGCCGCACATCACCGCCACATTCATCTCCCGTTCCCCCAGGTGGAACCGCTGGCCCACCTGGCAGGCCAGACTTCCTCCGATTTGCAGGGCTGCCCCCTCTCGGCCTGCGCTGCCGCCGGTGAGGTGGGTGAGCACCGAGCCGATAAAGATGAGAGGGGCCAGGCGCAGAGGTGGCCGCTGGCCAGAGCGCACGCTGGCGATGATCTGGTTGGTGCCGCTGTCGTTTTCCATGCCGCACACCCGGTACAGCCACACAATCACCAGGCCTGCCACAGGCATACACCACAGCAGCCAGGGCTGGGCCCCCCGCCATGCGGTGACCATGGTGATAGCGTGAGAAAAGGCGGCCCCTGCCGCCCCGCACACCAGTCCGGTCAGTACCGCCAAAACGCTCCAATGGGCCCAGGCCCACACGGTGGGGCAGGCCTCTGCCCAATATTCCCTGAGTTTTTGTGTCATATTCTCCCGCCCTTTACGGTTTCATTGGCACTTCGGATTATATTCTCCTCCCCGGGTGACTGTCAAGGGCGGAGGGAGCCAAAGGCTCCCTCCGCCCGAGGTGTGTCTGGGTGCTGGAATGGGCTCAGCCGCCGCGGGTGAAGGTCACCTCACCAATTTCCACGTCGTTGAAGTCCATGGTCAGGGAGTCCTTGTCCAGGGTATAGGGGGTGGACTCGCCGTCATCAGGCTTCAGGTCGGTGGAGTTGGAGGTGTACAGCTTTTCCTCGTCCACCCGATATTGGCCCTCGGTCTGAATCTGCTGGGCCATGGTGGTGCTCAGGGTGCCCATGCTCTGCTTCATCAGCTCGGTAAAGCTGCCCCGATCCATGCCCGACTGAGCCAGAGCCTCGTCCACCGTCATGTCGGTGATGCCCTGATCTTTGAGGGCCTGCTCCATGTAGGCCATGGTGGCGTCCACTGCTTTCTGGATCAGCTCATCCATGGTCTGGTCCAGCTGCTCCTGATTCACAGACAGGGTATAGGTGTCGTCCTCCCGGAATTCCATCACCAGGGGAATGTTGAAGGACTCCATTTCCAGTTCATCGGCGATTTCGGGTGCGGTCAGGCGCATTCCCTCCACCACCTGCTCCATCACGTCCACCTGGGCCGACCAGGTGCCCACCAGAGCCTCCTTGGGATCGCTGCCTTTGCAGGCGGCTAACGTCAGGGCCAGACCCAAAGCCAGGGGCCATACCATCCATTTGCGTTTCATCTTCCATGTCTCCTTTCCAATTCTCTCTCCGGCGCCCTAAGAGCGCCGTCCCATGCTCACCATATCACACGCGTGCATATCTTTCAAGCAGAGCCCTGGATGTTGCGAATTTTTTGGCTTATTTGACCTGATTTGTCTGGAGAATTTGGCTGTTTCTCCCTGAATTTTTTCGGCTGTCTCCGGTTTAACCACTATTTTCCTGCCCGGTTTTCTGCCATTTGGCGGACTTTCCCGGTTTTTTGCAGTCAGAGGGTTTCTATACCACTGGGAGCGAAGAAACTTTGAAAAATTTTTCACAACCCCCTTCCATTTGGCTGGAATGTGATGTATAATAGCTTTGCGCAAACGCGATCATCCAATTTTATAAGGAGTGATACCAATGAGCATTAAAGTAGGTATTAACGGTTTTGGCCGCATCGGCCGAATGGTTTTCCGCGCCAGCATCAATCATCCCGAGATCGAGATCGTGGGTATCAACGATCTGTGTCCCGCTGATTACCTGGCCTATATGCTGAAGTATGACACCATGCACGGCCACTTCGAGGGCGAGGTTTCCGCCACCGAGACCGGCATCGTTGTCAACGGCAAGGAGATCCCTGTCTTCGCCGAGCGTAACCCCGCTGACATTCCCTGGGGCAAGCTGGAGGCTGAGTACGTTGTGGAGTCCACCGGCCTGTTCCTGACCAAGGAGAAGGCTCAGGCTCACATCGACGCCGGCGCCAAGAAGGTCATCATGTCCGCTCCCTCCAAGGACGACACCCCCATGTTCGTGTGCGGCGTCAACCTGGATGCTTACACCAGCGACATGACCTTCGTGTCCAACGCTTCCTGCACCACCAACTGTCTGGCCCCCATCGCCAAGGTGCTGAACGACAACTTCGGCATCAAGGACGGCCTGATGACCACCGTGCACTCTGTCACCGCTACCCAGAAGACCGTTGACGGTCCCTCTCTGAAGGATTGGCGCGGCGGCCGTGCTGCTACCGGCAACATCATCCCCTCCTCCACCGGCGCTGCTAAGGCCGTGGGCAAGGTTATCCCCGCTCTGAACGGCAAGCTGACTGGTATGTCCATGCGTGTTCCCACCCTGGACGTGTCCGTGGTCGACCTGACCGTCAACCTGGAGAAGCCCGCTACCTACGCTGAGATCTGCGACGCCATGAAGAAGGCTTCTGAGGGCGAGCTGAAGGGCGTTCTGGGCTACACCGATGAGGACGTGGTGTCCAGCGACTTCTTGGGCGATTCCCGCACCTCCATCTTCGATGCCAAGGCTGGTATCGCTCTGACCGACACCTTCGTGAAGGTCGTGTCCTGGTACGACAACGAGATGGGTTACTCCAACAAGGTTCTGGAGCTCATCAAGCACATGTACTCCGTGGACCACAAGTAAGAAAACCATTTCAAAGGGCTCCGCTTCAAGCGGAGCCCTTTTTTTGCCTTTTTAGAGGAATGTCGGTGCACGCTTCCCTCAGCTGGCTCTACGCGCCCCGCTGGAACCATACAGGCGGTGGATGCCACGGCAGACCCGGCGTGTGCGGTGTATGTAGTGTGCACGCGCAGACAGGCCTGCACCTTTGAGAAGCGTGCCCGGCTGTTTGCAACAAAAAACCAGGAGGAAGATCACGCTTCCTCCTGGTTTTTGTTGCGTTAGGGGACGATGTCCTGGGCTTGGCTAGCCTTAGCTGCGGCGCTTGCGCACCAGAACCGCAGCGCTCAGGCCGCCCACAGCGATTGCCAGAGCGGCCACATACCACAGCAGGTTGGCGTGGTCGCCGGTGTCAGCGGGGCCTTCGGGCTTGTCCGTCTGGCTGGGCTGACCAGAGGCAGCGGGGGTATCGGTGGTCACGGGCTTGTCGGTGGTCTCGGGTTTGTCGGTGACCTCAGGCTTGTCAGTGACCTCGGGCTTGTCAGTGACCTCGGGCTTGTCGCTGGGCTTGACATAGTCGGGATCTTCCGCACCGCACACGGTACACACGCCGTCTTCAAAGTTGTGGCCCTTGGCGGGGATGGTCTCCTGAGCTTCGAGGATGGTGCCGCACACAGAGCACTTGGTGCCCTCGGTGAGGCCGTCCTCAGTGCAGGTGGCGTCCTTGCCGGGAATGGTCTCCTCGGTGTGGGGAATCATATCCAGCTCGGTGTCTGCCTTGGTGATCTCGGTGGTGGCCTCAGCGTTGGAGAAGTACTTGCCGCACTCCTGGCAGTACCAGTAGGCGATGTTGCCCTTCTCGGTACAGGTGGGATCCTTGGCCTCCACGGCGGTGAGGGTGTGCTGGTGGGTCTCATCCACCACGCGGGTGATGAGGATATAGCTGACCAGCACGTCGTAGTTGGAGTCGCCGGTCTTCTCGGGAGCCAGGGTCAGGGTGACAGCGCCGTCAGCGCCCACTTCCACGTTCTCCATGGTCACATAGGCGGGATCGGCGGTGCACAGCTCCACACCTGCCTTGGTGGCCAGGGTGGTCTCGCCCTGGTTGACGGTGATGGTAGTGGGACGGGTGGTGCTCCACTGGGTCCAGGGGTCCTGATAGCCCACATACACGTTGTAGGTGCCGGCCTTCAGGCCGTCGAACTGATAGCTCAGGGACTTTCCGGTGGCCTCCTTGGTCATGTGACGGACGGTGGCGTAGGCGGAGCCGGTGCTGCCGTTGTCAGTGCCGGTGTTCTCGCCGTTGAGGTAGCCCCAGCCGTTCTCGGCGGAGTAAGCCAGGTCAGCATCCTGGTTGAGCATGGTGTCCTGGTTGGCGTCCACCAGAATCTGACCCAGAGCGGTGAAGTCGGTGGCGCCGGAGTCCACGAAGTAGACCACGTCGTCGGGCACCACAGCCATGGTGTGCTTCACAGTCTGGCCATTCTCCAGGGAGCCGGAGATCTCATAGCTGCCCACCTGGTCCAGGTTCAGGTTGTTCAGGTTCCAGGTCACGTTCATGTCGAAGGGCTCGCCGCCGTTGACAGACACGGAGATGGCATCGGGCAGGTTGGGCTGCTTATCCAGGTAGGTGTAGGTGGGCAGCTTCTCCACCACCTCCACCTCGGTGGTAGAGGTGTAGTCCAGCTGGCTGAAGTCGTACCACAGGGCCACGTCTTCCCGGGCCAGGTTGGTCTCGTCATCGGCCTTCAGGGCCTCGGTGTCCAGGGCGCTGGAGTACAGGCGCACGGAGCTGAAATCGCTCATGGAGGTGCGTCCGGTGTCGGGGCACACGCCAATGCCCAGATACAGGTCGGAGGGCTTCACCTGACCCACGTTGGTGCGGGTGCTGGACAGCTTGCCGTTGAGGTAGACGCTGATGGTGCCGCCGTCCTTCTCCCCGTCATACACCGCGGCCACACGCAGCCACTGCTGCACCAGCTCTTCGGTCATGGGGAAGTTGGAGGTCTCTCCATCGGGAGGTGTGGGCATCCAGTTGGAGCCGTTGTAGGTAAAGAAGTACAGGTTGCCGCCGGAGATCCGGAAGGCAACGGAGCTGTCGCCCTTACCCATAATCATGTTGTAAGAGGTGCCGGAAGTGGTGTACACATTGGGCCGGATGACAGCTTCCATGGTGAAGCTGTTGGTGCCGCCGATGACGGCGTTCATGGCATCCAGAGCGCCCTCGTTGTCCACCAGGAAGTGGCCGCTCATGTAGGTGCCCTGGTCGGCATCCTGGCTCATGGAGGCGGTGTCGTGCTTGTCGGTGAGGTCCACGTCAAAGCCGTTGGCGCTGTGGTCCTTCACCACAGCGTGGTAGTAGGGGTCGGCCTTCATGGTCTCCAGAATCTTGCACTGCTCGTCCAGGTGGGCCTTGGCATCGGCCAGCTGCTCCTTGAGGCTGTCAGACAGGCCCTCATAGGAGGCCACCAGCTTGTTGACCTCATCCTCCTGATCGGCAGAGGTGACCACCAGGGACTCCATGGCCTCCTTCAGCTCGGCCACGGCGGAGCCCTGATCCACCACAGACACGGTGCGGAAGGGAGCGGTGATCTCGTACAGGTCGGCGTCCTCACTCACGGTGTAGGGCACCAGGGTGTAACAGTAGCTGTACACCTGAGAGGTGGGCAGGGTGTACTGGCCCAGCACGTCGGGGCCGCAGCTGGAGTTACCAGTGCCCTGAGAGCGGTAGTTGATGGACAGATAGGTCTCGTTTTCGTAGGTCAGCTCATAGGGGTGACGGGCCTGGGTCAGGTCGTCGGCGGTGAAGTGCAGAGCCTGAGCTTCCACGGTGTCCTGGGCGGCGATGACCAGGGCGTTCTGCTTGCCCTCGCCGGTGACGGTGAACCACTTCACCCCGGTGAGGGTGCCGGTGTCCTCAGTGTCCAGGTAGGGGAAGAACAGCTCGTTGACGGTGGTGGAGTACTCACCCACCCGGGCGAAGGACTCACGGTCCCACATGGCCTCCACGGGGCCGTTGCCGAACCAGGTCACATTCTCATAGCCCTCGGGGAGGACCATGGTGGTGCCGATGCGCATAAAGCGGCTGCGGCTGGTGCTGGTCTTGGTGCCGTCCACGGTGAGGTCCAGAGTGACAGCGCCGGAGGCGTCCACGGTGTAGACCACGGTCTGAGACAGGCCGTTCATGTTGGGGAAGGTCTGAGTAAAGGCGATGGAGGTGACACCCTCCTCCTGGATGACCTGAATGTCACCACTGACGGTGGGGTTCTTGCCGGCGTTCTGCCAGGCCCAGTCAAAGTTGCCGTTGTCGTTGTTGACGGGGGCGCGCCAGAAGTTGGGGACAGGGCCCTGAGTCAGCAGGGTCTCATTCTTGTAGACGTAATTGGCAATGGCGCCGGAGGCCTTGTCAATGTCGAAGGAGAAGTCATTGCCGGAGACGTGGATGGTGTCTGCGTCATCGGTGTTCACCGTCACGCCAGTGGAGGAGGGGGTGTGAGCCACCTGTGCCACATCGGCGGGCACCTGGAACTGCTCGTGAGCCACCTCGTGGCCAGCGTTGGCCCACAGGGTGTCGTTTTTCAGCTGCACGGAGATGTTCAGGTAGTACTCAGCGCCTTCCTTGGTCTCGGCGGGCATGTACTGGGCGTAGGGGATGGAGATGGTCTTGGTGGTCTGGGGGGCCACAGAGTCGGTGATCTCCCCGGTGCCCTTGACGGTGTTGTCCTCCATCAGGGTCCAAACCACTTTGTACTCGTTGAGGTCGGTGAAGCCGTTCTCGTTCTTCACCTGCACCAGGCCGCTCATCAGGTCGGCTTCAGAGGCGGTGAACCACAGGCTCTGATACTGGTACTTCACTTCCTCCAGCTCGGGCTGGGCCACACGGTCGGGGGTGACCAGACCGTTCTGGCAGAAGTTGCCGGAGTTGTTGCGCCAGTCGCCGGTGTCGCCGCCGTAGCCGAAGAACTTGCCGTCCAGGGCGTCCTCATAGATATCAGAGTTGTAGTAGGCGTAGTCCTGGGCGTAGTAGTTGTAGGCGCCGGTGGGGTCTTCCTGCACGGTGTCCATGGAGGCCCAGGCCAGAACCTTGTCGTCGTCCTTGCCGATGGCGGGGTTGGCGCTGTTCTGAGCCTTCAGCTGCTCGCCAGTGAGGGCCACGTTGTACACACGGCCCAGGGAGATCTCACCCACGAACTGACGGCCGCTGTAATCGCTCTGGTAACCGAAGCTGAGCAGAGCGCCGGAGGAGGAGATGGAGGTGGGGCCGGCCTTGGAGCCGATCTCCTCGCCGTCCAGATACACCTTCATGGTGCCGTTGTCGTAGGTGGCAGCCAGCTGGTGCCAGTTGTTCAGCCAGTCGTCGCCCAGCTTGGACTGCTCCACCACCAGGGAGTTCCAGCTGCCGTTGTAGACAAAGAACTCCAGGTTGGAGTCGCCATTGAGCTTCAGAGCAAACTGCTTGTCACCCTTGGCGGCAAAGACCTGGTTGGCCTTGTTCTCGGTGGGCTTGAGGATGACTTCCACGGTGAAGGCCTTGCGGTCGCCGGACAGGGCGTTGTTGTAGGCGCCGTCGGGATCGGCCAGACCCACATAGCCGTTGACCAGGCTCTTGGAGGCCAGTGCGTTCTCGCCGGGGTTGTCGTTGACGCTCTGGGCGCCCACGGTGCTGCCCTCAAAGTCGGTGAGCACGTAGCTGGTGGGGTACTTCACCACGCGGGCCTGGTCCACCCAGTCCCAGATGAAGCCGCCCAGCATGTTCTCGCCGGAGCGGATGGCGTCCCAGTACTCCTTGATGCTGCCCACGGCGTTGCCCATGGCGTGGTCGTACTCGCACATCACGTAGGGCATGTTGTTGCGGGCCTCACCCTGGATGGTGGACACGGAGGGGTACATGTTACTGCCCATGTCGGTGCCGTTGGCCTTGTTGGAGCTCTCAGAGTGCACCGGACGGGTGGGATCGTTGTCCTTGAAGTACCAGATCAGGTCATAGAACATGTAGTCGGCGTAGTTGGCGTTGCTCTTGTAGTGGTTCTCGTTGCCGGTGGACCAGGAGACGATGGCGCTGACGTTCTTCAAACGGTTGAAGGTGGTCACCGTGCGGTCCATGGCCAGTTCCTTGAAGAGCACCTGCTTGGACTCGTTGTTCATCAGCTGATGGGACTCCAGGTTGGTCTCGGCCATCATGTACAGGCCGTACTTGTTGCACAGATAGTACAGATAGTCGTCGTTGGAGTAGTGGGAGGTACGGATGGCGTTGATGTTGTACTGCTTCATCAGCGTGACATCCTCTTCCATGACCTCCTTGCTCACGGCCTTGCCGTACACCGGGTCGGTGTCGTGGCGGTTGGTGCCGCGGAACACCAGGGGCTGACCGTTGATGGTGATGGGCACATACTCGCTGTCCTGGGTGGTGCGGTTACCGTTGGAATCCACCTCAGTGCGGGTGAACTCGATCTCACGGAAGCCCAGCTGCTGGGACATGGAGCCCAGGTAGGCGCCGCTGTCCTGATAGAGGCTGATGACCAGGTAGTACAGGTTGGGGTGCTCGGCACTCCACAGCTGGGGATTCTGTACGTACTTGGTCAGATCCACGGTCTGGCTGCCGCCCGCCTCGATGGTGGGCACGTCGGCGGTGACACCGTTGACAAAATACTGCTTGTCCTCGGTGTAGAGGCGCACGTCCACCTTATAGCCGGAGGCGTCCTGAGCAGACTCGTTCTCCACGGTGACGCTCAGGTCCAGATCGGCGTTTTCATAGTTCTCGTCCAGGTCGGTGGTGACGAAGTAGTCGTTGATGTGCACCTGGGGGGCGCCGTAGACGTACACGTCACGGAAGATGCCGCCGTCCTTGAACATGTCCTGCAGCTCGAACCAAGTGCCGTCGCAGAACTTATGTACTTCCACAGCCAGCAGGTTCTCGCCGTCCACCAGGTAGTCGGTGATGTCGAAGCTGTGGGGGGCATAGGTGTCTTCGCTGTAACCCACGGCCTCGCCGTTGAGGTACACATAATAGGCGGCCTCCACGCCCTGGAAGTTCAGGTAGATGCGGCCGTTCTGCTCTTTCAGAGCCTGGAGGCCTTCATCCAGGGTAAAGGTCTTGCGGTACATACCCACGGGGTTGTAGTTCACCGGAGCCAGAGGCGCGGTGTCGCTGCTGGTGTTGTCCTCCTGCCAGGGCACCTGGGTATTGGTGTAGATGGGATAGTCCAGACCCCAGTAGGTCCAGCTGGCGGGCAGCTGCAAGCCGCTGCTCCAGGAGTCGTCGGGCTCGTAGTCCATCTGGTAGAAGTTGGCGTAGCTGTCCTTGGCAATGGTGTCGTTTTTCACCACCCGCAGGGACCAGTCGGCGTCGTTGGCGCCAGTCAGGAACTGGACGTACTTGGAGGCCTCCTTGTCGAAGTTGATGGCGCTGTCCAGAGCGGCATCCACGCTGTCATAGATGACGCTGGAGGTGGCGAACATGCTGGCCTCCTCCCGATTGACGGCAAACACATCCTCGTTGCCGTCCTCACCCGTCCACTCCTTATAGGTAAAGGTGGGAGAGGTGATGGCATCCTTGGCCTCCAGCTTGGGAATGGCGGTGGAGGTGTTCCAGGGGTCCTGGTATCCATCCTGGGTGTTGCTGCCCGGTTCTGCGGCCAGGGTATGGAGGGGTACCATACTCAGGAGCATGCTCAGGGCCAAGCCAGTGGACACCACTCGCTTGCTGCGAATTCGCATGGGGTTTTCCTTCCTTTCTCTTGGTAGTATAGGGTATGGTGCGGATGTTACGGACGAACTCTCATCCCCTTTCGATCCCTTTTAATTTTTACTGAATACTTGCACAAAGAGTGAGGTGGAAAATTTTCACTTTACATTATCCCACGAACACGTCCCATTTACAATTGACAAAGGAGACAAAGGATTTGTCTATTTTTATGACAAGCGCATAATAGGAATGGAAAACAGTTGTATGGAATGACGGAATAAGCGACGACGGAATTTTACAAAAAACCAGAAAAGGCGACCTGGAACACAGAGGGCGGACAGAGAAAAAACCAGGCTGTGTATGGGGAGCATACATAGCCTGGTTCTGGGATTAAAAAAAGAAAACCTGGATGCAGATGCATCCAGGTTTGTGGTGGAGACTACAGAACTCGAATCTGTGACCTCTTGCGTGTGAAGCAAGCGCTCTACCGGCTGAGCTAAGCCTCCATATTGGTGACCCGTACGGGACTCGAACCCGTGTTACCGCCGTGAAAGGGCGGTGTCTTAACCGCTTGACCAACGGGCCGTTGATGCCCAAAGCGGGCGCGAGGTTGGGATCCCGGAAGGGCGGCCATCGCCGCCTCTCCGGGTGGTAGCGGCAATGTGATTCGAACACATGACACTACGGGTATGAACCGTATGCTCTAGCCAACTGAGCTATGCCGCCGTAAGTCGTACCCAACAGGGCAAGAGATAGTATACCCACTTTGTCCTAAAATGTCAACACCTTTTTTTAAAAAAGTTTCAAAAATTTGCATGGCACAACATGTTGTATGTCACCATCTTGTCCCTCCATAATATAGAGCTATCCAGCTGACGGAGGGGTTATTTTTCTAAACGGCCTTGTCCCGGCTTGCCAGCCTGGTGGGGACGCTCCCCGCTGGGGGTTCCTTTTGTTCG
>ERZ791922.1205-NODE-1205-length-10378-cov-3.017437_pt1 | contig 10378 bp, 7 predicted proteins | sample MGYA00510134_ERZ791922 | MGnify/ENA primary metagenome ERZ791922 (study PRJEB30046, sample SAMN00792101) | human gut metagenome | study: EMG produced TPA metagenomics assembly of the A metagenome-wide association study of gut microbiota in type 2...
CAGGTGGGGATAATTCTGCGGAAACTCAAGGATTTTATGATTGTTGACAGTTTAACGCCGACATGCTATTCTATAAATGGTTTTAATTTTTGTGCTGAGAAGTCCTCAGTCATCAAAGTTTTATTTCAGAGCTAATCTGAAATGGTGCATTTTAGGCACAGATTTTGTGAGTTTAATAAAAATATTAAAAGAAAGACATCAGAAACTTTAACGGTTTTTGGTGTCTTTTTTGCGTGCAGGATTCATAGAAAAGCAGGAAATCATAAGCTAGATAGAATGACGAGTCACAATTCACAAAGGAAGGAGTGAACAAATGGATCAGTTACTTAAGAAATTTGAAAATATAGAAATTAATCACAGTATCGATGCTGTCTGACAAAATATAAAATGGTAGTGAGTTGCTTCTGGATACAAGTAAATGAAGCCAGAGTACTATTCTGTTTTATGTAATATTTGTAGCAGTACAAATATAAAATAGTAGCGACTAACTTTACTTTTCATAATTCGGGTGTAGCCAAGAAAATCTACGAAATAAAAATGAGATATATTCTATACTGAAAATGATTGCTTTATAGGAATTTATGTGATAAATTCAAATTGATAATTGATTTTAATGTGGTTTGACCATATGAGGTTGTTTTGGCATTAGTCAGAAGGTATATTTTAGGGCAGATCCCGTGTAGAGTAGGAAGATACAAAGAAAAGGCTTTTTGTATCTTTTTTTGTATGTAAAAGAGAGGAGCGGATATTAGTATAATTTTAATATAATTGTGATGCGAAGAAAGGCACTGAAAATCTAAGGATTTTTAGTGCCTTTCTCTATTTTAAGCTAAAAGTCAAGAGCAACTATATGGCTGGAACTGAAAACAAAGAAAGGAAACAGGCATGAGAAAATTGACAATGAATTACAGAGTTTGGGGTTTGAATATATTCACGAGTTTTTTAATACGGATTTCTCTGTGTTATTAGATGAAGCGCAGGGCCAGTATGTTTTGGCTCTGATAGAGGCGGCGGAAGAAGTGGAAATATGGTTTAAAGGTACATTAAAAGAGGTTAACGATTACTTTGTATATCTGCAGGATACCTCTGGGAATGACCTAATTGCCCGCGGAATTATCGGAAACTGCTTTTTTAGTTTGCAAAAAGACGATCAGATATATGAAAAAGAGACGTTTATGTTAAATGTTATTAATGGAATACCTGAAAATATGGAAGAGAAAGCGTTGCAGGAATTTATCTATTTGCATAGGAAAGAGGGCAGAGAAATGATTGGAGACTAGACGGAGATGATGAAGATTGTGAATGGCTTGCTGCAGGATCGATATATGAACGTAAAGTAATAGCTTAACAGGGCTAGGTGCTCTTTAATACACACTGTTCGAGTAGGGGACAGACTGATTTCTATTCTATATAGCTGAAAAGGAGGTGGAATATGTCGCAGACTGAAGTACAGGTAAAGGTATATAAGGTTGAAGATATCCAGCAGATGCTGGGGATTGGCAGAAGTAAAACATATATGTTTTTAGAAAAAGTATCTAAAGACCAGAAACCATTCCGGGTGATCAGAGTTGGAAACTCTTATCGCATTCCCAGAGATTCTTTTGACAAATGGATTAACGGAGAATAGATGGTAGGAGGTTTGTATGGCTAAGGCTACGAAATCTAAAAAGTGTCCACATGCGTTTTGGGAAAGGAATTCATGGTATCACAGAACCAAAACATTACAACCAGATTACACTGTTAAGTACGGAAAAATTGGAGGGTTTAAAACAGATCTTGAAGCTGAAACATCATACGTCGAACACATGAAGGAGTTCGAACGGCAGTTGAATGTACAGTTTATCAGTCAAGATGAGAATACAACTCTTAAAAACTACTTGATATATTGGTTTGAAACACTTTTTTCGGAAAGAATCAAATCTTCAACAAAGAGCCTTACAGCATATGTATTGTATCACTTTTTGATTCCGCATATAGATGATAAAGTGATTCTAAGGCTCGTGTCGACTGACTATATTAATCGATTGCTAAGAGAAACTACGCAATACTGTGATTCGGCGCCTAATAAAAGCCGGGAAGTTTTGTATATTGCAATGCAGGAGGCAGTATCACATAGGATACTTCGGATTAATCCGGTGAAGGGATCAGACACGTATCCGAGGAAAACACCAGAAATTACTATTCTAAGCAAGGAACAGATAAAAAAGTTGCTGCGAATAGAGAAATCGCAAAATTGGTTTCTGGAAGTACTGCTGGGGCTGTATTGCGGGTTAAGAAAAGGCGAAATATTAGGATTGAAATTTAGTGATTTTGATTTTGAAAAAAGGACATTGTCTGTACAGAGACAGTTAGTGACCGATGTTGAATTAGAAGATGGTGGATATAAAGTAATAAAATACACTCCGGTCTTACGGGATCCTAAAAGTGAAAATGGGATCCGCACCATGAAAGTCCCGGAGATTATACTAGTGGAAGTTGAAAAAAGAAGAAAGAGGGTTGAGAAAGAAAAAGAGGAATATGGCGAAGGTTATATGGACTTCGATTATATAACATGCCAAAAAAATGGTATGCCCCGGGGGAGATCTTCGTTTAATACTGAATTGAACAGAATATGTAAAAGAAATGGTTTGCCTCATATAACTGTACATGGCCTGAGGCATATGTTTGCCACATCCTTATTAGAAAGAGGTGTTTCTTTACCGAAGGTATCAAGTTTACTGGGGCATGGATCAATCAATACAACATTTGAATACTATGTAGGAATTATGGAGGAAACTGAAAAAATAATTGCATATATAAATGATGAATTTCAAGTTGAAGAATAGGAGGTAAAATGGATTTATCGACAGTTGATCTTCGACCATATATGGATTATAAAGTGGGCAGTGTGATTAGCATTAGAAAGAAGTATGGGTTTCGCGTCACTTTGATTTATGAAGATTTAACTGAAAAAGAGTGTCAACATTCCGGATACGAGAAAAAAGTTGATGCGGAGAAAGCCAGAGATGGAATAATAGCGCAGCTACATGATAAGCGTTATGTTGTTTATCGTAATGTCAAAGTGAGAGAGCTGCTTGAGTATTGGCTAGAATATGTGATGAAGATAAAACCCAAATTTAAAGCTAATAGCTATGCTTCTTATAAAAACTGTATCTTCAAGCATATTAATCCTAAGATTGGAAACATAAATCTACTCAAGGTAAATAGCGGACACGTAAGAAAGTTACTAAACGAGCTGTCAGAAAAGTACTCTTCTATACCGAAGATCGCAAGACCTATTTTAAATACCGCTTTTGGGTATGCAGTGACTAAGAATTTGATGGTAGATAATCCATGTGAGCATGTAAAAATGCCTGCAGGGAAAAATAAATACCATACGATTGTAGTTAAAGAGTCACAAACATATAATCTGGAACAAGTGAAAATGCTTCTAAAGGCAGGAAAAAGTACACGGATCTATATGCAGTTGCTCTTTGCCTTGCTTATGGGGCTGAGAATTAGCGAAATAAATGGGCTTAAATATTCTGATATTGATTATGAACGCCATAAGTTGAAGATTAAGGTGCAGTTGGGGGAAGATTTGCATGCAGATCCGGCAAAGATTCCACCTAAGATGAAAACGAAACAGGAAATTGCGCCAAAAACAAAATCCAGTGTACGAGAGTTGGATATTCCAGACATAGTTTTCTATGCGATTCTTGAAGAAAGAAAAAGATATGAGAAGAATCGGAGCAGAAGGCAGCATGGCGTATGGACATTTCAGGATAAAGGATATATATGCTGCTCTAGCTATGGCCGGCCTAGATGTAAAAATTATCATTATAAGCATTATAAAGAGCTACTGGATAATTTGGGGTTGCCGCACATTCGTTTCCATGATCTCAGGCATACATATTCTACATTATTAATGAAGAATAATATTAACCAGAAAGCGATAGCAGTGGTGTTAGGACATGCTAAATCTATTATCACGGTAGATGTATATACAGATAAAAAGGCAATTATTGAGGATTGGCTTGATGATTTCCAACCGTTTATAGATGAAGTGCATCCGTATGATAAAGAGGACATACAAATGTTGAAAGATATGTTTGGTATAGAAAAGAGCATTGATAATGGACAAGGTATAGTTAATGTTAATACGTAATGTTAAATATTTTTCATGAAGCTATGCAAGAAGGAGGAAATGGCAACAGCGTATATCGCTACAGCTATTTCCTCTTTTTGCTGTGACCGGTGAATGGATGGAGAGCATATTTTACTAAATGAAACAAGACATACATTCAGGAAAATATCGCACTAGATTAATAGGTTAGCCATAAATAAATCGTAGAAGAGTTGCAAAGAAAAAGGCTACCTAAAAATACAAAGTATGGATGCTTTATGTGAGAAAGATGATTTATTAAAAAAGGGTGAAAGTGATATTCTTTTTTGTGATATATATTTTTACTCTTTTGCGATTTATAGTTTATTGATTAATCAAGAGATTATGATATAATTATGGTGTGGTGAAATATGTGGACAGGTAATAATTATGCTGTTTATACAATGGCATATTTATTGCCTTTTTTTGAGTATATTTATATGGAAGTTACTTTTATGGTAATAAGATATTATGAGTGCATAAGTGACGGGAAAAACAGTTAAATATACTAAGAAGTGCTAGGAGTACGAGTTCCGTTTTTGAAATCTGGAAATCTATTTTGTTGCCTATAATCTGTGTTTAAGTGAATTTGCTGACAAAAGTTGTTGAATTTTGTCAAATATGGTATATTAGAAATGAAGGATAATACCCTATTATCGCTAATTAGATTAATGCCAGCAAATAATAATTATCAATTGGAGGTGTGGTTTGATCTCTAAAAAAGTTTCAGTAATTATACCTGTGTACAATGGTGCTAAATATATTAGCCGGTGCATGGATTCTATCCTTAACCAATCTTATAAATCATTAGAAATATTAGTCATTGATGATAATTCTGAAGATATAAGTGGAGAAATAGTAAAAAAGTATTTGGTTGCTAATGAAAATATCAAGTATTATCGCAATAAAGAAACGCTAGGACCAGCAGAAACTAGGAATATTGGTTTACAATTTGCCAATTCTGAGTATATTTTATTTCTTGATTGTGATGATTGGATTGATCTGAATTGTATAGAAAAAGCAGTCAAGAAAATAGAGTCAGAACCTAATATTGACATAGTGGTTTGGGAAATAAAAACTGCTTATAATTATTGTAAAATAAGTAGTAGATATCAATATTTATACAACAATATAATAAGTGGGAAAATGGCTGTAAATTTATTGTCACATAGCTTTGAAAATGAGTTTTTCCTTAGTCCTTTATTGGGCTGTAAATTATTTAGAAAATCTCTTTTAGATAATAAGAATATTGTATTTCCTAACACGCTATATGAAGATGATATGTTTACCTATTTGACCTTTTTGAATGCAAGAAAAGTTGCTTTGGTAACAGATAGTTGCTTATACTATTTCCAACATCAAGAATCAATAACCCATCATTTTTCTGAAAAGAATATAGTTGGATTTTTCGATACATTTAAAAGCTTATATTCTTATATTAATGACTCTGACAAAGAAAGTTATTACAAATATTTGAATAAATGTTTAAATTCAATGATTGATACAATGTTAAATAATGTCTCGGATTTAGAATTACAGGCCAAATATAAAACCATGATTTTCAAATTATTTTATGAAACAATCAATATAAACGAGTACTATAATTATGCTTTTTCCTTAACAATATAGATTGCAAATAAGCAATCTATATTGTATTAGTTTTCCTGAGTATTTCGTAATACTTTTCATCAAAGTTGACTAAGGTTTCCTCTGGATCAATACGAATTAGTGCGTTACGTATATGTTTTAAAACAAAAAAGTTTTTATTTTTTATCATTTCATCAGCATTGATTTCTAACCAATCATTAATTGTTTCAATAGATTTTTTGCTACCTATTTTGCCCAAAGCCTCTACAAGACTTGATGTTGTATATATATTTTTTTCTCTTTTTAATTGAGTAATAAGATTGTCTTCTGCAATATATAATCTTTTTTCCCCAATAATATCAGCTATATGTTCTCGTATATAATTATTGTCTGAGAGGACAGCATTAACAAGATATTCATTTACTTTATCAGAATTTGATTTAAGTAAGAATGCTTCTAATTTATACCTATTTAAATCAACTTTGGTGGATTTAGAACGCTGAAAATACTCGATAATCCATTTAACTGTAATTTCCATTAGCTTGCCGTTCTCAGCAAATTTTATTGCCAAATCTGTTTGATATGGTAATAAGCTATCTTGATATAATTTGCTATATTCCTGTGTATGTAAAAACTCGTTTATATATACTTGGATTTCATCAATTCGAGAGCATGATAGTAATAGTTCATAAAAAAGTTTAAATAGTATCGAAATATAATTTGATGAGTCTATTTTCTTTATCTCATTTCTTAGGACTTTATCATATTCCCAAATTGAATTCACTATATTTGCATTTGTCAAAGACTCAACAGATGCATCTTCTTCAAGTAAAGTAGTATATAAAACAATTATATTTTCCTTAAAAAGCTTTAAAAAATAGTCTATAAACTCATCAGCATCGTCGTATTTTATAAGCTGTTTAGCCGAAAATGCTTTACGAAATGAATTCTTATATTGATTAGCCTTTAATCTTTTAAGTAATTCCATGGCCAGATTTTTAAGATTATTTTTATCATAAGCAATATACTGCAGATGTTGGATATCAAATGGCGTTGTAGCCGATTTCTCTTTTATTATAAAAACATTTTCTAAGTCCTTGACAGTGTGCGTTATTCCCAATTCATAAAACACATTAGCATTAGTTTCTGATATATCTACAATTACATATTGCGATGAAGCGATACCACTTAAGATTAAATTTATTATGGGAACAGAAGCGGATAAATTGTTATCAACACGAATACATTTGTATCCAGCATTTTCTAAATATAATACAAGAGTATCATAAAGATTAGTATATTGCTCAGAAAATGGCATAGCAAAAAAACATTGGTTTTCAAGCGAAGATATTTTTTTTGTATTAATTTGTTTGGGATAAAAAAGATCTTTCATAACTACCTCTCATTAGTTCTCGCATGTTCTTTATATAGATAATAGGGTATTATCTTGAAAGATAGCGTGTGATTCGCTAAGAAATGTGCTACACTACCGAAAAAGGTGTGGAGGACAAAAGTATGTGTTATAAGGAACAGGTGAAAAAATATCTGGAATATTGTGAATTTAGGAAAGAATTAGACTGGAATACGTTGAAGGCATACAGAATTGATTTAAAACAGTTCTTTGAGTATGTACAAGAAGATATGCCGGAAAAGAACAAAATAGAGGAGTATATAACAGAGTTACATAAGCAATACAAGCAAAAAACTATAAAGCGTAAAATCGCATCAATCAAAGCATACTATAATTATTTGGAAGAGTGTGAAATCATTGAAGACAGCCCTTTTAGGAAAATCAAAGTGAAATTTAAGGAAACGAAGGTTCTTCCCAGGATTATTCCCAGGGAAGAAATTGAGCAGCTGTTGAATTACATGTATTCGCTCGGGAACAGAAACAATAATAAGCAAGAAAAATACTGGTTAAGAGATGTAGCAGTGATAGAGACTCTATTCGCTACTGGCGCTAGAGTAAGTGAGGTATCCAATATTAGAGTAGATAGCGTGAACTTAAATACGGGTCTTATAAGAATTATGGGGAAAGGTGGCAAGGAAAGATATATACAAATCGCATCAGCGGATATTTTGTCTGTTCTTAAGAAGTATTATGATCAGAATGCATCTGAGATTAAAAAGAGCGGCTTCTTCTTTGTGAATAGTAGAGGTTGCCGATATACAGAACAATCAATAAGATTGATGTTGAAAAAATATACAAAATTAGCTGGAATCGACAGAAACATAACGCCTCATATGTTTCGGCATTCGTTTGCCACTTACTTAATTGAGGAAGGGGTAGATATTAGCTGTGTACAGCAGATCCTAGGACATAGTTCCATTAAAACTACACAGATATATATACATGTTGCTGCCCAAATACAGGCTGAAATATTGAGAGAAATGCATCCTAGAAATCGGATGAATATTCTTATGGTAGCATAGATAAATTGCGTTATTTTATCATGGAACCAGGTCGGCAAATTAGTGGCGGCTTTTTTTGTGTGCATACGGACAGTTCCAGCGGACAACAGGTGCGCGTTTCCCAGACGGGCCGGGGCGTATTGGGCGGACAGCCTTGGTAATTAGTAGAGCAGAGAAATCGCTCTACTCTGTTGAAGAGTGGTGATCTGTTGTTACAGAAGGCTATACCTTCTTGAGGGGCACAATGAATCCAGTAGTTAGCTTACGTCTGATTCCATCAAGTTTACCATAGCATTCTTTCCCAAAGCTCAGTTGATTTTCTATTATCAGGAGAGTACTCGCAGCTGAAGAGGGTGGACGTTCCATAGTCATTCCGGAGCTTTATAAGATGGTACAGGAGCTTGATCCCTTTCTTAGAATATCGGCTTATCGAAATCCCGATAGAGGAGTTACATCGCCAACACACAGGTTTTTATAAAGCAAGCGCTCAATGTATTCGTTCGTGACATCTGGTGGTAGAGGGAAGAGAGTTCCTGACATTTACGAAAGCGTTTCAAGAACTCACTGACAGATGTCTTGCTGCAGTCGCCGCAACTTGAAACGCTTTCGTGGTGGATGAGATGATTTACAAAAAGAAGCCTCAGCACTTTTTTGTAATCCATAATTGGACTTCCTGATATAATAACATTTCTCCGTTTTTCGAGAGATATATAGATCATATCTGGAGTTGAGTTGTCTGGGTAATATGTCCTTGCTGTCCGTCAATTATGGCTCGGGCTGTCCGCCAAATGTGGTATAGGTGTCCGTTTAGGGTGGCAATCTGTATTTCGTATAAAAAGAGCTTAAGTGTATAAAATTACGAGGTGGAATTTTACGAACGACTTTATATGACTTGAGTTTTCGCAAACTGCATTAAAAAATTGATATGTCTTCTCAAAGTACCAATCTGCCGATTTTTTGAGAAATTCAGAGTGGCAGTACCGAGAGGAGAGGCACTTTAATAAGCCCCGCCGGAACCGGGCTTGGGGAGACATATTCTTTTATCTATTCAAGCGGTCAGCTTAAGGAAGAGTTGACGGTACGCCGGACGCTTTGTCCGATACCAGAGCCGGATGCCCTCTTTGGCATGTGACAGTATGCCGGAGATGCCTTTTGCCAGCCGGTAATAGCAGAAACTGACTTTCTCCTTGATCGGGTCTGCTTCCTGTATGATTGATACTTTCAGGGCGTTTGTCTCAGGACTTAATTCTTCCTGAGCTAAAAACGCCATGGCTAAAGTAATATAAAAGTTAAGAGCGTTAATGGCTTCCAGTTTCCTTACACGGAAATTTTCAAACTGATAGGTCTGCTTTTTACAACGAAAATATTCCTCGATCCGCCATCTGGAAAAGTAAGTCCTGGCAATGCGGATCACATCATCCTTTGAACGGATCTTTTTGTTTGTAGCCAGCATCATGGGATGTTCCGTGATCCCATAGACCAGGACCAGATAAATATTCTTCCGGGAGGCAGTGATCTGAACTTTTACGTGGGAAAGATATGCGGTATGCTCTTTTCCCTTATAAAAAACATCCGCTTTTACTTTTCCTTTCCTCCGATTCCGCAGTTCGGTTGCCTTTGTCCATTTGTTGTGATAAAGAAGTTTGCGGTTGGATTTCAGGCGGATCACGTAATTCTGCTTCAGATGGTCGAGGGTGAGAAATATCTTATTGTCATCATAACCGCGGTCCATAACAAAGGTGGCCTTTCCGAAAAGAGCAGCAGCCTGTTTGATCGCATCAAACGTGATGGTGTTTACAGATTTATAATCCTTCTCAGCAGAAGAATGGATCCTGGAAAAAACACTGACAGGATGCTTGCTGGCAGTCAGGGCACAGGCCTCTGTTACATGGTATCCTTTTTTATAAACACTTTTCGTGTGTGTGCTTTCAGAGCCATCTCGAACGATACCAAGAGCTTCAAACTGTTTTCCATCTGGTTTTACGATATCACTTTCATCAATGAGGACCACTGGTTCAGAGGGAACGAGTCTCTTTACGGTGTGGAGATAAGAAGCAGCGGCAGAAGCCGGCGTTCCTTCTGAAAGATGATTGGAAAGCCGCTTTACAGTATTCGCCTTCTGTACCGTTTCACGAAGCTGGTCGGAAATATCAGTGAGCAGACAGCTTCTGGATGCCAGAATGCCATAAACCATATCTGCTGTAAACTTCCGGTCTGGTTTCGAAAGTCTGCGGG
>ERZ791922.1207-NODE-1207-length-10377-cov-3.299942_pt1 | contig 10377 bp, 8 predicted proteins | sample MGYA00510134_ERZ791922 | MGnify/ENA primary metagenome ERZ791922 (study PRJEB30046, sample SAMN00792101) | human gut metagenome | study: EMG produced TPA metagenomics assembly of the A metagenome-wide association study of gut microbiota in type 2...
AATATTGATTCATCTCCTGCATAAGTCCTAAATGAAACGCTGTTGATAATGCAATTGGGTTTTCGTTTTCTAACATCAGTTCTGGTTGTTTTAATGTATAAATCTTCTCAACAGTACCACGAATACGGTTTTCCTCAACCACTTCAATCATATTGTTCTCTTCCAGTATTTTCATATGATGATATACTGTAGCTCTTGGAATATCTTCTAAATAATCAATAACCTCTGATATTCGAACTCTGGAACGAGCTGAAATAAACTGGATAATACGTAATCTGGCTGGATTCATAATTAATTTTGTAATTTCCATAGGCACTCCTTTTGGATTGTTCTAATTTTATATTATAATCTAATTTTTTAGATTGTCAAGCTCAACAGTATCTTAATAAAAATACGTGGTAATTTAGAAACTATCCTTTTTCTCCTTATAATAGAAAACTAAGGGATTTGGTTTAACCAAATCCCTTAATTTATGTCTATTATTTATGCTATAGCCTTTTTATATAACTCATTCGCAAGATTCCAATCTACAACTGAGAACCAATTGTCAATGTAATCTGCTCTTCTATTTTGATATTTTAGATAATAAGCATGTTCCCACACATCCATTGCTAAGATTGGCTTTAGTTCCTCCTGTAAGATACTGTCTTGATTTGGAGTAGAGACAATCACTAGTTCGTTGCTCTTATCAACAGCTAACCATGCCCAACCAGATCCGAATCGGCCAAGTCCAGCAGCCTTAAAATTCTTTTTAAATTCCTCGTAGGAACCAAATTTTTTATTTATTGCTGCCTTTAATTCCTCCACTGGTTCACCGCCACCACTGCTACTCATTCCTTCAAAGTATAGTCCGTGATTGTAGACACCACCGCCATTATTTCGAACAGCACCTCTAATATTCTCTGGTAGCTCATCCAAGCGGCTAAGTAAGTCTAGTAGGGACCAGGAATGATATTCTTTACTTCCTTCTAATGCTTTATTTAAATTATCTGTATAAGCTTGCACATGTTTATCATGGTGAATTTGCACAGTAAGTGCATCTACGTAAGGTTCTAATGCATCGTACGCATATGGTAAAGCTTCTAATTGAAACGGGTAATTTTGATTTTTCATAATAAATTCCTCCTGTTAAAATAATATTTATTATTCATGTTTGTCTAATTGAAATTAAAAATATTATATAATAGCCTTTGATGATGTTTGTTCTATTCGCTTTTCTTATTTGATATTTGATATTACTCTCGTTAACTAAACCTATCTTTTTCACATTTCAAAATCATTTATCACAAGGGCTTTATATTCGTTTGTTATAGTTTTCATTTTTTATCTATTGGTTAGCTATAACTAACTTTTCTATAGTATATCACCATATTCCAAATAATGCAATACTGAAAATGATAATTATTATTATTTATATATGATAATACTTTTTACCGCATTTTAAATATATGGTTCATTCCGTTGTTCAAGCATTCAAAGATAAATAAAAGTTTGCTTTTTATACTTCCGGGCAAATACTTTTATGCACACATTTTGATCTATATGCGTAGCTTCGCATGATTAACCCTTTACGAGGATATAGATACCGTCGCATTACCCGCACTAACCCCTTCGTTCAAGCTCTTTCTCATTCACTAGATAACTTGACACTCAAATCATGTTCGAAAGAAGGGGAATCTTATATCTTCTGTAAATGATTCTTATTATCATTTGCTATTGTTTTTTTAAATAAATAGGACTATAATGTAATTCATAGTAGTTTTGTAGGAATTAAACAACCTATAGAAATTTAACTATGCAAGGAAGAAAATAATTATTTCGCATAGAAATCACTTCTATAAAAATTTCAGATATCACTTAATTGGAGGTAATAGATATGACAAAAAATTTATTAAGGATGCATAAGATTTCCGTTTCTATTGATGAAACTCAGATATTACATCAAATTACTCTTAGTATAAATAAAGGCGAAGTACATGTTTTACTAGGACCAAATGGTGCAGGTAAATCAACCCTTGGCTATACCATCATGGGAAATCCTAGATATGAAGTGACCGAAGGCTCTCTTCTATTTGAAGAGGAGGACATACAAACACAAAGTCCAGACACTCGCGCTAGAAAAGGGATCTTTTTATCCTTTCAAGCACCCGAAGAAGTACCTGGCGTTGAACTTTCTAGCTTTGTTCGTACCAGCACAAGTGCTGTGAGTGAAAGTTCGGAACGTCTTCTCGCCTTCCAGAAACGTCTAAAAGAAAACATGAATCTATTGAACATGGATCAAGCTTATACTTCTCGTGAATTAAATGTTGGATTTTCTGGTGGTGAAAAAAAGAAGTCCGAGATTCTTCAGATGCTAATGCTAAATCCTAAGCTAGCAATCTTAGATGAAACAGATTCTGGACTTGATGTTGATGCTGTAAAGACTGTGTCAAGTGGTGTGAAGAATTATTTAAACAAGGATAATTCCCTACTTATCATTACACACAACACGAAAATTCTTGAAGAGTTACCAGTAGATTTCGTGCATATTATGGTCGGAGGTAGAATTGTCGCAACTGGTGGCCCTGAGCTAATTACGAAAGTGAATACCGAAGGCTTCCATCCATTTGAGGAGGTGTAAGCATGAAGGAAAAGAAAAAGACATATGTAGATGACGTGAAACGAAGTATCTACGATGAAACCTGTAATTTAGAGCCAGATTTTACAGTAAATGCTGGTCTTACTGCTGACATTGTGGAACAGATTTCAAAAGAAAAGAATGATCCAGACTGGATGCTTTTACATCGATTGGCATCCCTTGAAATATACAATAAACTAAACGTACCGAATTGGGGTCCTTCTCTCGAAGGATTATCCATGAATGACATTGTCACTTATGTTCGCCCAAATACGAAGATGAGTGCTTCTTGGGAAGATGTACCGGATGGTATTAAAAATACCTTTGAGCGTCTTGGCATTCCACAAGCGGAGCGAACTTCACTCGCTGGTGTCGGTGCTCAATACGATTCCGAAGTTGTTTATCATAATGTACGTGAGGAAGTGGCTGCGATGGGTGTTGTATATACTGACATTGAAAGTGCACTCCATGGTCCTTACAGTGAAATGATTAAAAAGCATTTTATGAAACTAATTACACCTCGTGATCATAAATTTGCTGCTCTTCATGGTGCGGTATGGTCAGGTGGATCCTTTGTATACGTACCGCCTGGTATTAAGGTTGACATCCCACTTCAATCTTACTTCCGATTGAATGCCGCTGGTGCTGGTCAGTTTGAACATACTTTAATTATTGTTGATAAAGGGGCTGACCTTCATTTTATCGAAGGCTGTTCTGCTCCAAAATATAATGTAGCGAGTCTACATGCTGGTGTCGTGGAACTATTTGTTGAAGAAGATGCCAAACTACGATATTCGACCATCGAGAACTGGTCCAAAAACATGTACAATTTAAACACCAAACGTGCTCATGTAAAACGTGGAGGTCATATAGAATGGGTGTCCGGTTCCTTTGGCTCCCATGTCTCCTGCTTATATCCGATGAGTATCTTAGCTGGTGAAAAAGCTAGCGCTGAGTTTACTGGAATTACGTTTGCAGGGGAAGGTCAATCCTTAGATACTGGTGTAAAAATCTTGCATAGTGCACCAAATACCTACTCAAATATTAGTTCCAAATCGATTTCCAAAAATGGTGGTGCAAGTACTTTCCGTAGTTCCGTTCGTGTCCTTCCAAAAGCTACTGGCTGTAAATCCTCGGTTTCTTGTGAATCGCTTATGCTGGATGATATCTCTCGTTCGGATACAATTCCTGTAATCGATGTCCAAACGGACCAAGTTGATATTGGACACGAGGCAAAGATAGGTCGAATTAGCGACCAGGCAATCTTTTATCTAATGAGCCGTGGTCTAAAAGAAGCTGATGCAAGAGCTCTGATAGTAAATGGTTTTGCAAATCCAATTGCAAAAGAGCTTCCACTCGAATATGCCGTTGAAATGAATCACCTCATATCTCTTGAAATGGAAGGAACCATCGGCTAGAAAGGAGTCTTATGAAAACTGTTATGAATTATAAAAATCAACTACCAGTGAATACCTGGAATCACTTAAATGTAAATCAAAGCACACTAGAACTTACACTTCCAAAAACCTTGTTACCAGTAACTCCATTTACACAGACTCCGATCCCTGATCAATTGTATCTAAAAGGTGAAGAGCTTTATGAATTTAAAATGCAAAGTAGTTCTTTTTATGGAAAGAATGCGAAAGAGCTTATTGATTTCATGAATCAAACTGCGAATGCTACTCTCTCGGTTCATACAAAATCAGGGGAGATCATATCATCTCCAATTCATCTGGGTTATAACATAGATGAAACCAATCCTTATTTATTGGATGAGACGAATATTTTAACGGAAGAAGACAGTGAAATCACTATCTTATTAGACTATCAATCCACAAGTGATGTGGCTGGTGTTCATGGAAGTATTACTAATATATACGCAAAGAAGAACTCGAGGATTCATTTGATTCAGGTACAACTTCTTAACGATCAAAGCTTACATTTTAATCAGATTGTTGGGTATGTTGATGAGGGTGCAAGCATTGATGTGACTCAGATTGAATTAGGTGCGAATAAGAATTTTGTTGGTAGCGAAGTCATCTTAGGCGGTGATTCTTCCTCTTATGAAAATCAGACAATTTATCTTGGTACAGGGAAAAAGGTAATTGATATGAACTATTTGGCGAAACATCTAGGTAAACATAGCAAAAGTAAAATGATTGCTAAAGGTAGTCTTGATGATGAGAGTCAGAAAATATTTCGCGCTACGATTGATTTTAAAAGAGGATGTAGTTATGCTACTGGAGAGGAACTGGAAGAAACACTTTTACTTAGTCCAATTATCAAGAATAAGTCGGTTCCTTTGATTTTATGTGAGGAAGATAATGTTTCTGGTGCCCACGCTGCTAACATCGGAAATCTGAAGGAAAGTCAGATGTTTTATCTGATGAGTCGTGGTTTAACCGAAGAAGAATCCAAACAGCTTTTAATTCGTTCTCGACTTGAGAGCATCTATTCGCATATCCCGAATGTATTATTAAAAGAAAAAATTGAGAGTTATATATCAAATAAATTAACTCCATCTATGATTTCCAATAAATCGGAAAACTAAGTTTTAGCTAGAATTTTAACTATAAATTTAAGGGATGTTGGATAAAAAATTAGTATATGTTTTTATATGCTCTTAGATAAAGCCTTTCATAGACTCTATGATTGATGATAGAAGTTTTGATAGGTTATAAGATAGACTTTTATTTACCTTTCGATATGTCTTCTAACTATATATTGGCTGAAAATATATAAAAGCTACAATTAATTCGATTTTTTCCAACTTCCCACCTGGAGGTTCCTATATGAAAACAATTGACAGAAACGACTTCCCACTTTTAGCATCTTATACAGTGAATGAGAAACCTTTAGTTTACCTTGACAATGCGGCAACAACGCAAAAACCTTTACAAGTACTAAAATCGGAAGAAGATTATTATAAAACAAGCAACGCTAATCCTTTGCGCGGCTTTTATAACCTTGGAATTGCTGCCACAGAAAGCTATGAAAAGGCACGCCATACCGTAGCTTCCTTTCTTCATGCAAAAGACAATGAAATTATATTCACAAGAAACACAACAGAATCCATTAATTTAGTGATGTATAGTTATGCCCTGCAGGTACTTAAACCGGGCGATGAGATTCTAATTTCTATCTTAGAACATCATAGCAATTTAATACCCTGGCAATTAGCTGCAAAATATACAGGGGCAACACTACGTTATTTATATACAGATTCCGAAGGTATCCTATCCGAAGAGGAAATCAATCAAAAATTAACTGATAAAACTAAACTTGTTGCCATTACTCATGTATCTAATGTTTTAGGAGTTATGACACCAGTGGAAGCTATTATTGAAAGGGCGCATGAAAAAGGCGCTGTTGTTTTACTTGACCTCGCTCAAAGTATTGCACATACTCCGATTGATGTGAAAAAATGGAATGTCGATTTTGCAGTATTTTCAGGTCATAAAATCTATGGACCAATGGGAATTGGCGTTCTTTATGGGAAATATGAATTATTAAACACAATGCCCCCATTTCTTACTGGTGGTGAAATGATTTCTTCTGTTCATGAAGACAGTGTTGAATTTGCAGAAGTTCCACAACGTTTTGAGGCAGGCACGCAAAATGCAGCTGGTGCAATTGGATTAGCAAGCGCTCTCTCCTACGTTTCTGAAATCGGTTATGAGCAAATCATTCAAACGGAAGTAGATTTAATGCAGTATCTAATGGATGGAATAAAGCAGATTCCCGAAGTAACGATATGTGGTCCTACAGATGCAAAACAGCACCATGGCGTGCTTTCCTTTCAAGTAAAAGACGTGCATCCTCACGATGTTGCCACCATATTAAACGAAGATGGAATCGCCATCCGTGCTGGCCATCATTGTGCGCAGCCACTCATGGAATTCTTAAGGTTACATGCAACCAACAGAGTTAGTATTTCCTTTTATAATACCAAAGAGGAGATCGATTTCTTTTTAAATAGTATCAAACAAGTTAGGAGGTGGCTTGGCTATGGATCTTAGACAAGTATATACACAAATCATTAAGGAACATAATGGAAATGGTTATCACAAACATCATCTAAAGGCACCAACCGATTCAAAAGAAGGGGTTAATCCAAGCTGTGGTGATCAAATCACACTGGAACTTAAAATAAAAGATGATGTTATCATGGAAGCTGCGTTTACAGGTTATGGCTGCGCTATCTCTCAAGCTTCCGCAGATATGATGATTGATATCATTGAGGGCAAGGACATTCATGAAGCTCGCAAGTTAATCTCTCTCTTTATGCGTATGATTCGAAATGAATTAACCGAAGAGGATGACATCGAACTCCTAGAAGATGCTACTGCTTTAAAAGACATTGCACATATGCCAGCTAGGGTAAAATGTGCGGTTCTTGGGTGGCATACGTTAGAGGAGATGTTGCCATAATAAGATCTCTATAATATCACATTACTTTATCCCAGAATTACAATCTAAGTAAGAATTTGAATGCTCTGACACTAATCTTTAGTGAACCTAAGTGTTGTGAATCTAATAATGCTTAAATTAAAAAGGCTTTGACATCCCTGCCGTTACTGGAAAAACCAATAACCATAAGGTATCTCAAAGCCTTTGAATGTTATATAAAACTATTGCTAAATCAGATTACTGACCCATCTGCTATGCTAAGTTTTGGGATATAACCTTCTTAAAGTGCCTTAAATATTAGCTTTCCAAACATCTACAATATATATCGTTCTCGTTTTTACGCAAGTATTTTGCGTAGATTTTCTACTTGAATGACTCTAATCAAGTTTTTCTTTCGCAAACTTGAAAGACATTTACATTTCAATAGCTCTCTACAAAGCTTCCGCCGCCTCCTTCAACCGCTTCGCAAAGAATTTTAGCCCCTCACGGCATTCTTTCAGCGCCTCTGCCTTTGCCTGTTCATCTGTTTTACGATAATCCTCTACTCCCATCATCATTATGATGTAGATAAAATACATAATTAAACGGACACGATCCCGGTTGGTGAAAGTGAATTCCCTGCCGTTAATCTTGCTGTAATTATCCATGAAAATCTGGCAGGTGCTGACGTCTCCAACCACAGTATTGCTAGAGAGAAAATCTGCATATGGGTCCCCATAAAACGCACGCTCCAAATCAATGATGGCATCAATATGATAGAAACCATCCTCTTCTTTTTTCAGCATGATGTTTTTTGTCCACATATCAAAATTAACCAGGCAAGGTTCTTTGATGTCATCTAACAGATACCAGTATGGCTCCAGAATTTCCAGCAGTTCATCGTAAGGCAAATCCAGTTTCTGTTCCTTGCCGTCATCCATCAGCATTTGAATCATACCTCGAAATGCGTCCTTCCAAGTTGGATGCTGATAGAAAGTATCATTCTTTAAATAGCCGTACCAAGGGCCCTTAATCTGATGCAGGGCTGCGGTATACTGTGCCAGCTCTGCTACAAGTATATCCTTATTTTCCGGTGTTAATTGGTCTGTCAGACGACCCCAGTTGTCACCCATCATCCGTTCCATGATAAAATAGTCACAGTTAATCAGGTCGCAACTGAAGTCTTTGGCTAAAATTTCTGCAGTTGGAATAATAGTGCCCTTTAACAAATCGTACACCTGAAGCTCTGCCCGAACCAAATCTTTTTCATAGGAAAGGACATATTTTCCCTCTTCCACACCGGTTTTCAGAACCACGGAAAATGCCTCGCCGTCTTTCGTATAATCCACTATGTAGATGGCGTTGAACCAGCCTTCCGTTAACTCGCTCACATTCTGTACCTGAACATCGCCAAAGTGCTTTTCCATGATTTTCTGACTAATTTCTTTGCTTAAAATCGTCTTAGTGGTACTGTTCATAATGGTATTTCTCCTTTTGTTTTCTCTTTTTTAAACTATAGTACAATAAGATTCCGTTCAGTAAAAAGGCTACTGTGTCAGACACCGGGAAGGATGCCATGGCACCATGAAATCCGTAAAAATGCGACATCACAAACAGAACAGGCAGTGCAAGTAGCAGGTTGCTGGCAATTGGTAGAAAATAAGCGGTAAGCTTTTTGCCAGTAGACTGATAGTAAACAGTAGCAATGCTGCCAACTCCGGTCAATGACAGGCTAATAGATATGATACGAAGCATGGATGTACCCTGGGTTATCACATCATTTTCTGAGACAAACATCTTCATCAGCCATGCCGGTAACAGCTGACAAATGAGTGTAAGAACCAGACCGTAAATAATAGTAAATCCCGCAGTAATCCGGACAGCCTGATGCACACGTTCATTCTTTCCGGCAGCATGATTAAATCCGAAGATCGGCTGTAATCCCTGAGCGATGCCGGCAATCGGCATGAATAGAAAAGATTTCAAGCGTCCGATGATACCAAAGGCACTGATAGCCACTGCACCACCCAGTGCAGTAAATTGACGGTTTACAAAAGTCATATATCCGCTGTAGCAAATCTGGGATAGCAGAGACGGCAATCCGATAGCTATGACTTCGCCCATAATCCGTGGCTGCGGACGAAAGTTTTTCCACCGAATGAGATAGGCATTCTTTCCGGAGAAAAGGAAATACCACCAGCTCAGGCACATGGAGACAACCTGAGAGAAAACGGTGGAATAAGCGGCACCTTCCACCCCCCAGTTAAACAGAAAGATGAAAACCGGGTCCAGTAACAGATTCACCAGAGACGGAATCATCCACTGGTAAATGGATTGCCGGATGTTCCCCTCGGCTCGCATCAATGATGAGAAACCGGTCGAGGTAACCGTACCGGCTATAATGATTCGTGCATAAGAACGGGTGTAATCCATGAGTGCTTCATCGGCACCGAGGAAAATAACAATACGATCCAGTTGCCATAATCCTAGGATTGTAAAAAGAACAGTCACTATATAAAAAATCAAAAAAGTATTTGCCGCGACGTTGGCAGTCTCCTCTTTGTCCCCCCTGCCTAACGTACGGGAAATAAGTGATGCACCGCCAGCTCCTACCATGCTTGCAAAAGCACCAATGATAGTTAGGAGTGGTCCTGCCAGAGAGACAGCCCCGGCGGCAATAGCACCTACACCCCGAGCTACGAAAAAAGTATCTGCCAAGGAATAAAGGCTGTACATCATCACAGACATAACAGTTTGGCTACAAGTGGACCACAGAAGGGACGGTATTGGCCGGTTCAGCATCTGCTCCGATCCTTGTGTTTGTTTCATTGTATTTCTTCCTTTCATATCTCGAAGATTTCTTTGATCTTATGACTCCAATATGGTATAATTATACTGCACGTAAATACTAATAACAATCGATATATTATTTGATATTATAACAATTCTACTATTTTTCTGAAATTTTCCGTAAATGGTATAATATTAGTCCATCTGAATATAGAAAACAAAACGCCCGATAGAGAGAAAGCTCTCTTCGGGCGTTAATTTAGTTATTCTGTTTTGCGTATATGCAAATTTTACGCAAATCGAGTTAAGTTTCCATATCGATTCACAAGGTTTTACGAGGTTCCAAAATCAATATAATAGAGGCTCTAAAATCCCGTAAACCGCATATATGCCGTCGTTACAGGATTTTAGAGCCTCTTATAAAGTCATTATAAAATTATGCTAAATTAGTCTTACTGACCCATCTGCTTTGCAAACTTTTTTGAAAAGTCCCTATTTTTCAAGGTTTATATCATATTTAATTTTTCTCTACCCAATAAATTTTTGGGTAGAGAACCGAACTCCCCGAACCGCCCGCTCCG
>ERZ791922.1210-NODE-1210-length-10348-cov-3.220247_pt1 | contig 10348 bp, 7 predicted proteins | sample MGYA00510134_ERZ791922 | MGnify/ENA primary metagenome ERZ791922 (study PRJEB30046, sample SAMN00792101) | human gut metagenome | study: EMG produced TPA metagenomics assembly of the A metagenome-wide association study of gut microbiota in type 2...
CTGTTCCAGAGTTATCCGGCGTATCTGTTCCAGAGTTATCCGGCGTATCTGTTCCGGGGTTATCTGGTGTATCTGTTCCAGAGTTATCCGGCGTATCATACCACATTTGTGCAACCACGGTCGTATGCTCAATGACCGCGCCGGCCATGTGCATAAATTTTTTGCCATGTACTTCGATGTCCGGCGAGGGAGAATATTGTCTAAAATCCTTTAGCCATGTAAAATTTCCCTCGATCGTAAATATTTCTTTTTCTCCCACTTGACGATTCGAAACCAGCTCATATTCCTCATTACCATACACATAGGGTAGATTATCCGAAGTAGTCACGCCATCCGGTAAATTCAATATATATATCCCATTGTACCCAACAGGTTCAACCAATTTGAGCGGTCCGCTATGCCAAAGCCCATCCTTTGGATTATATGCAAATGTCAAATCTCCTTCTAATCGCAATTCGTTCATATCGGGCTGGTGGGTCAATATTTCAGCATATTCAGCAAAATCGGAGAGATTCTCGGCAAGTAGATTGCCATTATAATCTTGAACATCATTATCTGCTATGCCGTAGTCTTTCATGAGCTTTAGAAACGCTAACTGTGTGGCATAATACGCCTGTTGTTCTGTCACAAAATAGGAAGCGACAAAGAATTGAGCAAAAGCTGCTAACGCTTCTTCTGGATTGGACACTAAGGCGTAGGCTGCTTGATAAAATGGCAGTCTCCGAATTGTGTCAGAAGATAGTCCGCTAGAGGTCGTTCCTCCCGGATACAACTTGTCCACTTGTTGTATAAAATCAAATAAAATGACTAATGTTTCTTCTGTGGCAGGGTATGTAAATTTGTAATGCTTTAATATGGGAAAATCAGCTGCCAACTGTGGCGGAGGCACCAGCTTATCGTTGAATTCCTCCGCCGTTGGCATGTGTAGATTTCCACCAGATGTAATCTCATATAATTGAGCACCGTTATGAGGATAGCCTGCATATAACAATTTGGACGCTTTTCCCAGAAATTCTGCATGTTCCTGTGGAGAACGAAAGTCTTTCTCAGTTAAATATCCCTCTATATAGTTGGGAATTTCGATGTCCCCTAAATAATCTGTGGCATGCGGCCAATGAAGCATGCTGTTCATAGAAAACAATGTAATCAGTTGGCCTGCCTCATCCGGGTTTTCGATATAGTACATGCCTTTTTTGTATAAGATCGGTCTGGAGTCCGCTGTTAAAGTATTAACCATTGCCGATACAGAAATCTTCGGAGAATTTACTCCATCAATCAGTTCATCCCCCTTTGGCAATTTCGCTGTTTGTACGCAACTATACTGTTCAACCTTCTCGCTATGGAAATAGTCGGATTCCCAAGTTACATCCCTGATGGTGAACGGCTTTACATCGCCGCTGTCCTGAATATCCGTGTAGCCGCAGTCGGCGGTATGTTCGGGGTGATGTTCGCACAGCCCGCCCGTATCTGAATTTTCCACCACCAGCGCGTTCACCGGCAGGGTGGAAAACAGTATCGCACCCGTTAGTAATAGTGTAGTAATTTGCTTAAGTTGTCTCCTCACTTTTTCTTCCTCCTTTTCCAAAAATAAACCTGACCACATAACGGAACATTTTCGCTGCCTGGACGTAAAGCACCGTTAAATAACGATTCTGGTAGATGCAACAGAATTGCCCATTGAGTGTCCTAAAAAAGCAAAAACGATACGTATTCTTCAGGTTTCTTATTTAATAAATGCCTCATTGAAAAAAGCATATCAAAAAACTCTTGATGTTGCTAGTCAACTACAGGTAACTCTACCTCATAAAAAGATTTCCAGTTACTCATAAAATCCTCCTTAGAACCACTTATCCCTCTATTGTTTAACGAACATTCTAAGCTTTTCAACTTAAGGTTTGCTATGTTGACTATGATAATATTTTGCCAAACGCCAATCATAACTAGATACATGTTCATAAATCCATTCCTCTAAGAATTCTAATGTATCCATTTCAGATGTTATCGTATCATCTTTTAGAGCATTTAAAATTTCTAAAAATCTAGTATGCTCTAACCTATGGTTTGATGTTTCTGGATAAACCATACTGTCCATTATATTTTCTTCTATAGAAAAATGAATAAAAATATGCTTTTTAAAAATCAAAAAAATAGATTCTATATCTTTTTTTCTGGATTCTGCAGGCTCTTTATTTAATAAATACCTCATTGAAAAAAGTATATCAAAAAGCTCTTGATGTTGCTTGTCAACTACAGGTATCTCTAACTCATAAAAAGATTTCCAGTTACTCATAAAATCCCCCTTATAACCATTTAGCCCTCTATTGTTTAAATAATTATCATTTTACTTTAAATTGTCGCATAAGAAGTTCTAATTTTTCTGCTTGTGCTGCCAACTCCTTACTAATAATAGCACTTTCTTGTGATGTAGCTGCATTCGTTTCTACCACTGTTGATATTTGATTTATACCTTGCGTTAAGTCTTCTACTGTAACTAATTGATTCTCACTATCTTTTAAAATACTTTCTGCTATGCTAGCAGTTTTTTGTACTGAGGCTACTATATCTTCCAAAGCACTAGCTGTAGAATATGCCATATCGCGTCCAGCTTTTATATTACTTAAACTTTCTTCTATAATTTTAGAAATCTCAATAACAGTTTCAGAGCTCTTATTAGCCAATTCTCTTATTTCAGTGGCAACTACTGCAAAGCCTCTTCCCGTTTCACCAGCTCTTGCTGCTTCAATACTCGCATTCAATGCAAGTAAGTTGGTTTGATCAGCAATATCCGCTATAATTTGCACAATATTAGAAATATCATTACTAGATTTGTCAATGGTATCCATTGATATAAGCATTTTTTCCATTGTATTTGTACCTTCAAAGGCTTGTCGCTTTGCTAAGTTAGAAATTTCATTTGTCCACTTTATTTCTTTCATGTTTTTAGCTATATAATTAGTCAAATCTTCTACAGAAGCAATAAATTCTTCTACTACACTTGCTTGTTCTGTTACCCCATGCTCTAATTCTGAAACACCTTTTGCCATCTCTTCTGCACTAGTATTCACTTCTTTAGACGCTTGAGTGATATATGCCATTGTTTCACTTAACTTACTAGAAATTTGAGTCATAGACTCTTTAATAGGAATAAAATCCCCTATATACTGTATATAAATTTCGTGGGTCATATCACCGTCCGCTATATGTTTCAAATTTTGACTAATATCTCCAATATATAGTTTTAAGGTTTCGGCAGTTTTTCTCATACTATCCGCTAAATTACCGATCTCATCTGTATGATCATAAGTAATCTCTACATTTAAATTTCCTTCTGCTATTTGATTGGATACTTTGACAATATCTTGAATCGGTTTAAGTTTCCGATGAATTACATTATTAGAAATAACTAAAAGAACTACCATCCCCCCAATAGATAAAACAACTGCTAATGCAATTGTTTTTATAAGTTCTTTATTCATGTCCTGATTTTCCACAGAAGTTATACTCCACCATGTTGTCCCCGGAACTTGAAGTGGTGCAAAAAAACTTGTCCTTCCATTATAAGTATCTTTAAATGCTATTTTCCTCTCCATATTATTTTTTGCTTCTTCACTTAAGCTCCCTGAATAGTCATCTCCAACTCCATATTGCTCATTGGTACTATATGCAACTAAGGCTTTGTCAGTTAAAATACCAGCAATCATGCTAGGATACCGCTCAGAAGTATCTATGATTTTATTAAAATGAGAAATATCTATATCAGTTAAAACAGTGCCATAAAACTTATCTCTCCACACAATAGGATACATAATGGAAACAATAGGTTTTCCATTCAACATATAGGGATCAGTTATACTATTGGCTTGTTTATTCTTAACAAATGCGTAAAAATACTTTTGTGAAAACTCTTCATAAGTTCCGTATGTTTTGGCCATTCCATCATTTTCATCTTTCCACGAAATCATATTAAAGTCTCTAATATTCTTGTCAAAGCTATAAGGTTCAAAAAATATCCCACTGCTATTGACAATAGGATTATGCAATACATTTGTTCGAAAGGTTTCCATTAAATATTTTTCTAAGTCATAGCTATAACGCGCATATTGAACATCAAATAGCGGGCTTCTATAAATAGATGCTGAAGAAACTGCATCTACCTCATCTATCGCCTTTGTAGTAACAGATGCCGAAGAAATAACATCCACTTCATTAACTGTCTCTGTAGAAAATTCTTCACTTGCCTTTTCATACTTTCTTAACATATAGTCTTGAATACCTTCAGACATTGTATGAACACCATCTAATCTACTTTGAATTTCTGCTGAGTGAACATTAGAGAGCTCTTGTAACTCAGCAGAAATTGTTGCACCAAGTTCCTTACTTATCACTAATGAAACTATCGTAATCATTATAAAAAATACGATAATAAGGACTACTCCTACTGCTAAATTAATTTGATTAGCGATACTATGCTTAATCTTATCTAAATGCTTCATTTCTCAACTATTCCTCCCATTTAATCTTTTTTCTTTCATTTTCAGCTACAATTACATCATCAGATGACACAAAATACTTTTCTATCTTCAATTAAAATATGTTCAAATACCCACTTCTGTAATATTTCTTTTATTTCTTTCAAATATATTTGAGGAAATTCTACTAGTTTTACACAATCAATACTATTTAACCATTCTATAAACTTATCATGTTCATTTTTGTGATTTCTCAATAAATGAATGTTTAACTCCTTAATTAATTTCTCTTCTTCATAAAAGTGATATGTAACATAATCTCTCATTTTGCACAATAAATTTAAAATGTATTGTTTATCCAGATTTATACATCCTATTAATAATACTTGTTCAATTTCTCTACCTATTCTAAACAATTCTTTGTGTTGGTCGTCAATAATCTGTATCCCAAGAATTAAAGAATCATTCCAATCAAATTTAAAATCAAACATATTGACTCTTCTCCTTCATTAACCTTTAAGATAATTTCTTTATTTCTCATGCTTTTTATCCATAATTTGCAAACTTCTATTAGTTGATAATGTATTTCAATTTGTTAATCTGCAGCCCCCTTCTCCTACTCTAACTATCGTATATAAGAATCTATTTCTAGATAAGCATAGTTTGGTCTAATTCCTAATATATATTTAATGTCATGTGATAGTTCATCTGATTTCTCTGAAATGCACTCAGCATCTTTTTTAACTTTTTGCGTAACATCATGGTACTCATATGAACTAACAATGACTGCATATCTTGCTATAAAAGCAGTCCAACATGCTTACTTAAATGTTCAATATACAGATGAAATTATTCTTCATTGTGATTTGGCACGCAGTATACCAGCTCTCCCTTTGAAAACTACTTTAGATCTCATAGTATTATTCATTCATTTAGTAGAAAGGAAAATTCTTAAGATAATGCATGCATAGAATCATTTCATTCTCTCTTAAAGAAAGTAGAAGTAAATCATAAAAAGTATTATGACTTTAATGCTGTTGGGAGAGCACTATTTGAATATATTGAATCCTGGTAAAATAAAAGAAGATTCATAGCGGAATCATCTATTTAACACCACAGGCTGCACATGATGCTGCCTGTGGACAAGTAAAAGTTAATCTTTTTGTATCTACGTTATTGATACAAATCCAATCATCTATTGTAACTTATTTATGGACAAATATTTTCTTTAATCATCCATTCAATACTCCTGTTAAACGATTTGTACTACTCTAATTAAATATTGGATTTTGTGAAAGTCATACTAAATATCTTCTCAACAAGCGGGTTAATTCTATAATGTCGATAGGCTTTGCTATATGGGCGTTCATACCGCACTCTAAGCAATGCTGTATATCCTCAGAAAAAGCATCCGCACTCATGGCAATGATTGGAACAGATAAAGCATCAGGGTGATTCAATCCTCGAATTGCTTTTGTAGCTTCATATCCTGTCATATGCGGCATCCGTATATCCATAAGAATAACATGGTAATATCCCTCCGGTGATTTCTGAAACTTCTCCAGACATATTTGGCCATTTTCCGCCCAGTCCAGTTCCACACCTAAGTCGGACAGCAATTCATTTGCAATTTCCCAATTAAGTTCATTATCCTCAGCAAGCAGAATGCGTCGCCCAGACATATTAATATTCTGTTGCAATATCTGGTCTTGTATTTCTTCGCTACCCATATATTGACGCAAACTATAAAATAAAGTTGATTTAAATAACGGTTTGGAAATAAAACCACTAACCCCCGCCTCACGAGCCTCTGTCTCAAATTCACTCCAATCGTATGCAGAAATCAACAGAATAGGTATTTCATTTCCTAAATTACGTCGAATCTCTTTAGCAACTTGAATACCATTCATGACAGGTAGTTTCCAATCTAATAGAATTATTTGATAATCATCTCTCTTTTTGTGATGTTGGATTACCAACTCTATAGCCTTTTCTCCACTCAGTGTCCATTCAGCTTTTATTCCAATGGATTTTAGTACGTTTACGGTGGTTTGACATAATAAATCGTCATCATCAACTACTAGCATATTCCAGGGTGGGAGAACCATATCTACTTCCATTGTAGAAGCTTTTTCAAAATCGAGCATGATATGGAATTCTGTACCTTTATCGAGTTCACTCTGCACATCAATGGTTCCTTCCATTGCGTCCACAATGTACTTTATAATCGCCAAGCCCAAACCGGCACCCTCGGTTTTATGTACTCTGGTTCTATCTGCACGGCTATAGGGTTCGAATAATTTTTTCAGAAAATCCGGTGACATACCGATTCCATTATCCTTAACAATTATATGAATTCGGACATAGGCTTCTCCTTTTGGAGATTTCTCCTCAAATAAGGATAATTGTATACAACCTCCCTCAGGTGTGTACTTAGTCGCATTAGACAATAGATTCAGTAAAACCTGATTCAAGCGTACGCCATCGCACCACACATTTTCCGTTAAAATATTCTCAACACATATATCAAAATTTTGTTTTTTTTCTTTCACCTGTGGCTGCATAATGCTAACAATCCCATCAAAAAAATCCTTTAAAGAAAGTTGCTCTGTTGTTAATGTCAATTTGCCACTTTCAATTTTAGACATATCCAAAACATCATTAATAAGCCCTAACAAATGTTTACTTGAGATTGTGATTTTTCTAAGGCAATTCTTCACCTGTTCTCGGTCATCTATGTGGGCTGTCGCAATAGCAGTCATACCTACAATTGCATTCATAGGTGTACGGATATCATGACTCATATTAGCTAAAAATTCACTCTTTGCTTTACTTGCCTCTGTCGCTTCCTGACGGGACTTTTCTAGTTCATGCACTTGATAACGGGTCATCGAATAGTATCGCAAAAAAAACAATGTCAAGATGATTAATACAGAAACACAGGACAGCAATGTGGTGACTATGCGTTGAACGCCTAGATTGTTTATTATCATATTCAATATATTGTAAGGCATTACAGCTATCAGATACCACTCAGAACTGGGCAATGATATGCCATAAATTTGTTGTTCTTCACCATTTACTTCAAGTGTTGTAGCATACTCTTTACTATCTCTTATCGCAACACCAAACTCTTCAAGAGAATTTTCTACAGACGATTTGTCTACTACAGGATTAAGTTGCTTTTGTAATTGTTCAAAAAAATCCCACAACTCAGTATTGGAATTTTGTATTACAAAACTACCATCTGGTCGGATAATATGATAATACAGCAATTGCTCTTCATCCTCTAAGGAAAGAAAACTGACGACATATTCTAAAGGAACAGCAGCTATCAAGCCCGTACTCTGCCTACCATTTGACATTGGATAAGTAGCATCGACTCCAAACAATATCACTTCATTTCCATCCTGGTCAACACCTATAGCAACTCTTTGTTCACCCTTTATTAATGCTTCTACAAAAGGACCTGGATTTAATGGCTGTATTGGTTGTCCATAAAGAGTTTCAAAGTTTCCCTCGCCAGAACAAAGTGCTAAATAATCAAACTCCCTGACCTGTGCCCTGTAAATGAGTTCCTCATATAGATTCTCTTTGGTGCTGTTCTCCGCTGATACGACAGATACAATGCCTTTGACCTGTTGAAAACGCAGATCGATTACAGTTTTAAAATGTTTGGACATTTGTTTAGTCATTCCAGACATATAGACTTTTCCTATTTGGAAAAAAGCATCTTTACTCTTACGATTCATATGAAATCCGATCAGGCTAAAAATAAGAATACTGACGAGCAAAATCCCAGCGAAACTGTATATTAAAAATCGAGTTGTAAGATTCTTTTTTTTACTGCTTTCCATTGGTTATTCCTCTCCGGATCTCTTATATTCTTCAATGAGATTAATTATTTGATAATAGTCCTTTGATAATTGTGGCAATATATCGACAGCTTTATTATAATCGTTTTCTTTCAACGCTTTTGTCATTAGGTTGCTACTTTCATATAATCTAGTGAAAGAGAGATTCTGGCAAATCCCTTTAAGTGTATGGACTGCTCGAAGCGCCTCATCATAATTCTTATTACTCATAGATACTTCCAATAAGTTAAAACTTTTATCATCCAGAAACTTATTAACAAATTTTTGAACTGTTTGCTCACGTCGTAATCTGCCTAGCACCTCTTCGTACTTGCCACCAAAGCTCATATAACAATCCCTTAAATTCATAATTATTTCTCCTCGCTTTTAGATATCGTCCATTTCTCTGTCTAGAAAACGTATAGTTACTTGATTTTTTTTACTCTTTGCCTGATACAACATTTTATCTGCAACTTTAAATAGTTCCTTTGTTTTTCCTAATCCGTACGCTCCTCCTATGCTTACAGATACATGGATTTCGGGATATTCAACTACTACCAACATATCAATAGATTGGCGTAACCTCTCTAGTTTTTTCTTAAATGCATCTGAGGGTAAGCTGTAAAAAATAACTACAAATTCATCTCCGCCATAACGGATTACGATATCTGTCTTTCGTACACATGATAAAACAGCTTGGGCAATACTTTGTAACACGATATCGCCCACATCATGTCCATAATTATCATTAATATATTTAAAGTCATCTACATCTATTACGGCAACAGCTTGGGTATCTTCTGTACCTAGAAAATGCTCGTCATAATAACGGCGATTATAGGTAGTGGTTAACGAATCAATATATAATAATTGCAGGTGCCACTGATTGTGAGATAAGAAGGTACATTTTTCGTTGGATAATAACCTGTCATAATCCATCTTGCGTCTCATATTCTGAATTCTTTTACCCTCTTGCTCAAGTGAGGTATTCATTAACTCACTTTCAAGTGTTTCTGCAATTTCTTGCAAGCACTGTAAAAGGATAGGATTAAATGCTCCACATTGCCCTTCCAAAATCATTTTTAAGGCTTCATCATGTGAATATGCTTTCTTATAGCATCGCTCACTGGTTAAGGCATCATATACATCGGCCAAAGCAACCACCTGAGCAGCAATGGGAATTTTATCCCCTTTTAAACCATCCGGATACCCATTGCCATCATATCTTTCATGATGCCACCGACAGATTTCAAAAGCTACTTTGACAAGCGGTGACTCTTGTTGCTCAAATGGTAATGACAACAATATCTTAGCCCCAAGTGCCGAGTGGGTTTTTATCACTTCAAATTCCTCCTCAGTAAGGCGTCCAGGCTTATTCAAAATTGCTTCTGAAATTGAATTTTTCCCAATATCATGCAATGCCGAGGCAGTACTTATTAAAGTAATATCAGATTTGGATAAGGGATATCGGTCTGTACATTGAACTAGTTGCTTTAGCAAAAGTTCTGTAATGGTATTAACATGCTGAACATGTAAACCACTCTCTCCATTACGAGATTCCACAATATGAGACAAAATTGAGATCATCAGCTTGTTATTTTTTTCCTGCTCACAAAATTGTTCTGCAATAATCTTTTCAAGACGCTGTTGTTTGGCATATAAGATCATCGTATTGTTAATTCGACGATGGACGATTGTTGAATCAAATGGGCGACTGATATAGTCAAAAGCCCCCAAATCGTAAGCACGTTTTATATTTGTGGGAGAATCGTCAGCAGAAATCATAATAACAGCGAATGTATCATTCCAGTGTTTTTTGTTTATATAGGATAATACTTCCAATCCATCCATTTCAGGCATCATAATATCCAAAAGCAAGAGCGAAATATCTTCTCTCTCTTCTGCAAGAATTTCCATTGCTTTTACACCGTTATCGGCCTCTACAATATCATACTGCTCGTCCAGAATATCTATCAGAAGATCGCGATTCATCTCTGAATCATCCACAATTAAGATTCTTTGTTT
>ERZ791922.1212-NODE-1212-length-10338-cov-4.512010_pt1 | contig 10338 bp, 8 predicted proteins | sample MGYA00510134_ERZ791922 | MGnify/ENA primary metagenome ERZ791922 (study PRJEB30046, sample SAMN00792101) | human gut metagenome | study: EMG produced TPA metagenomics assembly of the A metagenome-wide association study of gut microbiota in type 2...
CGAAAGCGGACACGCCGGAACCGAGAACGATGGCGGAAAGGGCGAAAGCGGCGATAAGAGCGCGAGTCTTCATAGTGTGTACTCCAGTAATGGTGTTTTTATTGAAAGGTTGAAGCCAAACGGCTTACTGAGCGTATAGCAACAGGCGTGCCAAAGTATGTTTTGTTTTGTAATACACGAATTTTATTCATTAAAATAAAAACGCGTCATTCAGCGCTTCACGAGCGGCCCCGTGAGTGGGTAGAATGGAACCACACCGTGTTTCCGAGTGTGTAAAAACGCCACACCCCTTGGGCAGGGGCGGGGTGGAGACGCCGGGAACCCTGCGGATAATGGGGCTCGAAAGCGGTTCCAATCCGGGAATGGTTTTTGCTGTACCTTAGAAAAAAATTCGGATCCGAGATCCGGCAACCGGATGCCGTTCCGCAAAAGGATATTCACGTGTACATGTCGTCGTTAAAAAAAATGCCCCGGTGGCTCACGCTGTTCCCGTGGTTCGTCATGGTCTGCGCCTTGCTGTTTTCAGCGGGGATCGTGGTGTTCGGGCTGCACAACGCCAAACGCGAATCGGATTTCACGTCGCAGCTGACCCTTGAAAAGGGGGCGGCGCTCATCAGCGCGCTGGAAGGTGCGTTGCGGACCGGTATGGGATATCACTGGTCCGATGAAGTGCTGAGCGATCTGCTCAACAAGGTCGGGGAACAGCCGGACATCGTTTCGCTGGTGATCACCAACCGTAACGGGACCGTGCTGATGGCGGCCGATACAAAACTCATCGGCACGAGTTTCTTGTCGCCGGAAGTTCTGGCGGAGCTCGATCCGACCCGGCAGGTCAAATGGAATGCGACGGAATTGCCCGATGGGATGCCCGTATTCCAAGTGTATAAGCAGTTTTCCGTCCCGCAGGGGGAACGCCGCAGGCATGGCGGCGGGCACAGGATGATGAGGCGCGGGCTGGACGGCGACTCGTGCGGCATGTTGGAAGCGAGCATTGCCGAGGGCACATCGCTGGTTATTTTCGTCGAGTATGATCTCACCCCCCTTGAGGAGGCACAGGCCGCTGACGAAAAGCATATGGCGGTCATGTTCGGCATTCTTGTTTTTGTAGGCTTGGTGGGCTGCATTACCCTGTTCCTGATCCAGAGTTACAGGCGCTCGCGCAAGCTCGTACAGGAAACCACGGCCTTTTCTTCGGAAATCCTGCGGACGCTTCCGGTGGGCATCATTTCCACGGACATGGACGATCGCATTACATCCATCAACCCCGCCGCGCAGGACATCACCGGGCTGACCCGGACGGCGGCGACGGGGCGGGGCCTTCATGACCTGCTGCCCGGCGTATGGGCCGTGCTCGAAGGGCGGACGGCGCAGGATGCCGCGAGAGAGCAGGAGGCCTGGTGCACGGTCGGTGAGCGTCGGGTTCCGTTGGCGATCAGCGCCTCGCACATTGTGACCGAGGAGGGCGAAGCCATCGGCACGGCTTTGATCATGCGCGATCTCGGGGAAATCCGGCGCCTCCAGAGCGAACTGCGGCGGCGGGACCGTCTGGTGGCGCTCGGCAATGCGGCGGGCATCGCCCATGAGGTTCGCAACCCCCTCAGCGCCATTAAGGGGTTGGCCCGTTTCTTCATGGAAGCGAGCCCCGAAGGCAGCGACGAAAGCCGCATGGCTGACATCATGACGAGGGAGGTGCTCCGTCTGGACAAGGTGGTGGGCGATCTCCTCGATTTTGCGCGCCCCGATGTGCTGAACCTGACCGATGTCGGGCTGAACGAGCTTGTGGAGCGGGCCCGCGACATGGTGCGGTCGGATATGGACGCCCGCAAGATCCGGTTTGAGGCCGAGCTGCCGGAGCCGCCGTTGTCCGTACGGCTGGACCGGGACCGTATGACGCAAGTGTTGCTCAACTTGTTTCTCAACGCTGTACAGGCCATGCCCGATGGCGGTAGGCTGATGGTACGGGCCCGGATGGAAGGTACAGAGCTGGCGCTGGATGTTGCGGATACGGGGTGCGGCATCGCCCCCGAACGTCTGGCGGATATTTTCAGCCCGTATTTCACCACCAAGGCCAGCGGCACGGGGCTGGGGCTTTCCATTGTGCACAAGATCGTGGAAGCGCACGACGGCACGATCGAAGTCGCCAGCACGTCCGGCGAGGGCACGGTGTTCAAGCTTCGTTTCCCGTTTGTGGCGTAGGCGGGGGACCGGGAAAAGGGAGGGAAACCTTCCTCCGGACCCCCAACCCTCCTTTCCCAAAACTTTTGACTTTATTGAATCCCTTATCCCCGTTTTTCCTGATTTTTTATGAGGTCCATAATGTGGCGGAAGGCGGAAGAGAAAGGTTTGTTGGGATTGTGTGTATTGGATTGATCGAGAATCAATTGAGGAATGGCATGGCTGAGAAAGGTTCGCATACGGTTCTTGTGGTGGATGACGATCCGGGGCATCGCGGGATGCTTGAGGCGCTCCTTGGGCGCTGGGGGCTGGCCGTTACGTCGGCGGGGGATGGCAAAGAGGCTGTGGCGCGGGTATGCGAACGGCCTTTTGACGTGGTGCTGATGGATATCCGAATGCCCGACATGGACGGCATCACGGCTCTGAAGGAAATCCGCAAGTACAATCCCGCCGTGCCGGTCGTGCTCATGACGGCGTATTCCGCCGTGGAGTCCGCTGTGGAGGCCATGAAGTCCGGGGCCGTGGATTATCTCATCAAGCCCCTCGACTTTGATCAGCTCAAGTCCACCTTGTTCAAAACGTTGGAACACAGCGAGGCCGTCCGGTCCGGCGAGCGTTTTCCCGTTCCAGTGGAGGGCATCGTGGGAAACAGCCCCGCCGTCCGGAGGATGTTGGAGATGATCCACACTGTGGCCCCTTCGGAGGCGACGGTGTTGATCAACGGCAAGTCCGGGACGGGCAAGGAGCTGGTGGCGCGGGCCATCCATAACCAGAGCCAGCGCAAGGACGGCCCGTGGGTGGCGGTGAACTGTGCGGCCCTGACCGAAAGCCTTCTGGAATCCGAATTGTTCGGGCACGAGAAAGGCGCTTTCACGGGCGCGGACAAGCGCCGGGACGGGCGTTTTCTGCAAGCGGACGGCGGCACGCTGTTTCTGGATGAAATCGGCGAAATTTCCCTGCTCATGCAGGTCAAGCTCCTGCGGGCCATCCAGCAGCGGGAGATCCAGCGCGTGGGAGGCGACGCCACCCTCAAGGTGGATGTGCGCATCGTGGCGGCTACGAACCGCAACCTGCTGGATGAGGTCGCGGCCGGGCGCTTTCGCGAGGATTTGTATTATCGGCTCAACGTCGTCAGCATACAGGTTCCGTCCCTTCAGGAGCGGAGCGAGGACATCCCCCTTCTGGCGGAGCACTTCCTCAAGGTTTTCGGCGAGCGGAACCGAAAGGATGTGAAGGGATTTACCCCCAAGGCGATGGACATGCTGATCAAATACCCGTGGCCGGGGAATGTCCGCGAGCTGGAGAACGCGGTGGAGCGGGCCGTGGTGCTGCTGTTCGGCAGTTACGTTTCGGAACGCGAATTGCCGCTTGCCGTAACGCAGGCGTACGAACAAGAGGACGATGCGGAACCGTCAGCGCTGTCCGTTCCTTTGGAGGGGGCAACGCTGGAGGATGTGGAGCGCGAAGCCATCCTTCGTATGCTGGACAGTGTGGGCGACAACAAGAGCGAAGCGGCAAAGCGGCTGGGCATTTCCCGCAAGACCCTGCATACCAAGCTCAAACGGTACGGGCAGGAGCAGGACTGATCACTCCTGGCGCGCCTTGTTGCGTTGCCAGACGAAGAAGTGGAGCAGTGCCATACAGCCGTGTCCGATCAAATACAGTTCGATGAGGAGCGTCACGTTTTTATGGGTTTCCAGCGCCAACCCTGAGAACGATGAGCCGTTCCGCCAGAGGATGAACCAGATCAGGCCGCTCAGTACGACGAGCAGCAGCGCGCCGAGCCCGAGCCCCTGCACGGCGGTTGCCAACCCTTTCGGGCGCGGCGGAACCATCTTGAAGCGCAAGCTGGCCTGAATGTCCTTTTTGAGCTGTTCCGTATCACCCCAGAGGTACGGGAAAAAATAGTGAAAACCGCGCTTTGTGAGGCTGTCCGCCGCAAGCAGTAGGCTGAGGATGACAACGAGCAAGCCTGACAGGATATGATACCACGAGGCAAGCCAGCTGCTGAGGGCGGGATTGATCTGCCCGGACGAAAGCATATGCATGGCGAAGCTGCTCAGGATTTGCAGGATGACCAAGACGGCGATGATTGCGTGCAGGAACCGCAGGTAGGGTTTCTGGAAAAAACCAAGGAATTGCCAGAGCAGTTTGGCCTGATTGCCGAGTGCGGACGTGACGGACATGGGGTTCTCCTTTTCCCGTCATCATACGCGAACGGCTCAGGGGAAAGCCATGATAGAAAAGAGGGTTGTGCCGATGGGAACATTGGGGAGGGGGAGGAGGAACTTTCTTTAGAAAGTTCCTCCTCCCCCTCCCCCGATTCTTTTATCTACCTTAACAAACAATACGAAGCGTGCTTGAGGCCTTCGGCGGCCAAACGGGACTCCAGATAAAGGGAGAGTGCGGCGACTGCCCGGTCGCACACGGGGAATACGGGGATGCCCCGCTCACGGAGGGCCTTGCGGAGCGGTTCGAATTTTTCGCCGCCGTCCATAACTGCGACCATGGGCTTGGAAGTGCGGGAACGGACATCGGAAAGCAGCGTCAAAATGCCGTCCGGGGCGTCCATGCGGAAGGCGTCGATATCCGTTTCGGCAAGCGAGTGCGTGACCGGGGAGAGGGGATCAAGGCCGATGACGACGGCGTCGATGTTCTCGTCGTTGAGCAACAGCTCGGCCATGTACGCATGAACCTCGTCGTCCGCGCCGGGGTTTATGTCGAGGGGGTTCTTGATTGGAACCAGCTTCTCCAACCCTTTTGAAGCGATGAGCCGTTTCATGGCCAGCCGGGTGGTTTCGGAATAAGTCCCGAGGGACATGCTGTACTCGTCGGATTGGAGCGAATCCGCCATGCCCACGGCCTCGAACCCGGCACCGCTGACCGCACCGAGCCGCTTGCCCCGGATGGTCGCGTTGGTGAAGGTTTCCGCCAGAAGAATCAGATCCTGGAATTCCGTGAAGTTGCGGGCCATGATCGCGCCCGCCTGCCGGATGCAGGTTTCACAGACCATGTAGTCCCCGGCGAGGGATGCCGTGTGGCCGCTGGTGGCCGTCTTGCCTTCGGGCGTCCGCCCGGCCTTGTAGAAAACCACTTGCTTGTCACGCCGTATGGCCTCGCGCACGGCCTTCGCAAACTGGATCCCGTCGAGATCCTTGAAGCCTTCCGCGTAGACGGCGATGACATCCACTTCTTGGGAGTCCATGAAATGGCGCATCATGTCCCCGAGCGTGAGATCCGTCTGGTTGCCCATTGAAATGAGATAGGACGGGCTCATTTCCGGCGTCTGGCTGAACCGGTTCAGAAGGAAAGCCCCGCTCTGGCTGACGATGGCTGTGCGGCGGCGAGGGTATTGCTTGTAATCCGGCATCTTGGCGGCTGGGATGAACCATGTGTCGAATTTGCCCGGACGGGAAATCACGCCCATGCAATTCGCCCCAAGGAAGGCCGGGCCGCCGTCCCCTCCGGCGGCGAGGTTCTTGTGGGCTTCGGTGATGCGGGCGATCATGCGCTCGGTCATTTCCCGGCTTTCTTCCGTTTCACCGAGGCCGCCGGGGATGAGCATGACGCTGTGCGCGGCGTTGTTTTCAATGATTTCATCCACCAGAGGCGGAACCTGTTCCGCTCCGATGGCGACGATGAACAGATCCAGCGGATCAGGAAGCGCACGGAGGTTCGGCACGCAGCGCACCCCGCTGGCGTCGTTTTCGCCGTCACGGATGATGACGAGTTTGTCGCGGTCAAAACCGGAGTCGATGATGTTTTCAAGGATGATCCGCCCGAAATTCCGGCGCTTGGAGGAAACGCCGATGATGCCGATGGATTTCGGGTGCAACAGGTTGGCGATTTTTTGGATGGGACGGGGAGCGGGGCGTTCGCCGGGAGTCGAAAAGCGGCACATGCCGTCCAGCGGGACCATGAGGTAGTCCGTGAACGTGAACGGGTTGATCTCCAGTTCTTCAATGATGAACGGTGCATCGGGGTTGCAGGGGGAGAAATAGTTCCCCATGCGGATGAACGACTCGAAGCATTCGATAAGCTGGTCGTCGGTCACAATGCGGCGTTGCCCGCGGGTCAGCCCGGCCAGTTTCCGGTAGGAGACGGTCTTGCGGAAAAGCTCGAAGAAGGCATCGCCGTCGGTCAGTTCCGTCAGTGCGGCGACGATGGCCTGCCCTTTGCGGAAACGCTCGGCGTAGAGCTCGGTGTCCGTACCGCCGAGGCCCGCGCTGATGACCATGCCGAACTCGCGTGTGCGGCGCAGGCCGACGATCAGCTCGTTGCCGAACGATGCGGAGTCCGGCGGCATGAACTGTACTTGCAGGACGCCCTTGAGGTCTGCGGCGATGGCGTTCTGGAGCGCGGTTCCCGCCAGTCCCTTGTAGCTTTCGGGCGCGGAGGCGGGGCAGCGTTCGATCCATTCGGCATAGCGTTCCGGCACCTCGGAGAGCATACGCCGCACGGCGGAACGCACTTTGTCGGGCGTTTTGGGGACGATGCGCACGCCGCCCACTTCCGTCTTGTGGACGATGGTGGGGGAGATGATTTTCAGCACGGCCTTTTCGCCGGGCAGGGACATGATCTCCTCTTCCATCGGTTTGGCGTTCCGTGGGATGAAGGAGCATTTGGGCGGCGTTTCCGAACCGGAAAGGCTCAGCAGATTGTACACTTCGAATTCATAGAGAAAATGCCGCCCCTCAGTGTGGGCGTTGCGGAACAGCTCGGTAATGGGCTGATATTCAACAGTCAGATTCATGCGAGTCTCCAGCTGGTTGTGCGGTCGGAAAGGGAATCGTCGCTTCCGAACCGTTTTTATCCCTTTTCGCCGGGAGAGGGAATCAGGCTGTAGGCGTGGCCCTCGCAATTGTGGGAGGGGTTTCTTGTCGATTATATGCCCGTACCGGAGATCCGGAACTTCTGACGAACAAAAAAGGCTCCATTTTGGTGGAGCCTTTTTTGTTATTTCCAAACATCGTGCCAATCAGATTTTTCACAAGTTCACATTGTTAACTTGGCTGCAACAGATTCTCATCTTGGGTGACAGCTCACAATGTACGCAACAGCCGCCACATGGGGCAAGCCTTTATCCATTTTTTATCCATACAAGAAAAAAGCGGTTACCGTTTTCACGGTAACCGCTTGATTTCATTTGGTGGGACGTGCGGGGGTCGAACCTGCGACTCTCTGCTTAAAAGTCCGAGAGTATTGCGTGTTGCAAATGTTTATAGGGTACGTTGTTTCGTTTAATTCATTGATTATAGAAGCAAAAAATGTTAATCCGCTAGCATTGTCCAGTGCGCCACAGGGTAGCAAAAGGGTAGCAAAATGCGCCGCAGGGTAGCAAAAGGGTAGCAGGATATGAGCGAAGACGGGAAGCGTACCCCGACGAAGGACAAGGGCGTCTACAGCCGGACGAGTGGCACGAAACGGCACAACGGGAAGGCCGACGTCTGTTTTGACATCACCTACAAGGACAAATCCGGCAAAAAAATATGGGAGAAAGTCGGCTGGCGTTCCGAGGGCGTTTCGCAGGCGCTGGCCGCATCCGTCCGCCGGGAGCGGATGGAGGAAATCCGTACCGGCCGTCCCGTGGACAGGGCATCCCGCACGCTGACCTTTGGAGCTGCCTATGCCGAATGGGAACGGACGCATCTGCCCAAGCTCAAGGAGCAGGTGCGGGTCAAAAACCTTGCCGAGCTGCATGTCCTGCCGTTCTTCCGCGACAGGCCAATGAATGCCGTCACGCCTCTGGAACTGGAGCGCATGGGGACTCGGATGCGCGAAGACGGCTTTTCGGATCAAACCATCCTGCATGTGTACAGCCTGATCCGCAGGGTCTACAGGAAGGCCTTCCTGTGGGGCATCTACAACGGGCCCATCCCCACGGCGGGAATCAACCTCCCGCAGCTGGACAATGCACGCCAACGCTATCTGACAAAGGATGAGGCCGCCCGTCTGCTCGGCGAGCTTCGCAAAACATCGCTGCTTTGGCATGATATAGCCCTTTTATCTCTCCATACCGGGATGCGGTTATCCGATATTTTGGGGTTGCGGTGCAATCAGGTCAATCTTTCCGGGGGGATCATCGACGTCATTGCCTCAAAGCCCGGAACATATACGGCCTATCTCACAAAAGAGGCGTCGGACATGCTTCGCGAAAGGCTTTCCGAGCCTTCCGGGCTTGTCTTCCCGTCCCCGAAGGGCGGAAAGCAGATCATCCGGGCCGGAAAGCCGTTTCTGCACGCCGTCAAAGCGTGCGGCTTCAACGACGGACAGCCTGATCCGCGCTATCACGTCGTGTTCCATTCCCTGCGGCACACCTACGCCTCCCTGCTTGTTCAGCGCGGGGTGCCGCTGACCGTCGTCTCGAAGCTCATGGGGCACGCCACGACAAAGATGACGGAACGTTACGCCAAGCTCTCCCCGGACAACAAAAAGGACGCCGCAAAGCTGATTTCGGAAATCCTCAGCTCGCGCGAACCCGGCTCTTGCTGAGAAACGCCTGTATGTCGTCGTGCGAATAGAGCACCGGCGCGTTCTTCGTGCTCTGGTGGTACGCGGGGCCTCCCCCACGGCAGCGCCAGACCTTGAGCGTGCCTTCCTTCAGGCCGTACAGCTCTTCCACTTCGGGCGGAGTCAGCAGTTCCCGGCGCTTGAGCATTTCAAGGCGTCCCACCCCCTTGAGGGCTTCGGCGAAGCCCATGCTCAAGCAGGCGGCCAGATCGAGCTGTTCGAGCGCGGACGAAAGTTCGGAACGGGATGCGTCCATGATCATCTCCCCCTTTCGACATTGGCCTGCAATCCGGCGAGCAGGCTTTCGCCTTCGGCAAGCAGCGCCTGCACCCGGCGGATCATGCGGCGGGCTTCGGCGGCGTCGATCTCGTTGTCTGCCAGAACGTCCTGACCCTCGCGAGCGATCGCGCCCATCCGTCCGAACAGGCCGCCGAGACTTTGCAGCATCGCCGGGGCGTCCAGCGGTTTGACCGGCTGCACGCCCGTTTCCGTATTGTCCATGAGCCACTGGAGAATAATGGTATTGCCCAGCACGCGGCATAGGCGGGGAATGTTCGGGAGTGCCGGCCAGTAGTCGCCGGAAGAGAAAAAGCGCGAGGCCGAAGCGGCTCCCCAGTCCATGCCGGCGGCGATTTCGTCTTCCGTCTTGTGGCTGTAGGCGATGGCCATGCGCATGGCGGACACGAGGCTGTACCCCTTCAACGTTTCAGGTTGTTGCATCATATGACTCCCCGATGGTTTTATTGCGCTTGCGAATTGCATATTTTTTTATCATTATGTGCACAACGTCGGCGTTGCTTGCGCGGCTTGCGGGGTTTGGGCGGCGGAAGGAGTTCTTCGGGAATGCCCGCTTCTTCAAGAACGATGCGGATGGGCAGATAAACCCCCGTACTTCCCAGCGCCGTGCTCAGGTAACCGAGTGAATACCCGGTCTGCTTCGCCAGTTCCGTTGTCCGTATCTTGTTCCGGCGCATGAAAATTTTGAGTCTGGCGCGCCGTTCCTCGTTGCTGTAGGGCCGAGACATGGCTGTCCTCCTCGTTTGTGTATAAAATAAGCGTATATTGCATGCGCAGTAAATAGGCAAGGATTAAACATGAAAGAAAAGAATGAATTTTCAAAACGTATTGTATTTATATATAATTATTTTAAAAGCCACTGCGCTGATTTTGGTGTTTCAAAGCCGACAAAAGAGGCTTTTATTACGTTTCTCGGCATATCGCGCGGAAAGCTTCAAAGCTGGGAACGCGGGTATTGGCCAAAAGATGAGGATTTACAGTCTATTTCTCAAAAAATGCGGCTTTCTTTTGCGTGGCTGGCCTTCGGAACGGGTGAGCCGTTCGACGTACAGGATACGCGGCCAGTCCAGACGGCAGGCATGGACGCCATGCAGTCGGCAACCGGGCATGACATTGATCCGCTCCGCAGGATGACGCAGGCAATCGGCATTCCGGAAGACGCATGGTCAATCAGCGACTATCTGGGAATCCCCGCCGCAGACGCCGGAGCTTACATACAGAAAGTCATGGCGTGCAGGCAGTCACAGCCGCCGCAGTCTCTGCCGCTTCCCGAGCTGTGGCGGGAGGCCGCCCGCAGGCGTTACGGCGTCACCCCGGCGTGGCTCGACTCGGGACTTGGCAGGAGTCACGAGGCTC
>ERZ791922.1213-NODE-1213-length-10329-cov-2.227467_pt1 | contig 10329 bp, 7 predicted proteins | sample MGYA00510134_ERZ791922 | MGnify/ENA primary metagenome ERZ791922 (study PRJEB30046, sample SAMN00792101) | human gut metagenome | study: EMG produced TPA metagenomics assembly of the A metagenome-wide association study of gut microbiota in type 2...
CTCAAAGACCGGAACGAGGTCCTCGTCCTTCACGTCCGAGTAGATCTTACCGTCGATCTGATCGATGGAAAAGATGTAGTCATCCGTGCGGTTGCTCCCCATGTCCACGCAGAAGCTGTTGGCGCAGGCCTCTCCGCATCCGATGAGCGCGAACTTCACTTTGTCCTTCCGCCTCTCGTAGAACCAGTCGTCGTTAGGACCGTTCCCGGTGTAGATCTGATCCAGGCGCTTGAGGCCGTGGATGTCGCAGCTCCTGGCGAGGACTATCACCGGACGGTCATCGAATCCGGCTTCCTTGATCTCGTCCTCCGTAAAGAAGAACATCGTCTCCGAGAGGGGCATCAGGATCTCCTTGAAGGAATAATCCGAGCGCTCGTCCAGCTCGATCTGATCCAATGTGTCCACGAAGTCGTAGCGGATGACATCGGTATCAGTGAATCTGCCCTCGCCGGTCTTTCTGACCGGAGCGTAGATCCGGTAATTCTCCCTCAGGCCCTCCATGACTTTATCAAAGCCATCTGTGTCAAATACAAAGCCCATGTTTCCTCCGTTCACTGACAAAATGCATGACGATACTGCTGTATTTTTAACGATTATATCAACGGTATTTCCTTGTTTCTGTAACATATGTCACGAAATTGTTTTCTTTATCATGAGGTTGCGCAGTATTGCAAAATGTCGTATCATTTCGGCTGACACACTTTCGCTCCTCGTCATTTTCTGGCTCATGAAAAAGCAAGAGGCATCTGTATCCTTGTGATCTCGAAAAATCGAGAAATACTAAGAATACAGATGCCTCTTTTTCAGCGTCTGCCCCGTGATCGTGCGACAGGCGCAGAGCATTTTTCAGTGACAAGGCTTGCCTCGACGGCTGACCTCAACTGCGGCTACTTCCTTACTACGCTGATCCTCTGCTGAATGTGATCGCCCTTTTCGATCTCATCCACCATGGCTACGGCGAAATCTGCGTAGGAGATGACTGACTCGCCTCTGTCGTTCAGCGTCAGCTCCTCTCCCGCCAGGATGTACTCCCCTGTTCTCTCTCCATCTACCTGGAAGTCAGCGGCCGGGCTGATATAAGTCCACCTTACGTCACTCCTCTTCCTGAGCTCGTCGAGCGCCTTTGCCATTGCTGTTGCCAGAGGCTTGAACGCATCAGGAAAATCAGGGCCGTCAGCGACCTGCGCGGTGTGCTCCGGATCCACGTACAGGCTGCCTGCTCCTCCTACCACCAGGAGCCTTGTCTCAGTTCCCGAGAGAATGTCGCACAGATGTGCCAGCGACGTGCTGTGCTGCGGCAGCGTCTCCTCGGTCCAGGCGCCGAAGGCGTCGACAACGGCATCGAAGTCCTTCAGATCTTCTGATGTCAGATCAAAAAGATCCTTCTTGATCACCTTATCCGCTACCGTGCGATTTTCAGATCTTACCACTGCTGTGACGTCGAAGCCTCTCTCTTCCGCTTCCTTGACGATGAGTCTTCCTTCTTTTCCATTTGCTGCTACTACTGCGATCTTCATTTTGGTCCCTCCTGTATTTTTCTGTGGGTCAGGTATACGTTCTGTCGCTTGATGTAAGTTTATTGATTACATCTATAATTTAGCATCGTTCTGTTGTAATGTCAATAGTTACATTTATATTTTTTTTGCAAAAAAAAAGCGTCCCCTGACCGAGACGCTTCTTGTCTGGATATCGCAGAGCTATCTGTAACGATCGTAGCGCGACACTATTATTTTACGATCACCTTTGGAATGATCTCTACCTCCTTCTTTACAGCCTTTCCACCTTAAACGGCCTCCTCGATCATCACATACTCACTCATTTTCATCCACTACAGTCCCGCTCAGAAACGAGACCATCTTTTCCGAGAAGAACACCGTAACTACCGCCTTCATGTGCTGGACTGGGTCTTCTGCCAACTCCTTTACGCGGCCTGTTACCGGCACTTTTCCCTTATAGTTAAAAGAATACACCTCCCAGTCACCTGTCTCAAAACAGCTATCCACCGCCTCGCAAAACTCCGGATCCAGCTCCCTCAGAAACGGGATCTCGATCTCATCACCAACTTGCCCTGGGAGCAGCTCGAGAAGCTGCATCGCCTCAAAGAAGCTCAAGGAAGCTTTACGCCTCGGGCTCTAGCCATGAGCTCATCCTCCAGTATCCTGTCAAGCATCGCAAGATCAAGCAGATGAATGAGATGATCCTCCTCCAGAATGGGTATAAATTCACCTGGCTGAACTACCGTTCCATCCTTTTTTATCCACCGTGCCAGCGACTCCAGTGCAGCTGTTTCCTTCTACAAAACGTGCCACCGGGAAACGCCCCCGATGACATACTCATTATATATGATTTCTTCGGATGCGGAGCTCAAATCTGATATCTGGTACCCTGCCTTTTACCAGAGACAGTCGCAGGTGATCCCACCGCCAGTTGCATCGCTTCGGAGGCAGGCAAAAACAAAAAAAACGGACGGCAAACTGCCGTCTCACGAAATCGCTAAAGGGGTCAATTCCTCGATCTGTCATTTTTTCTTCCAAGGGGGCATCTCATCTGCAGCTTTAAAGTTATACACCGGTTTCATAACGTCTATCACTTCCACCGTGTCACTGATCACATCTATGATATCATCAAGAGATTTGTAGGCCATAGGCGCCTCGTCCAGTGTTGCCTCGTTGACAGATGTTGTGTAGATCCCCTCCATGGACTCTCTGTATTCATCCATGCTGATGGCTTTTTTCGCCTGGGTCCTGGACATCAGCCGCCCGGCACCATGAGGAGCGGAATAGTTCCATTCCGGGTCGCCCTTTCCCACAGCCACCACCGAACCGTCCCTCATGTTGATGGGGATCAGCACCTTTTCTCCTGCATGGGCTGCTATCGCCCCCTTCCTGAGGATCATCTTGTGGGTATCTATATAGTTGTGAACGGTGTGAAATGCCTCCACCGGACTCATGCCAGTCCTGTCGAGAATGATCTCTCCCATTCTCTCCCTGCTGCGGCGGGCAAAGCGCTGGCAGATCTCCACATCGTTGAGATAGTCCTCCAGAAAGGAGCCATAAAGCCAACACAGATCAGAAGGAACATCAGGATCCTTTTCAGCATATTCCTTATTCAGCTCATTCAGAGCTCCCTGTATCTCAGAGCGTCTTCCTGCGGCCTTGTAGCTGCTGATGATCTGATCTCTCTTCCTGAAAAGCTCTTCTTTTCCCTGATGAAGGTCTACGGCCAGCCGCTGGTAGATCTCCGCCACCTGCTTCCCCAGATTACGGCTGCCGGAGTGTATCACAAGGCAGTACGTCCCGTCGGATGCCCTGTCGATCTCGATAAAGTGATTTCCTCCTCCAAGGGTCCCAAGGGACCTTTCCAGTCGCCTGGTATCCCGGAGAGAGCGGTAACAACGCAGCCCTGTTAAGTCGAAACGCTCCATTCTTCCCTGCCAGACATTCATACCGGACGGAATGCAGTGGCATGCCTCGTCCACCTTCTCCAGATCCAGACTGGTGTCCTCAAGCCTGATCGTATACATTCCGCAGCCTATATCCACGCCTACTATATTCGGGCACACCTTGTCGGTTACAGTCATGGTAGTACCTATCGTACAGCCTTTCCCCGCATGGACGTCCGGCATTATCCTGACACGACTCCCCTCTGTCAGTTCGTAGTCGCACATCCTGCGTATCTGCTGGACGGCGCCATCCTCGACGACACTGGCGTAGCAACGGGCCGTGCCGACCTTTCCTTTTATCTCAAACATGTTATTATCCTTTCGTTGCCTTTAAAAGTGCCTCTCCAGAACGCTCCACCGAGCACCTGAGTGCTGGATGGCCTGGAGGGCTCAGGCGGCTATGGCCGAATAACGTGGGTTGTTTAGTGTCTCCATCATAAACTCATATGGCGAAATATTTCCTCCAGCCACCATATCGAAGAGCCTCGGGGTCGTCCCGGATACCAGGGTCACACCCTGCTCATTCTTGGCGGTTTCTGCTGGCAACGTTCCAGAACACTATCTCCGGAAGCTTGTAGCCAGCTTCCGCAAATCTCCGCTTTGCGTTCTGGAAATTCGTCTCTGAGGCATTTTCCACGCAGCAGTTGAATTCCATATCCGATATTATGATTAGTCTCGACGGCAGCTCCTTCTGGCTGACGTGGTTTTTTACAGCCGCATCCAGGATCAGCTGGAACACCGCCTCAAGGTCGGTGTCCGCCACCGTGTTGAACGACGCAGCATAGCGGAGCCGATCCGCAAAGGTCTCGCCTTTCAGCATTATGAGCTGCGGTCTGGCTGAGAACTCGATAAAGCAATCCCTGAAAATCCCCTCGTTGTGCTCCGCAAAACAGAGGCCCAGTGACAGCGCCACAGCTGCGGGAAGAGGCCTGCTTTCAAAGTACATGGAACCGGATGTGTCGATGATGGCCAGAGCATTTTCATCTCCCCCAAAATCTGGCATAGCGGCCCACGTGGCATTGAGCGCAGCAGCCTCCTCCGGGCTTATGTCACGCATAAATGAATGGGCGTCTTTTCCTCTACTGTAGACATCATCTGAAAGATATGGTGCCACCAGCTCATACGGAGCGACATTGCCGGCGTGCAGTCCGGCCTCGCCGCTTTCTACTTGTTCGAGAAAGTTCATGTAGCGATTGCCGTCGTTTCTCAAAAAGGCCTTTCTGTATTTGAACATGGCTCTCGAAGGCTGCTTTGAATAATCGAATGAATAGTCCTTTTCCCGTAGGTGGTTCTCGATGATGTCTATCTGCCTGCGCAGCCTGGTCAGCGACTTCCTGTATGCTGCGTCGCTCATGCCCATGTATCTTGCGATCTTCCTGGCTTTCATGACGGTCTCCATGCTGGATGCATTCACAGATGGAAGCCATTTCCCCAGAAGAGAGACTCTCCCGCCTTTTCCAAGGCAGTCCATGTCCTTTTCGAAAAGCCTTCTTATGAGCTCCAGCACGTCCTTTTCGCAAGGCGTGCCAAACAGAGCAAGCAGGTCGTCATACCTGCCGTATTCCGGGATGCGTTCCAGATTTCTCCTGACGGTTTCCGGTTTGTTTTTTCCGAGCCAGTTGAGGATGATCCTGAACACCCGGCGCTCCCCGAGGCCACCCCTGATGTCTCTGGCAAAAAAAACAGTCTTCATTGCCAGGTCAGGGTCTTCGGCATAGGCCCGGAAAAACCGCAGGATGATCTCTTCATCCGGTTCACGGCGAAGGGCGCCGATGGTGGCAAACAGATCCAGACACCAGGAACCAGTTGTTCCGTTTGAAACTGCGCCATTCTCTGTAAAAGCTATGTTCGCTTCCTGTTGGAGGTTGTCCAGCATTTCCCTTCTCCTTTCCCGTGATGTTCTCTTTACAAGACACATTTAGTACTGTTGGCAGTCTGGACCCGCATCATGCAGATCCTCCGCCGGATTTTCCTGATCTATACCTGGTTGCTGTTAGTGCCTTTCCTGTGTTTTGCTCACGGTGACAGTATAGTGCCGGCGGCACGTTCAATCACGGAAAAAAAGTTGCGAGCTTTCACTGCCCGCAACTTTTATGGTCTATCTGGTCTATGGATCTCTGATCTGCCAGTCTCTGTTTTATCAGGTCCACGAAGTGCTGTGGAGTCGTGACCCGTATCAGCGGTCCAAAGGATAATATTCTTATCACCAGTTCGGTCTCGTCCTCTTTGTCGTAATGGATGGTCACACTGTAGTGCTTGTCATCCAGCTTTTCAGCAGACTTTTCGAAATGTGCGAAGTGAAGGAGCACCCTCTCCAGCGCCTTCCTCTCGTCCACCAGCTGGAAAGTCACAGTCCTGGACCTGACGGCACGATCTTTTCCAGAAAAAGCCCCTGTTTTTTCCTCAGACGCCCTGCAGCTTACGATTCGCCCGAGGTTCAGGGTGCTCCCGAAGCGGCCACACGCTCCCCTGAGGCGGAACTTGTCGTCCTTTTCCGAGTACTCCAGGCACCGCGGCAGGACGGTCTGTTTGATCATCCGGCCTCTTCCGCTGAGACTCTCGATATCCAGCAGATACTTTTTCCGTATGGCGTCCAGAATGAGCCTGAAATTCGCAATGTAAGTCTCATCTGTGTAATCGTCTCCGTCGGTGAACCTGTCGAAAACAATCACGTCCTCCGGCAGGAACAGCGGCTCCACGCCGTCGAAGTCCGGGCCGAGGTCAATTTCCCCGAAAAGCTTTATTCTGGGGTCGCAGGCCACCGATTTAAGCCAGCGCTTTTCCATGGTCGTGAGAGGCATTGAGGGCTGGTGTTTCAGGACCGCTGTCCCGTCCGGGCGTAGCAGCGGCCACCGTTCTTCCTTCAGAGCTGTCGGAATAGACAAGATGCTCTCACCAAAGGCGTATTTTTCCACAATTATCCTGATATCTTCCTGGGATACCGGACGGGTGACCGCCTCTCTGAGCACATTCGCAACGGTGACGTAATACGCGCTGTACAGCTCGCTGAAAAACATCTAATTGCCTCCTTACAGGCCGTACAAGGCATACATCTCCCGGATGTCCTGCCAGAACTGCTCCTCCAGCCTGCTGTCAGAGAAATGTATGTCAGTGATCCTGCAGATGAAGGTCCTGATCCACGGGATCATTTCCCAGGCGTCAAAAACGTCTGCCGTAAACCTGCTGGTGTTTTCATCTATGTGCTCCACGGTGCCGCAGCGCTTCTCCCGCTCCAGCCGTTCCCTGATGTACTGCTCGTCATCTGCGTATCTTATTGTGAATTCCACGCGCTCCATCCTCTGATTCGAGCGGCTCCGGGTGCTGACGCCCCAGAGATGTGGGCGCATGCCCTCGAAGGTACACTGCAGCTCATCGTAGTTTTCGCAGATCTCCCCGTGACTGACCGAAAGGATGTTGTCAGCCCTGAAGGGCGTGATCTTTTGGTGTGCTGGCACGTAGGCCATCAGGTACTGCCGTCCGCTCTGTACACTTATCATTATCCTGAGGGGGATGACACGTGTCTCCGAAGTCCGATCACTGTCCCTGTTGACGGTCTCCAGCGCAACGCCTCTCCTCTCCCGTATTGCGGAAAAAAGTTCGTACAGCACCTGGCTGTCCAGGGTCCCCGTAATGTAATGGTGCTTAAAGGCGAAGTGCTGACCAGACTCCTCACGGTCTTCCCGATCTTCCTGCCTCACTTGCCCTGACTGCCCGTCCAGGATGAAGGAACCTATCACTCCGCAGGGCATCACCTCCGAGAAATAATTCAATACGTCCACGCAAGGCACCGGCACGTCATCTGCACGGCTGTAGTATGCAGTCCTCCCCCTTTTCTCCACATTCACCAGCCCTTCGGCTGCGTATTCGTTGAGCTTCTTCCGGACCGTTGAGACATCAAACACCCTCGGTTCTTTAAACTGCGCAAGGTATCCGTCCAGAGAATTCATTATCTCCTTAATGGAAAAAATTTTTCCGGGAGTTGAAAGGATATCGAAAAGGAGAAAGTGCAATGTGATGTCACCATCTGTAAAACTTTTCGCCTTCCATGCTTTATACATCGGGTTGTGGGCAGCGCGACGGCTGTCGATGGAGATGAACGCTATCCTGCCATCCGGCGCCTGCCGGAACTGCATGTAGTCCCCAAGCCAGCTCTCGATCCTGCGCCGTTCATCGTCATAAGACCGGGAGCTTTTCTCTGTGTACTCGCTGCGGCTCCTGAAGCCATATACGTAGAAGCTGCGCATGTATTGGCGGATCTTATTGAAGTTTTTAACCAGTTCACTGTATGCCATTTTTTCTTATTTAGAATAGAATTTCTGTTTAGAACTTTTCGGCTTTTCAGGCAATGATCTTGCCAGTTCAATGCTTGACGGATCACCCAGTTTGCCAAATTATTTTACGATTTGCCAAGCATTTCAAGTGATTTACCAAATATTTTAAGTGATTTGCCAAGTTTTCTTAAAGTTTGGCAAATTCAACTTCAACTTGCCAGCTTACTAAGATCTCATTTCAATTTCTTTATTATCCCCATGGCGACACACGCCTGCAAAGACATCTTCTTCTTTCCCCGTCCGCCAAAGTCGATATCCGCCCTGCCGTCCTTGTCAATGCTGACTATCCGGCCAGTACCGAAACTCCTGTGGCTCACCAGGGAACCGGCCTCGAAGCCCTCCGCTTCCTTTCTGTCCGCCTCACTGATCCGGATGGGACCATTTCTCCTGATCCCAAGCGCCTGATCCGGAAAAGGCGTTTCCATGTCTCCGTATTTCATCATCACCAGCGTGTCCATCGCTCTGGTGACGGCAACGTAGAAGATCCGCCTCTCCTCCTCTTCATCGTTTTCCCCGGAAGGCAGTATCCCCTGCACGGCGTCCATTATGATCACCTTCGGGTACTCCAGCCCCTTGCTGCCGTGGACCGTGCTGAGGACCACATTCCCGCCACCGGTCCCATGCCCGCCGTCCATAGCCTCAGACATCCTGTGGAGCTTCTGAAAAAATTCCGGAATGCTTTCTCCCTCTTCTGCCAGGGCCTGCATTATAAAAAGCTTTTCGCTCAAAGCGTTCCTGTAGGACATGGCGTTCCTCAGACAGCGCAGCGCGAACCTCGCGTCGTTCCTCTGCCTGATGGTCCTGAACTGATCCTGGAGCACCCTGAGGTCCTCCCTGGCGCTCTTACCTAGAGCGGGCGAAGCCGCGAGAGCATCGAGATACGGGTCATCACCCGCCCAGTCGGGATCTTCCATCGCATGGGCCATTGCCTTCTTCGATATCTTCACACCGAATTTGTAGTATATCTTCCACAGGATGTCGCGCCTCAGCGGGTCGAGGGCGAAGGTGAGGATGTCAGAGGCCTCCCTCACGATCCTGTTGGAAAAAAATCCGGCATCCTGCCCCCTCAGTTCATATGGGATGCCGGCTCTCTCAAGGCGAAGGATCAGGGGTAGCGCGCTGGAGTTATCTCTGTAGAGGATCGCTGTTTTCTCGTCACGCTCTCCGATGAGCCTGATGATCTCATCGTACTGGTCCTCCCTCCTGCGAACGGCCACGGCCCTGCAGGCCCCCGCTTCTGTCCGTGCGGCGACCATGTTTTTTTCATAGCGGTTCTTGTTGTGCACGATGACTCTTGAGGCTGCTTCCACGATCTCCTTCCCCGACCTGTAGTTTGTCTGGAGCCGGTGGATCTCAGCCTCCGGCCAGGTCACGTGGAAATCGAGGAGCGCCTGTGGAAAAGCGGCCCTGAAGCCGTAGATGCTCTGGTCTTCGTCTCCCACCATGAAGATGTTCCTGCGGCCTCCGGCGAGGGTCCGGATGATCTGGTGCTGGAGCTTCGACGTGTCCTGTGCCTCGTCGACCATAAGCCACCGGAACCTGCTGCGATACCGGTCCAGCACCCGCGAAAACCGCGGATCCCTTAATATCTGCGCAGCAAAGACGATCTGGTCGTCGTAATCCATGAGCTTGCGGCTTTTCAGGGTCCTGCTGTATTCCCGGTAAACGTCCCAGTCGCCGCTGTCGATGAGCCTGTCGGACTTGATATCCTTTTCCGTGAGGCCCATGTTCTTGATGTACGTGATCTTCTGGGAAGCGTCCCGTATGTCGCTGTCCGACGTGTATTCACCGCTGTTCTTTCTCAGTATGGCGGCGATGGCGGCCCGCCGGTCCGGCTCGGATATCAGGTCCGGCATCGCCCTGTGGTATATCCTGGCGTAAGACAGGCATATCCTGAGGCACAGCCCGTTTATCGTGGAAAAGGTCACTCCGCTCACATCGCCATGTCCCGACGATGCGTTCGGCTCCTGCTCGTCCTGATGCATCTGGAAAAACCTGTTTTTCATGTCCGCCGCTGCCGCATTGGTGAAGGTTATCACCAGGATGCCGCGGGGGTCTATATTCTCATCTCTTATCATGTGGATCAGCCTTGCGATCAGGGTCGTGGTCTTACCGCTTCCGGGCACCGCAAGGAGCAGCTGAGGGCCGCTCACATTTTCCACCGCCTCCAGCTGCTCGTCTGACAATTGAACGTTTTTGAAATCGATGCTTCTGATCAGCTCCTTCTTCTTCATGATGTTTAGTATATAGCATTTATCTACCCGCGTGGAGGAATTGAAGTTATTCTGTTTGCCTGTTTGAGCAGATCGATATTAGTTTCCTTGCCTCGATTCTGCAAATAGGTTGAATTTAACCTATTCAAAGTCTACAATAGTGGAAAAGGAGGTTTATCAAATGAATATCAACACTGACAATCTTATTTCCATCACTGAGGCAAATCAGAATTTTTCTAAAGTTGCGCGTATGGTAGACGAAAAAGGCCCTGTGGTGATACTGAAGAACAATTCACCGCGGTATATTCTTATCGATTTTGATGATGCAGAAAGTGAACAAGTT
>ERZ791922.1215-NODE-1215-length-10317-cov-1.816605_pt1 | contig 10317 bp, 8 predicted proteins | sample MGYA00510134_ERZ791922 | MGnify/ENA primary metagenome ERZ791922 (study PRJEB30046, sample SAMN00792101) | human gut metagenome | study: EMG produced TPA metagenomics assembly of the A metagenome-wide association study of gut microbiota in type 2...
CATAGGAAACGAGGGCCGGGGCATCTCTCCGGGTCTCATGGATATGGCAGATGTGAGAGTCACCATTCCGATGGCTGATGGCGTCGAGTCACTCAATGCGGGGATCTCGGCGGCGATACTTATGTATGAGGCGGTAAGAGGCTGATGGAACAGCGGCTTCGATACATGTGATATTACTTTTAGATAGGAGCAGTGTATGGAAAGAAACAGAGCAGAGGTTGTGATCTGCGGCAATACGTATGTTCTTTCGGGTGAAAAGAGCGAGGAAAAGATCAAGGAGATCGGCAAGTACGTGGATGACGAGATCCGTCATACCAGCAAGATCCTGAACAGCAATCCAAATTACAAGTGTGCCGTTCTCGCTGCGATCAACCTGGCCGAGAAGCTCATGGACAACAGCGACTGCTGCTCAAGGTTCAGACCGAAAACCACCAGCTTGACAACGACGTAAAGCACTACATCTCATTGTGGGAGAATGCCAAGAAGCAGGTCACGGACCTCAAGGAGAAGATCGGAAACGACAATGACAAGGCCGTCCAGGACAGCGAGCGCTACAAGGCTCTCGAGGCCAAGTGCAGCGACCTGGAGAACGCATATTTCGACCTTCAGAGAGAGAACGTCAGCCTGAGAAACGAAATGAGAAATCTCCAGAAGCTGAAGGGTACTGATGAAGAGTAAGACTCTGAGACTGCTGGACTACAACAGAATAATCGAAATGCTGTCCGGAATGGCGGGCTCTGAGCTCGGCCGCAAGAGGATAGCCACACTGGATATCCACACGGATGTACGGTCAGTGAAGGAAGCCTTAACGGAAACAACGGAAGCTGTTTCCGTTATTGTGTATAAAGGGTCAATTCCGGTCGGGGAGTTCGGCGACATAAGCCAGCTCCTGTCTGCGGCCAGAAAGGGCAGGACCCTGTCCATGAGGGAGCTTCTGCAGGTGCGCAGAAGCGTCGCAGGAGCGAGGGAGGTAAAGGCCTTCCTCTCCAAAGATGTCCCTGAGATCCCGGTGATCTCGGAGATATCGGATCTTCTGGAGCCACAGCCGGGCCTGGAGTCGGAGATAAACAGGTGCATCCTTTCGGAGGATGAGATCGCCGACAATGCGTCTCCGGAACTCAAGAGGATCCGGAGAGAGATCCGCGACAAAAATGAGGCGATAAAGAGCAGATTGTACAAATACACCAGCTCCAGGACTCTCCAGAAAAATCTCCAGGATTCTATAGTCACGGTGCGGAACGGCAGATATGTGGTGCCGGTGAAGAGAGAGTACGCATCTTCGGTACCGGGCCTCGTCCACGACCAGTCGCAGAGCGGCTCAACACTTTTCATAGAGCCTCAGGAGATCGTCAACATGAACAATCAGCTGAAGGAGCTGGAGCTGGCCGAGGAGGCCGAGATCCAGAGGATCCTTCAGAAGCTGACCGATCAGGTCTCTGAGCATTTCCACGAGCTGAACAACAATCAGAATCTCCTGACGGAGCTGGATGTGATAAACGCCAAGGGCAGGTTGTCCGTAGCGATGGACGCCTGTGAGCCTGAGGTCACCGCCACAGGAGGACTCTATATCCACAGAGGAAGACACCCGCTCATCGATCCTGAAAAGGTGGTCCCTATCGATGTCTCCCTGGGCAGACCATCGGGCGACGGGGGCGCATCAAATGAGGAAGGGTACAGCACTCTGCTCATAACCGGACCTAATACCGGAGGAAAGACCGTGACTCTCAAGACCATCGGTCTTTTCATTCTCATGTCTCAGACGGGGCTCCACATCCCGTGCCTGGCGGACAGCCGTATCCCGGTGCTCCGGAACGTCTTCGCAGACATCGGAGACGAGCAGAGCATCGAGCAGAGCCTGAGCACTTTTTCTTCTCACATGAAAAACATCTCGGAGATCATCACCGAGGCCGGGCCTGACACACTGGCTCTGCTGGATGAGCTCGGTTCAGGCACCGACCCGTCAGAGGGAGCCGCGCTTGCAATATCCCTCATCGAGGAGCTGCGGGGCAAGGGCGTTATGGTTGCCGCCACCACACATTACACGGAACTTAAGAAATATGCTCTTTCGACCCCCGGTGTGGAGAACGCTTCCATGGAGTTCGACGTGGAGACCCTTTCGCCGACCTACAGGCTGAGAGTGGGACTTCCAGGCAGATCAAACGCCTTCGAGATCTCCAGGAAGCTCGGACTTAAGGAATCCGTGATCGCCAGGGCCTCGGAGCTGCTGGACGAGAACCAGCTGAACTTCGAGGATGCCGTTTCCAAAGTGGAGGCAGGCAGGGCGGAGGCCGAAGAGCAGATCGCCCAGGCGAAGAGGATCCGGGAGAGAGCGGAGGAGAAACTCCAGGAGGCCTCGAAGGAGGCCGAGGAGACCCGCCTTTCCAGGGAAAAGATCCTCGAGGATGCGCGGAGGCAGGCGGCCGCCATCATCAGGGACGCCCAGGATCAGGTGGAGGAGGTGAGCAGAGAACTCAAGGCCTCCAGAGACGCTGACAAGGGACACCGGACCGCAGCCGTTGCAGACAGCAGGCGGAAGCTCAGAGAGGCCGCGAAGAAGCAGGACTCTCATACAGCTCCGAAGAAGAGGGAAAAGGGTGCCAGGGCCGAGGACCTGAAGGTCGGCAGCCTCGTGAAAGTCATGACCCTCCAGCAGAGGGGCGAGGTGGAGACGCCTCCCGACGCAAAGGGCGATGTGACCGTCCGCATAGGTTCCCTGAAGATGAACGTGAACGCAAGGGATCTTGTTGTCCTGAAGAATGAACCTCAGGGCAACAAGGAGAGGCAGAGGCGGAAGTCCTATGCCAGGATCGCCGCCGGGAAGGCCAGGACGGTGAAGCCCGAGCTCAACGTGATCGGCAAAAACCTGGACGACGCATCCATAGAAGTGGCAAAATATATAGATGACGCTTATCTGTCGGGATTGACGACCGTAAACATCATACACGGAAGAGGTAAGGGCATCCTTCAGCAGGGCCTGAGGGATCAGCTCAGAAGAAACAAGTTTGTGAAGGGTATAAAGCCTGCTCCTTACAATCAGGGAGGAGAAGGCGTTACCGTTGTGGAGCTTAAGAAAAAGTAATTTCTGCAGTGGTGGAGAAAGGTGTGTGATCTATGTTTATCGTGAGCAGGTGCCTGATCGGCATAAATTGCAAGTACGACGGGGGCAACAACGTGAAGCCCGACGTCGTTCGTTTCTGTGAGGAGCACAGCTGTGTTTCCGTGTGCCCTGAGGCCCAGGGAGGCCTGAAATCTCCCCGCGAGCCGGCAGAGCAGGTGGATGGCCGTGTCATCGATAAGTCGGGAAAGGACGTTACCGAGTTTTTCCAGAGGGGAGCTGAAGAGGCCCTCAGGCTGGCCATGGACACAGCGGAGAGGAAGGGAGAGGTCATAGAGGGAGCTATCCTCAAGGCCTACAGCCCGTCCTGCGGCTGCGGATACATCTATGACGGGACCTTTACCGGAAGGAGAGTTTCGGGAAACGGCATTTTCACAAAGATGCTCAAGGATATGGGCATTCCCGTGGCCACCGAGAACAACTTCAAAGAGGTCTTTGTAAGAAAATAAGACACCATACAGATATAACACTTTTTGATTGGAGAGGGATTCATGATCGATTTTAAGAAGAAGATAGCGCAGGAGATCAATGATCCGTCCTTCGGACTCACCGACGAGGAGATCGCAGGACTTATTGAGATACCGGGAGACACCAGCCACGGAGATTTCGCGTTTCCGTGCTTCAGGCTGGCCAAAGTATTGAGAAAGGCACCTCCGCTCATAGCAAAGGACGTGGCAGAAAGGATCTCCGGCTCTTCTCTCTTCCAGAAAGTCGAGCCTGTAAACGCGTACGTGAACATGTTCATGAACAAGGAACTGGTGGCAGCTGATGTGGTAAATGCTGTCCTCACCCAGGGCAGGGACTACGGACGTTCGGATATCGGAAAGGGAAGGACAGTGATCGTGGAGTATTCTTCTCCTAATATCGCGAAGCCTTTCCACATCGGCCACATCAGGAGTACCGTTATCGGAAACGCCATCTACAAGCTCTATGATGAGATGGGCTATAACGTGGTGAGGATAAACCACCTGGGAGATTACGGCACGCAGTTCGGTAAGATGATCGTAGCCTACAGGCTCTGGGGAGACCCGGATGAGCTGGCTAAGGACCCGATCAAGACCCTGCTGGGGTATTACACCAGGTTCCATAGAGAGGCGGAAAAGGATCCTTCGCTCGACGACAAGGCCAGGGAGGCCTTTGCGAAGCTCGAGGCCGGCGACGAGGAGGAAGTCGCTCTGTGGCAGAAGTTCAGAGAGCTCTCCCTCAAGGAGTTCAGCAGGGTCTACGAGATGCTGGGGATCACCTTCGATTCCTATGCCGGTGAGAGCTTCTATTCAGATAAGATGCCTGCGGTCATCGAGGAGCTCAAGGAAAAGGGGCTTCTCCAGGAGTCCAGGGGCGCCCAGATCGTTGATCTGGAGTCAATGGGTATCAGCACTCCGGCGGTCATACAAAAGTCCGACGGCTCCAGTCTCTACGCAACGAGAGACATAGCGGCCGCTATCTACCGCAAAAAGACATACGACTTTTACAAGTGCATCTACGTGGTGGCATCACAGCAGAACCTCCACTTCCAGCAGTGGAAGGCAGTCCTTCAGCTAATGGGATACGACTGGCAGAAGGACTGTGTTCATGTACCATTCGGACTGGTCAGCCTGCCTGAGGGCACCATGTCCACGAGAAACGGAAGGGTCGTGTTCCTGGAGGACGTGCTGAACACCGCCGTGGAGAAGACCAGGGATATCATCGCCGAAAAGAACACCGAGGGCATAGATGTGGACCAGGTGGCAAAGCAGGTCGGCATAGGAGCCGTGATATTCCAGGAGCTTTCCAACAACAGGATCAAGGATTACGTCTTTGACTGGGACAACGTGACTAACTTCGACGGAGAGACGGGCCCGTATGTACAGTACACACACGCCAGGGCATGCAGCGTGCTGAGAAAGGCCTCCAGGGGAGACCTGGAAAAGCTGAAGGACGTGCAGGATCTGGACTTCAGGTACATAACCTCGGAAAGCGGTTATCAGCTCATCAAGGACCTGTACAGAGTGCCTGAGGTGATCATGGATGCCGGAGAGAAGTATGAGCCTTCTATCCTCACGAGACATCTGGTGGACATTGCACAGAGCTTCAACAAGTTCTATCACGACGAACACATTCTGGTCGATGACGAGAAGGAAAAACTGGCGAAGCTGGCCCTTGTCAGCGCCTCCAGGACCGTGATAGCAAACTGCCTGGGCCTCCTGGGTATCCAGGCTCCTGAAAGGATGTAATAACAGAGATGAGACTTCTTCTTACTACTATTCAGAGCGGATGCATTCACAACAAGCTCGCGCTGAAAAACATGTACAGCGCAGTCGCCGACTCTCCCGCAGATGTTTATGTAAAGGAATATCCCGAGGAGATGACAGTGGGGGAGATGTACGACGACATAGTCCGTGGCGGATACGACCTGGTCTATTTCCACACCAACATGCGCATATCCTCCAGAATCGACAGCCTGGCGGAGCTGGTGAAAAAGGCTGTGCCGGTGGTGAACATCATAGTGGGGGGCATGGAGGTGTCCTTCGGAACGAGAAGGTACATGGAGGAGCACCCTGAGGTGGACTTCGTGTTCAGAGGCGAGGGAGAGATGATCCTCTTTTCCTTCGTGAAGACGCTCCTCACATACCAGTTCGATTTCGCCAACATCAGGGGGCTGGCCTACAGGGACAACGGGACGATATTCGTCAACGAGTTCCCGGAACCTGTGGATTTCGACAACATCCCTTTTCCATACGAAAGAGAAGAGCTCTCCAGCAGAGACGAAGTCTATTATCAGTCCTTCCGTGGGAACCCTGACCGGTGTGCCTATTCTCAGGTGCTGCCGGACAGGACGATAAGGACACTGCCGCTCGGCAGGGTGTGCTCCGAGCTGAGGTATTTTCTCATCAAGGAGGTAAAGTCTGTAACGTTCATAGAAAAGTGGTTCAACTACGACGTGGACAGGGCCTACAAAATCTGGGACTACCTGATCAGCAACGACAACGGCGTGACCACGTTCGTTTTCGATATCAACGGTGACTATCTGGACGACGAGACCATCAGGCTGCTCTCCGGAGCGAGGGAGGGGCTCTTCGAGTTCAACATGGATATCGAGAGCACCAACGCCGAGGCGCTTGATGCGGTGGGGAGAAAGGCGAACATCTATCAGCTGATGTACAACGTGAGCAAGCTTCTCCAGACAAGCAAGGTGAGGATAAATTCATATATCACCGCGGGACTGCCGTACGATACGCCGCAGCACTTCGAGAGGACGTTCAACAAGGCGTACGGCCTGGGAACGGCCACTCTCAACATCCGCATCCTTAGGCTCAGAAAGGGGACACTTCTGAGGGAGGAGGCCGACCGGTTCGGCTACGTGTACAGCACGAGGCCGCCTTACCAGGTGATCGCCAACGATTTTATGACCGCGCCTGAGCTGATCAGGATCAAGGACGTGGCGAAGATCACCGGGCTTTACACCGGGACCGACGCGTTCTCCCAGTCGCTGGACCGGATCTTCCGGGATACCGGCGCAAGGCCGTACTCCTTTTTCTCGGAGCTGGCCGACTATGTGCAGCGTAACGGTCTCACGAAAAAGACCGGCCGCATGGACGATCTTTACCGCATACTGTATGCATTCGCCCAGCGGCAGTACGACAGCAGCAACGAGACTCTGCGCCTCCAGGTCCTCATGGACGTTATCCACGACGACATGGAGAAGAGCATGAGCCCGGAAGAAGTAAAGAAGTTCGACAGAAAAGGATGGGAACTGTAGATGACGGAGATCGTGAAGCTTAAGGACCTTCAGGGGGAAAAAGAGAAGTCCGTCGGACGCGGTGCTGACGGCGGCTCGGAGCCGGGCGGCAGGACTCCGAAGCAGGATGAGCCGAAGGACCGGGTGGCGAAATACCTCAGAAAGCTCAACGAGGGGACTCTCTTCGATGAGTTGAACGACGAGATGCTGGACCGCCTGGGGATGGCCGGAGTCCTGAAGGGAGTGCCCGTTCCCGTGGATGCAGGAGAAGGGCAGGAGCTGACCACCAGGACCATCGCAGTGAACATGGGCCGCGTCCTGGGGGGAGACCCGGATTTTCCATTCAGGGCACAGTATCTTGAATACATAAAGAGGATCTTCGGAGATCAGGCGGTGAAGGCCATGATTGGAGAAGGCGTAAAGAGGTCGTCTGCAGGGAATTACGAGGCGGGAGCCATGTTTTTCAGGACGGCTCTTCTCATGGACCCTCAGAACAGAGACGCACTTTATTACTATGGCAGGGCGCTTACGGATGCCTATTCACTGGAGAATGACGACGAGAATTATGTCGGATCATTCAAGGCCGAGGCGATCGATATCTTCGAGCTCCTTACCATGATCCACCAGGACTTCGATATGGGATACTACTTTCTGGGATATTCATATGCCAACCTGGGCCTGTACAAAAAAGCCCAGCTCACATGGCAGACCTTCCTGGAGCTGTCCTCGTCCCGCACGGACAAGGATGGAGAGGACATGAGGGAGGAGATCAGCGAAAGGCTTGAATCCCTCGAGGAGCCGGTGAAGATAGAGGCTGCCGTGAACGATATCCTGAGAGGGGACTTCCAGAACGGCAGAGACGTTCTGCTTGGTTACACGGAGGGACCTTACAGCCAGTGGTGGCCTCTCTGGTATTACCTGGCACAGGCCGAGACGGCTCTTGGCAGCGCCGAGGAGGCGATCCAGGACTACAAGACCGCGCTCCGGTATTCTCCGAGCAACATTCAGATCATGGAGGAGCTCATCCAGGTCTACGAGGCCGTCGGACTGAACGACAGCGCGGAGAAATACAGAAAAAAGATCGAGATCGTAAAGGATAACATGGCCGCAGAGGAGTAGCTCCGCGGCCGTGTAAAAATATTTTGCAATTATTGTAAAAAAACGTTGACACACCCCTGCTCAAAGTGTATACTAATGAAGTCGCGAAAACGGGACAGGATTTTCCGAGGTAGCTCAATGGCAGAGCAACCGGCTGTTAACCGGTAGGTTGTGGGTTCGAGCCCCACCCTCGGAGCCATTTAATTTCTTCTGCCGGAATGGCGGAATTGGCAGACGCCTGGGACTTAAAATCCCATGAGATTTTATCTCGTACCGGTTCGAGCCCGGTTTCCGGCACCAATACAGACAATTTGATATCGCGGGGTAGAGCAGTTGGTAGCTCGTCGGGCTCATAACCCGGAGGTCGGAGGTTCAAGTCCTCCCCCCGCAACCAATGATCATGACCCTGCAAGCACTGAGAAATCAAGGCTTGCAGGGTCTTTCGTTTCACCATGACCAGAAAGGATCAATGATGAGTCGATCACGCCGCACATCTTCAATGCTTCTTTTCGGATGCCTCGCCTTTGTGCTGGGTGCTTTTTCCGGCGCCTGCGTCTGGCTGGTAATAGACATCATGAGGGTAGTTATAGAGCTGCTGTGGACCAGGCTGCCGGGAATAGTTCCGGGCGGATCGACTATATGGTACAGAATGCTGGTCTGCGCTGCAGGCGGGGCTCTGATAGGGCTGTGGCACGGGAAGCATGGAGACCTGCCTGACTCCATGGAGCAGGTCCTTGGGAAGGTGAAAAGAGACGGCTATTATCCATATGATCACCTGGGCGTCGTGGCTGTATCGGCACTTCTGCCGCTCTTTTTCGGAGGTGCTGTCGGACCAGAGGCGGGCCTGTCAGGTATCATCGCGGGGCTGGTGTCCTGGGTAAACGCTACGATGAGGCGCAAGGGCTTTGAAGTAAAAGGAATGGAGGAGGCAGGCCTCGGTGCTGTGATGTGCGCTCTTTTCGGTGCGCCGCTGTTCATTTTCGCAGACGAGATCGAGTCAGCTTTCGGTATTGGTGCTGCAGGAAAAACGGATAGGATCGGCGCCGGTAGTACAGATCCTGTCGCGGAGACAGAGACAGACGTAAGGGGAAAGGGAAAAAGGCTGGTGTCAAAGAAGACCAGGTTTTTCCTTTATGCCATGAGCCTCTTCGGTGCCCTGCTGGTGATGAAGGTGTTCAATGAATTGACGGGAGAGTCGGGAGGCCTTCCGAGATTTTCCGCGGATCCCGGTCTGCACCTCGGGGAGTGGAAGTGGTTCATACCTCTGGTCCTGATCGGTGTCGTCGGCGGACTCGCCTTTAGTTCGTTTGACAGGGTATCGTCCTGGATGGCGGAGAGGATCGGAGACCGGCGTGTGATATCGGGAATAGCGGCGGGCATCATCCTGACATGTGTGAGCTGGCTGGTTCCGATGACGATGTTTTCCGGGGAAGATCAGCTTGAGGAGCTCATGAAAGGATGGACGGCCATGGGACCGGCTATCCTGCTGGCTATGGGGATCTCCAAGCTCTTCCTGACTAACGTGTGTATGAGCCTCGGGTGGCGTGGAGGAAAGATATTCCCGATCATATTCGGAGGCTCGGCCATCGGGTTTGCGGCGGCCGGGATCACGGGAGCAAGTCCTTTGTTTGCGGTGGCGGTAGTGGTGGCTGCTCTGTACGGGAACGTGAGCAAAAAGCCCCTGGTGGTAGTTGCCGTGCTCATGCTGTGTTTTCCGGTATCATACATCGTTCCAGTGGCTGCCGGCGCATATTCCGGAGCCCTGCTCACTGGAGGAAAGAAGATTTTTTCAAAGAAGGACTGAACATGTTTTACCTGATAAGAGAAAAACTGGAAAAAGTATCCTTTGATCAGCTTTTCGCCACGGACGAGCAGTTTGTGGCTGTGCTCACCACGGGCCAGTGGAACGAGATGAAGGATGAGTTCGATCTGGGGATCGATTTCGATCCGACCGCCGTATCCCCGTACATCACAGAGGCGAAGGAAAACTACGATTCCATAACCGGTGCTTTCAGCATCCCGGACAGGACCAACCTGGACAACGAGGATCTCAGGTTCACCTTTGCACTAGACGAAAAGGGGATCGTTCTGATAGACGACAGCCATCAGGTGAACAGGATCATCGAGTCCATGAGGCTGGTGAAGCGCTGGCGGTTCCCGAGCCTGGAGAGGTTCATATACGACCTGCTGGATCACTTCATCCACAACGATGCCCTGATAATGGAGACCTACGAGGACGAGCTGGACGAGATGGAGAGAAAGATCCTGAACGATGACATGGTGGCTGACGAGAAGCGGCTCAGCAAGATACGGAGCGACCTCCGGGACCTGCGCATACACTACGAGCAGCTCATCGACCTGGGAGAGTTTTTCCAGGAGAACGAAA
>ERZ791922.1216-NODE-1216-length-10314-cov-2.733697_pt1 | contig 10314 bp, 10 predicted proteins | sample MGYA00510134_ERZ791922 | MGnify/ENA primary metagenome ERZ791922 (study PRJEB30046, sample SAMN00792101) | human gut metagenome | study: EMG produced TPA metagenomics assembly of the A metagenome-wide association study of gut microbiota in type 2...
ACCATAAGGGATACAGCGATTTTTGCTTTTCTTAACTGTCAAAGATGGGATTATAAGTCTGTCAGTGGGGAAAGTAAACTTTGTTTCCTGTAATTTAATAAATCCTTTTTAATCTTTTTAGAATTTCCGGCATATAGTGATAGAGAGTCTTGTTAGAGAGGCAGTGAAGGTATGAATACGATGCAAAATGAGAATACAGAACTGGGGACAGATAAGGGAAAACTTCGAATTGCGGTTACATCAGAAATTACTTCTTATCCGGTGGAGGATGCATCTGTCTCGATTTCTTATACCGGGGTACCGGAAGATCGCCCGTTGGAACAGCTGAAAACAGATCGCTCTGGAATGACCGAAGAAATTGAATTGGATACACCACCTTTGGAATATAGTTTGGATCCGAAGATACAGGCACAGCCATATGCAGAGTATACCCTGAGGATACAGGCACCTGGATACGAGACAATGAGTATTGCGGGAACAGAACTTCTTCCTCAGGTGACAGCTATTCAGAATGTTCGTCTTCGGCCGGTCAATCCGGAGGGAGAGGTCGATGTTTTTGTGATTCCCGGGCATACTTTATATGAAGAATATCCCTCTAAAATTGCAGAAGATGAAATCAAACCAACCAATGAAACCGGAGAAATTGTTTTGAGCCGGGTGGTCATTCCGGAATATATTGTGGTGCATGACGGGTCACCGAGGGATACGACAGCTAAGAATTACTACGTGCGTTATAAAGACTACATTAAAAATGTAGCTTCCAGTGAAATATATGCTACGTGGCCAGAAAATACAATTCGTGCCAATGTACTGGCGATTATGTCTTTTACATTAAACAGAGTTTATACAGAATGGTATCGAAATAAAGGGTATGACTTTACGATTACATCCTCCACCGCATTTGACCATAAGTGGATTCCGGAGCGAAATATCTACGACACGATTTCGGCTGTGGTGGATGAATTGTTTGGCAATTATTTGTCCCGACCCAATGTGCGTCAGCCGATTTTAACACAATATTGTGATGGCAGACGGGTGCAGTGTCCGAATTGGATGACACAGTGGGGGTCGCTGGCTTTAGGGGAGCAGGGTTACAGTCCAATTGAAATTCTTCGTTATTATTATGGAGACAATATGTACATTAACACAGCTCCGGAAATATCAGGGATTCCGTCATCCTGGCCGGGAACTACATTGGAAATTGGTTCTAGAGGAGAAAAAGTGAGGCAGATGCAAGAACAATTGAATACGATTGCGGGTGCTTATCCGGCGATTCCGAAAATACAGGTGGACGGAATTTATGGTCCTGCTACTGCAGAATCGGTTCGGGTTTTTCAGTCTGTATTTGGACTTCCTCAGACTGGAACTGTGGATTTTCGAACATGGTTTAAAATTTCGGAGATTTTCGTTGGGGTTTCGAGAATTGCGGAACTTGTTTAAAAATAGGAAAAGCGAAGAATACTTACCATAAAATAATATTATGGTTATTTACAATATTATAATATTATGTTATAGTTAATGCAGGGAGTAGTTTAGATATGTGGGCGGGGCTTTTGGAACAAAAAGCTCCGCCCTCGGTTTATTTCAAAAAGGGGGTATATTATGCTTGATTTTCGGATGAATACGTTTTTGACTGTTTGCCGGTGTATGAATTATACGCGAGCATCAGAAGAACTGCATATTACACAGCCGGCGGTATCACAGCATATTCGATATTTGGAACAGTATTATGGACAGAAGTTATTTCAATATGAAGGGAAAAAACTGGGGCTGACTGAGGCGGGTGAGATGTTGCGTAATGCTTCTTTGACAATGCTTCATGATGAATTATCTTTGCAGAACAGGATGCAGAGGAGTTCCGAAAAAAGGCTAGAATTTCGATGTGGAATTACCTCGGCTCTTGGAACACTGGGAGGAACAGATGCGCTGCAGTATGCTTTGGGAGAGACAGAGTCTTCATTTTTGAGGTTAAAAACAGCGAATACAGCAGAATTATTACAGAGTTTGGAGAATGATGAGATTGAGTTTGCATTGATTGATGGGATGGTTCAGGCTTCTGCTTATGTGTCGTGTCCATTCATAAAAGGAAGATTGGCGACTGTTTGTGCACCTGAATTTTTTGAAAAATACCATTTTGAAGAATTTAAGGATTTGTTACAAACAACGGTGCTTCTCGGCGCAACCGGGGAAAGTGTGCGAGAAACATTAATGCATTTTTTGTCGGTGCAGAATCTTATAGAAGATTTTTTAAAAGTTATTGAAATCAACAGCCAGCAGATGTTGAAAGAGTTGACAAAAGCGGGATGTGGTATTACATTTTTATATGAGCCTGCAATTTCAGAAGAACTGAAGAGCGGGGAATTAAAAGAGATTAGATTAAAAGATTTTCACGTGACCCATGATTTTACATTTGTTTGGAAAAAGGAAAATCCATCTGCAGAACGATATCAAAAATGGTTTGAACAGTGTCGGGAACATTGGGCGAAAATGTGAAAAAAGAAAGAAGAGGGAATGGTAAATATGTTACAAGTAGAACATTTATCATATGATGTACAAGAAGAGGGAAGGCAGTCAGAGATTTTATCAGATATTAGTTTTTCGGTGAATCCAGGTGAAATGCTCGTGATTACTGGACCAAACGGTGGTGGGAAATCAACACTTGCAAAGATTTTGATGGGAATTAATCAACCTACGGCTGGTAAGATTTTATTAAACGGAGAAGAAATTACCAATTTGTCTATTGACGAACGTGCCAAAGCAGGAATTGGCTTTGCATTTCAGCAGCCTCCGCGTTTTAAAGGGATGACTGTTAGAAGACTGCTTCATCTGGCAGCAGGAAGAACTTTGAGTGAAGAAGAGTGTTGTAATTTATTGAGCAGCGTAGGTCTGTGTGCGATGGAATATATTGATCGTGATGCAGATGCTACTTTATCGGGTGGAGAGATGAAACGAATTGAAATTGCAACAGTTCTTGCGAAACATCATGATATTTGTATTTTTGACGAGCCGGAGGCGGGAATAGACCTTTGGAGTTTTTCAATGCTGATCAAGCGATTTGAACAGATTCATAAAGAGAAGGAAGAAAGTTTGATTTTAATTTCTCATCAAGAACGCATTATTCAGATGGCAGATCGTATTATGGTGATTTCAAACGGTAAGGTGGAATCCGTTGGTGAAGCAAAAGCAATCATGCCTCAGCTTTTTGGTGAGGAAGTACAAGCATGTGCATGCAGACAGCAAAAAGGAGGTAGTCTCTGTGGAGTTGAATAAGGTAACAGAAGGTGTATTGGATGTAATTGATTCATATGGTTTTAAGCAGGAAGGTGCTTATAACCTACGTTTAAATGGAATGGCCGTATGTCATGGAGACAGCCGCCATATCCAGATTGTGAAAAAGGAAGATAAGCCGGGAATCGATATTCATATCAGTGGAGAAGCGAAAGCTGAGCAGGTGCATATACCGGTTGTAATGACAGAAGCTGGAATCGATGAAGTGTATAACGATTTTTATATCGAAGACGGAGCGGATGTTACGATTGTTGCGGGCTGTGGTATTCATGGTTCCGGCTGCAGCGAGACCAGGCATGATGGGATTCATTCTTTTCATGTTGGAAAAAATGCGAATGTAAAATACGTGGAGAATCATTACGCAGAAGGGGAAGGCAGCGGGAAGAAAGTGCTGAATCCTGTGACTAAGATTTATGTGGGGGAAAACTCAGTATTTACGCTTGAGACAACACAGATCAAAGGGGTGGATTCTACAAAGCGCGAAAGTTATATTGAATTGGAAGAAAATGCTAAGCTGAATGTGACGGAAAAGTTAATGACACATGCAGATCAGAGTGCAGTTTCGAATATGGAAATTGTTTTAAAAGGGGAAAACAGTTCTGCGAGGATTATTTCCCGTTCTGTCGCAAAAGGAATGTCAAAACAGATTTTTCATCCGAAAGCAATAGGGGAAAATCAGTGTCATGCACATGTGCAGTGCGATTCTATTATTATGGATCAGGCGGAGATTAGTTCGATTCCTGAGATCAATGCAAAGCATGTTGATGCACAAATTGTACATGAGGCTGCAATCGGTCGAATCAACGATGAGCAATTGATAAAGCTGCGTACGTTCGGCATGTCGGCTGAAGAAGCAGAAGCGGTAATTATTGAAAATTTCTTGAAATAGTGACTGTGTTTCTTGGAAATGGAATTTAGATGAATGAAAAATAAACATAAATATTTGGGGATTCTTTATATTGTACTGGCGGCATTTTTTTTCGCGTTGATGGCTATGTTTGTGCGGCTTGCAGGAGATATCCCCTCTATACAGAAGAGCTTTTTTAGAAATCTTGTATCGCTGTTGTTTGCGGGAATCATTCTGACAAGAGAAAAGGTATGGTTTTCAGGAAAAAAAGAGAATATTAAGTATCTTTTTCTACGTGCAACGGCTGGAACAATCGGGATTTTGTGTAATTTTTATGCAGTCGATCATCTGGTACTGTCAGATGCGTCTATGCTGAATAAGATGTCCCCCTTTTTTGCAATCATATTCAGTTATTTTATATTGAAGGAAAAGGTGAGTATGCCACAGGCGTTGATTGTTGCGGGCGCTTTCTTAGGGAGCCTTCTGATTATTAAGCCGACAACGGCGATTTTCAACTCTCCGGCAGCGTTGATTGGATTGCTGGGAGGTCTGGGAGCCGGAGTGGCTTACACTTATGTGCGTGTACTAGGGAAAAAGGGCGAAAAAGGACCTTTTGTAGTCTTTGTGTTTTCAGCGTTTTCCTGTGTGGTGACGCTGCCGTATTTACTGTTTCATTATCATGCGATGTCTGGAATGCAGCTGCTGTATTTAATATTGGCAGGTTTATCTGCAGCGGGAGGACAGTTTAGTATTACGGCGGCATATTTTCACGCACCGGCAAAAGAAATTTCAGTATACGATTATTCGCAGATTCTTTTTTCGGCAGTTCTCGGATTTGTAGTGTTTGGACAGTTGCCGGATTTGTATAGCTGGATTGGGTATGCGATTATTTGTTCTATGGCAGTTGTTATGTTTCTATATAATAAAAAAAGAATGTAAAAGGAGAGGTGGCAGATGGCAGGATCAAAAGTATTTTATACCGATTTTCGTGCAAAGCTGGGAGAAGGACTTCCGACAAAGTTGAAACGGTTGATGCACGCGGCTGGAATTGAACAGATTGATATGGAAAATAAGTTTGTTGCAATTAAGATGCATTTTGGTGAAATGGGAAATCTTAGTTTTTTACGTCCTAATTATGCGAAAGCAGTTGCAGATGTTGTAAAAGAATTGGGAGGAAATCCTTTTTTGACAGATTGTAATACCTTGTATCCCGGTAGTCGTAAAAATGCATTGGAACATTTGTACTGTGCATGGGAAAATGGATTTACACCCTTGACTGTTGGATGTCCGGTTCTGATTGGTGATGGATTGAAGGGAACAGATGATATTGAGGTTCCGGTAAACGGAGGGGAATATATCGAAAAGGCTAAAATCGGCCATGCGATTATGGATGCAGATGTTTTTATTAGTCTGACACATTTTAAGGGACATGAGACAACTGGATTTGGCGGTGCGATTAAGAATATTGGTATGGGCTGTGGATCTCGGGCTGGAAAGAAAGATCAGCATGCCAACGGACAGCCGGTGATTTCGGCAGAAGACTGCAGAGGCTGTAAACGTTGTATGAGAGAGTGTGCAAATCAGGGACTTGTATATAATGAATCTATAAGAAAAATGACAGTTGATACCGTACATTGTGTGGGGTGCGGAAGATGTATTGGAGCTTGTAATTTTGATGCGATTTCCTTTCAGGATAATGCGGCAACAAAAGAGCTGAATTGTAGAATGGCTGAATATACGAAAGCAGTAGTGGATGGACGTCCGAATTTTCATATTTCGTTAGTGCTGGACGTTTCTCCTAATTGCGACTGTCATCCGGAAAATGATGCACCGATTCTTCCAAATATCGGAATGTTTGCATCGTTTGATCCGCTGGCCTTGGATCAGGCTTGTGTGGATGCCTGTTTAAAAGCAGTACCGCTTCCAAATAGCCAACTGTCAGATAATTATCAGCATGCCGATTTTTGTGATCATCATGATCATTTTGAAAATACAACTCCGAATTCTGAGTATAAAACATGCCTTGCTCATGCGGAAAAAATAGGGTTGGGCTCCAGAGAATATGAATTGATATTTATGAAATGATTTTGAAAAACACGTCCTGCAGAGGGGGATTCCCGAAGACAGGACGTGTTTTTTGATAATATTTATAATAATTGAATGCCGTTATCTAATGCACATTCAGAGATTTCTTTTGGCCATAGAGAAGCCTGTACCTCACCGATGTGTGCTTTACGCAGATAATACATACAGATACGGGACTGACCGATACCGCCTCCGATGGTGTAAGGAAGTTCACAATTTAAGAGGGCTTTCTGAAAAGCAAGTTCCCGTCGTTCTTCACAGCCGGCTGCTTTTAATTGTTTTGTCAAAGAATCTTCGTCTACACGTACTCCCATAGAAGATAACTCCAATGCAATATCCAGTACCGGATAATAAACGATAATATCTCCGTTTAGTTCCCAGTCATCATAATCCGGTGCGCGTCCGTCATGTTTTTCTCCGGAAGCAAGTATCTTGCCGATTTGAGTTATGAAAACAGCGCCTTTTGTTCGGGCAATTTTATATTCCCGTTCTTTTGGCGTACAGTCCGGGTACATATCTTCCAATTCCTGAGAACTGATAAAGAAGATTTCATCCGGGAGCAGCGGTTCTATGTAATTGTAACGTCTGGATATGAAACCTTCCGTTTCTTTTAATGCACTGAATACTTTGCGAACGGTATATTCCAGTGTCTCCATATTCCGTTCCTGTTTGGAAATGACCTTTTCCCAATCCCATTGATCTACATAAAGAGAATGAATGTTATCGGTATCTTCATCTCTGCGGATTGCAGTCATATCTGTGTATAAGCCTTCACCGGAATGAAAATCATAGTGTTTTAATGCATAGCGTTTCCACTTGGCAAGTGAGTGTACGATTTCGGCAATGGATTCGTTCTGTTCGCGGATGCCGAAAGATACCGGTCGTTCAATGCCATTGAGGTTGTCGTTCAAACCAGACTCCGGTGTTACAAATAAAGGCGCGGATACACGCGTCAGATGCAGTGCTTTTGCAAGTGAGCGTTCAAAATGGTCTTTGATCTCTTTGATAGCAACCTCGGTTTCTCGGATTGTCAGAGGCGAGGAATAACCATCAGGTATTATTAAATGTTCCATATCTCAAAACTCCTTTTCTATAGTATCTATGCTTTTAACATTGCAGAATATTCACAGATACCACTATTTTAATGAGCATCCAGGCAGATGTCAAATATTTTTCTGAAATCTTCCTCCTAATTCTTGCAAAATAGTATAGAAGTTCTATTATAGAAAGTAAGCAGAATAGAAAGTGAGCAGAAGATCATAAAATGATGGAAGAGGAATTCAGGCAGATGTAAAAGGATGTTTGAAAGAAAGAGAAAGGCAGGGAGAAAAAATGAAAAATTATTCAGAAGACGCAAGTAGGCAGTATCATATACAGGTGGCAGCAGGTGAGGTCGGAAAGTACGTTATTATGCCTGGAGATCCAAAGCGATGTGTGAAGATTGCACAATATTTGGATGCACCGGTATTGGTTGCGGATAATCGGGAATATACTACGTATACCGGCTATTTGGAAGGGGTAAAGGTAAGTGTGACATCTACCGGGATTGGAGGACCTTCTGCATCCATCGCTATGGAAGAGTTACATCGATGTGGTGCTGATACTTTTATACGAATCGGAACTTGTGGCGGGATGCAGGAAGAGGTACAGAGTGGCGATGTCGTAATAGCAACTGGTGCAATTCGAATGGAAGGAACTTCCAAAGAGTATGCTCCAATAGAGTTCCCTGCGGTTCCGAATTTGGAGATAACGAATGCGCTTGTGGAAGCTGCAAAAGAGAAAGGGTGCAGATTCCATACTGGAGTAGTGCAGTGTAAAGATGCTTTTTACGGACAGCATGAGCCGGAGAAAAAACCTGTAAGTTATGAGTTAGTGAATAAATGGGAGGCTTGGAAACAGTTAGGTTGTCTGGCTTCCGAAATGGAATCAGCGGCATTGTTTGTAGTGGCAAGTTCTTTGCGGGTACGGGTGGGTTCGTGTTTTCTTGTGATTGCGAATCAGGAAAGGGAGAAACTGGGCTTAGATAATCCGGTCGTGCATGATACGGATATGGCAATTCGGATTGCGGTAGAAGCGATTCGTTCATTGATTAGGAAAGAGCAGGAAAAAGAATGAATAGAGAAATAATAGAGGAAATGATTGAACTTGCGGTGAAACAATTGAAATACGCTTATGCTCCTTATTCTGGATTTTGTGTGGGTGCAGTGCTACGGACGAAAAGTGGAAGATATTATACAGGGTGCAATATTGAAAATGCGGCATATACACCGACAAACTGTGCGGAGAGGACTGCATTTTTTAAAGCAATCAGCGAGGGGGAGAGAGCATTTGAGGCAATCTGTATCGTGGGTGGAAAACAGGGGGAATTAACAGCATATACAGCACCTTGTGGTGTGTGCAGACAAGTGATGATGGAATTTTGTAATCCAGAAGATTTTCGGATAATTCTGGCAATGGGGAAGGAGAATTACAAGATTTACACATTAAAAGAATTGCTGCCTCTTGGGTTTGGCGTGGATAACTTAATGTAACAGATAAAATGAAAAAAAGAAATATATTATCAGAAAATAAAAATAAATATAAAAAATATATTGACAAATAATGATTAGAGTGCTAATATATAGTTAACAAATAAAACTGATTGAACAAGAATTAGAAGATAAGAATATTTATTTTTTAAATAATTGTTCAAAAGGGTTTTAAAAAATGCCGAATCCATCTCAATAGCGATAAGAAAGTGATGAAGAAATTATCATAATGACGAGAAAGTTATGAGAGAAGTAAAATTCATCAGCGGACGGAATTCTTATCAGGGATAAGGAGTAAGAGGCAAATTTATGAATAGGAGGTACGGACCACCGAAAACATAAGTTAAATTCAGAAAACTATCCCAAGGGGTAGGAAGAGGTAGAAAAAATGATAGAAATATCAGAATGAAAATGGGTGTTGATCAGAATCAGTGGTTGACATCCATTTTCATGTGTTGTTAAAATAGAGACGAAAATTTAGAAGAGAGTGTTATTAACTAATAGATAAGGAGTTGATTGGGTGAGTATGAATATATTAATGGAAGAAAGTAATGTATGGAAGAACTTTCTGGAAGAGGCTGATATTTCTGTAGGGACATTGAGCAGTACCGGTTTGATTGTGTTGGGAATTGCTGTCCTGATCGGAGTACTTTGGTGCTTTTTGGGACTGAAACTGGTACGGATCTGGTCGGCAATTATGGGATTTGCAATTGGATTTGGTGCGGCGTGGAAGATTGCTTCCGAATTTGCGCTGGAAGACAGGATGCTTTTGATCATAGGTCTTGCGGCAGGTATTATTCTTGCGTGTCTGGGATCGATCTTGTATCGGGTTGGAGTGTTTATCGTTGTCTTTTTGGCCGGAACGGTTCTGGCGATTCAAGTTTTTACACCGGATAGTGTGTTGTGGATGGCAATATGTCTGGGGATCGGATTGGTTATTGCCCTGTTGACTATCATATATGCAGAACCGGTAACGATGGTTGTTACCGGAGCGCTTGGCGCACTGGTCTTAGGAAATGCATTATGTTTTTTTATTCCTTTGGAAGGAAATCTCGTTCGGATCGTGGGGACGGTTTTGTTTGCTGTTTTAGGCATTTGGGTTCAGTTTGTACTTGAATCCGGAAAAAGAAAGAAACAGAGCCTAAAAAAGGCGGAGGAGATCAGAGAACAGCATTCTGCGGAAAATGAAGTGGAAAAAGCACGTGCGATGGTTGAAGAGTTAGAGGAAGAGGATGAGGAAAAAGAAGAGGATGATATTACGTTTTTGGATCTGTAGATGAATTGAGTCCGTTTTATGACACACCTGATTTGGTAAGATAGAGGCAGTTGAAAAAGAAGACTTTATTTTACCAAAGAAAGGTGTGTTTTTATGTATATTAAAAAATCAGTTTTAAGTGGAATTATTTTATGGGTCGGAGGCGTGATCCTCTGCATTACTGCAATTTTATTTTGTTTTACAGAATTATCTATCCCAAGATATGTTTATATAACAGTTTGTCTGGCTTGCATTTGGAGTGTTATGAAACTAACGGAACGAGTGGAGCGGGGATAATTTCCATTGCCAGT
>ERZ791922.1224-NODE-1224-length-10195-cov-3.915779_pt1 | contig 10195 bp, 10 predicted proteins | sample MGYA00510134_ERZ791922 | MGnify/ENA primary metagenome ERZ791922 (study PRJEB30046, sample SAMN00792101) | human gut metagenome | study: EMG produced TPA metagenomics assembly of the A metagenome-wide association study of gut microbiota in type 2...
GTTAAAACATAATTTTGCTAAAAAAACAGAAAAATCAGTAGATCAAATTTCAAAAGACTTAGAAAATATAAGTCCTGAAGATTTAGAAATTTTAAAACAAAAAATTACAGAATTACAAAACACTAAACATGAAACAGAATAACAAAAATACATTAAGCAGTAAAAAGCGACTTCTACAAATCATCAGTATCTTAAAAAAACATCACTTGGCTAAAGGAATCGATCCTGTAAAATTTAGAGTGATCTTAGAAGATTTAGGACCTACTTTCGTTAAAATTGGACAAATTATGTCCTCACGTCAAGATATGTTTTCACAACGTTACTGCAAAGAATTAATAAAACTTCGTGATAATGTTGCTCCGCTTGACATTGAAACAGTTTATAATGTAATCGAAAATGAATATGGTTGTAATTTAAATGAGATTTTTTCTTATTTTGATCCTGTTCCTTTAGGAAGTGCTTCAATTGCTCAAGTACACCGAGCTACTTTAAAAAATGGTAAAGATATTGTTGTAAAAGTACAAAGGCCTAATATATATGAAACTATGGAACAAGATATTTCATTAATTAGAAGAGCTGTAAAATTACTTAAAATTAATGAAGCATTAGGTAGTGTTGTTGATTTAAATATTGTTTTAGATGAATTTTGGCATACTGCTAAAGAAGAAATGGATTTTTTAAATGAAGCAAAATATGCAAGAGATTTTGCTCATTTAAATAGTGATATAAATTGTATTGCTACACCATTTATCGAAACTGACTTTACAACAAGTAAAATCTTAGTAATGGAGTATATCGACGGTCTACAAATTGATCAAACTGACTTACTTATAAAAAATGGTTACGATTGTAAAGAAATAGCTGCTAAACTTGCAGAAAATTATATAAAACAAATAGTAGATGATGGTTTCTTTCATGCAGATCCACATCCTGGTAATCTTAGAATAAAAAATGGAAAAATTGTCTGGATTGATTTTGGAATGATGGGTATTTTAAACAAGGAAGATAAATCATTGATGAAAAATGCTGTTATTGCAATTGGTAATAATGATACTCAAAAACTTGTTGATGTTATTTTGACTCTAGGAAACCATGATAATCGTATTGACTATACTTTGTTTTATAATGATATTGAAACTTTTATGCATCATTACGTCAGTGCTAATTTAAAAGATATTAATTTAAGTGATGTTATTCAAGAAATATTTTCAATTGCACATCGTCATCGTATTTCAATGCCTAAAGGTGTAAGTATGCTAGCTAGAGGATTGGTGACAATTGAAAGTACTGTAATGTTAGTTGATCCAAATATAAGTATCATCGAAATCGCTGCTAATCATGTAACAAAGCAATTATTTACTCATTTTGATTTGAAAAAAGAATTATCAACAACCGGTAAAAAAACATATGAGGCTTTTAAAAATGGCATTGAACTTCCTGTACAATTATCAGAAATGATTAAAATGGTAATGAAAGGTCGTTTAAAAGTTAATTTAGATATTATGGAATCAAGTGTTCCATTAAAATCGATTAATCATATGGTTAATAAGTTAACTGTAGGAATTGTAAGTGCTGGTTTATTAATGGCAAGTAGCTTACTTTGTACTACTGATATGACACCAAAGGTATTTGGAATACCAGCGTTAGGTTTTATTGGTTATATTACAGCAGTAGGTTTAGGAATATGGTTGCTTTTTACTGTTATTAAAGAAAAAAAACGTAATAAATAAATTTTTTGTGAGGGAAAATATGAAATATAATTTTGAAACATTAATTAATCGTAGTAAACAAGGTTCAAGTAAATGGAATTTAATGAAACCTGGAACACCAGAAAATATAGCTCCATTTTCAGTAGCTGATGTCGATATGCCATTAGCACCAGAAATAAAAAATGGCTTAATTAAATTTTTAGAAAATAATGCTGTATTAGGATATACTAATCCTAATGATGAATATTATCAAGCGGTTATAAATTGGATGGCACGTCGTCATAACTATAAAATAGATAAAGAAATGGTTGTCTTGTCTAATGGCATAGTGCCTGCTTTATACGATGCCATATTAGCATATACAAATAAAAATGATGGTGTTATAACTTTTACACCGATATATTATCCATTTTATCAAGCTATTGAAATAAATGATCGTAAAGTTGTAAAATGTCCATTAATAAATACGGATACAAATTATACTATTGACTTCGATAAATTCGAACAACTTGCAAAAGATTCTAAAAATAAATTACTATTACTATGTAACCCACATAATCCAATTTCAAGAGTTTGGAGTAAACAAGAATTAGAAAAAATTGCACAAATTTGTTTAGACAATAATATAATCATTGTAAGTGATGAAATACATGGTGATTTAATTATGCCAGGTTTTAAACACTATCCTATTGCGACTATTAGTAAAGAAATTGAAAATATTACTATTACTTGTAGCGCTCCTAGTAAAAGTTTTAATTTAGCAGGATTACAAGGATCTAATATTTTCATTAAAAATCCTGATTTAAGAAAAAAGTTTATTTTACAACAAGAAAAAAGATGTTTTCATAGTTTAAATACTATTGCATATAAAGCAACTATTTTAGCATATAATGAAGCTGAAGAATGGTTATTAGAATTTATTAAACTAATTTATAAAAACTATAACTTATTAAAAGATTATTTAGCTAAAAATTTACCATTAGTTAAAATTTCACCACTACAAGGTACTTATTTAGCATGGCTTGATTTTAGAGCCTATGATTATAATTATAAAGAATTAGAAGCAAAAATGCATAATGCTAATTTGTATTTTGATGAAGGATATATTTTTGGTGATGATGGAAAAGGATTTGAAAGAATAAATATTGCTTGTCCTACAAAAACTTTAATAGAAGCACTTGAACGATTGAAGGATGAATTTATTCAATAAATAAAATTATCAAAGGAAAAATTTTATGGATAAAAATATTAAAATGGACATTATTTTTCAAGGAATTCTTATTTTACTATGGGCATTTATTGGAATATTTTATATTTTTGCAGATGTTGAAATTTGGTTAAAATGCCTGTGGATCATATTATCAATATTTTGGATCATTACCGGTGTAAATAAAATTAATAAACTTCTTAAATCAAAAAAATGATTTAATATGTATAAGGAGAAAATTTTATGATTAAGATTAAAAAAATAGTCGATGTTTTATCTTGGTTTATTATCTTAATATTAGGTTTCTTATTAATAATAAGATGGCATGAAATTGATTCTACTGTCATAATTCATAGTGGTTTATTTGGTGATTTTTCTTATGGTAATAAAATATTTCTTGTTTATATTTTATTTTTTGGAGTTATTCTTAATTTGTTACTCACTTTTAATTATGATATTCCTCTTACAAAACAATTAAAAAAATCTTTTCTTTCTATAAAATCAATTAATATTATAAAAATTTTTTTACAAATTTTAATTACTTTAATCATATCTATATATATTATAGCTCCTCTTGTTTAAAGTTAATTTCTAATAAAAAAAGTAACTCCTCTTTTATTTAAAAGAGAAAATTACCTATTTATCAACAAACTAGAATATCCGTAGACTAATACTACGGATATTTTTATATTAAATACTATTTAATTTTATTCTACTGTTACTGATTTAGCTAAATTACGTGGTTTATCAACATCACAACCTTTAATTTTAGCAGCATAATAGCTAATTAATTGCAAAGGAATAGCAACAAGGATTGCTTGCAAAATTGGATTTACATCAGGCATATAATATATTTCATCGACATTATTTACTTTTTGACCATGTAAAGTAAATAAAATTACTTTAGCTCCTCTTGCAATTGTCTCTTGAATATTACTAATCGTTTTACAAGCAATATCGGGTTGAGTAGCTACTGCAATAACAACACTGCCTTCTTCAATCAATGCAATTGGTCCATGTTTTAATTCACCGGCAATATAGGCATCCCCGTGGATATATGAAACTTCTTTTAGTTTTAATGCTCCCTCTAAAACAATTGCATAATCTAAATTACGTCCAATAAAATATGCATCATGTTGATTTTGTAAATATTTAGCATATTTTTCAAACAATTTTTCATCTTTTAAAATCATTTCAATTTGCTTTGGCAAATCACTAATTCCTGCAATAAGTTCACGATAATCTTCATCTTCTTTACCCAAAGATTGTGCTATATACATTGCCAATAACAAAAGAACAATGATTTGTGTTGTATAAGCTTTGGTACTAGCAACAGCAATTTCAGGTCCTGCACACGTATAAATTGTAGTTGCTGCTTCACGAGAAATAGTTGATCCTAAAACATTTGCAATTGCTATTGTTGTACACCCTTTAACTTTTGCTAAACGTAATGCAGCTAAAGTATCAGCAGTTTCCCCTGATTGAGAAACAAAAATACATAAAGTTTTATCATCAATAATTGGATTACTATACCTAAATTCAGATGCTACTTGAATAAATGTTGGAAGCTTTGTTAATCTTTCCATAACATTTGCACCTGATAAACATGCATGATACGCTGTACCACAAGCAACAAAATACACTTTATTAAACGTTTTAAATTTATCTTTTAATTGATCTAGTTCAGGTAAAACAATAAGATCATTAGCTTTTATTCGTCCGCGTAATGTTTCACTAATTGCATAAGGCTGTTCATGAATTTCTTTTAACATAAAAGTATCATAACCACCTTTTTTAGCAGCCTCATTATCATAAGGAATATGAGTAGGTTTTTTACTAATTTCTATTCCATCCTGATTATAAAAAGTAAGATTATTCTTGCACAATTTAACTATTTCATAATCTTCAATAAAATAAACATCTTTAATCAAGCAAAGCAGGAATATCACTGGCTCCAAAACTAGCATGATTATTTTTTCCTAAAACAAGTGGACTATCTTTTTTAGTAACATAAATACAATCAGGCTCTAAAGTCGAAACAATGCATAATGCATAACTTCCTTGAATTCGTTTAATTACTTTTTTTAAAGCCTCAATCATATTACCATCATAATAAAAATCAAGTAAATGCACTACAACTTCACTATCAGTTTCACTATGAAAAAAATAACCATTATCAATTAATTCCTTTTTTAAATCACGATAATTTTCAATAATTCCATTATGAACCAAAGAAATTGTATTATCATTATTCGTATGAGGATGTGAATTAAGATTGGATGGGATTCCATGAGTTGCCCAACGAGTATGCCCGATTCCAACACATCCCCTTGGTTTAGCCTGATCAAGACGCTCAATTAGATTTTGCAGTCTTCCTTTCGTTTTAACAGTAAAAAGTTTATTTTTATCTACAAGTGTAACTCCTGCTGAATCATATCCTCGATATTCAAGCCTAGAAAGTCCTTGAAGTAAAAATGGTAAAGCTTCTTCTTTACCAGAAAACGCAGTAATTCCGCACATAAAAATTCCTCCATAATATATTCAATTTTCTATTATGTTATTAATGGAGGATACCAAATGAATTTGTTTAATGATCACTCATTATTTTTGTTCATCGTTTAGGTAGTATCATACCTCTAGACCACCCGCCGAATATTTCGAAAAGCCTAGTCCTCGTCAACTAATAAATTAGTCCTGGCGCTATTTTATAAATCAATCTCCATAATAACTTATTGCCATTATATACAAATAAAAATAAAAATGCAACTACTTTAATATATGAAAAAACCATTCTTTTGATTCAATTTTCTAATAATTTTTAAATTTATCATGATTATATGTATTTAATTAATAACATATATAAAAACTGAACAAATTACTTATAAAAAGTAATTTATTCAGTTCTTAATGATGATCTCTATCTTTTAATCTTGGTATAAATCTATTTACAAAATTTCCTTTTCCACGATTCACTACATAAAAATAACCAAAAAAAGAAAATACTATTGCTCCAATAAAATTAACAAACAAATCATACATTGTATCAATTAAACCAATATCTATATATCCCCCAACCCCTAATGCTTTTCCGTTAATAATAACTTCTTTAATTCCATCAATAGTTATTGGTACATTGGTTTTAGTTGGATCAAGTGTCACTGATGTAATATGGTTAATGATTGTATCTTTTTGCATATCTAATCCCGCAAAAGTATCCATTCCAAATTCAAAAAATTCCCAAATCACCCCAATAGTCATTGAAAAACAAAAAGCTACAATAGCCATAAATAATGGTGATAATTGAAATTTAATTCTCGTATCTTTATTCATTAAATCAACAAGTGAAAAGCCAATAGCTGCAGCCAAAAAACCATTTAAAGTATGCAAAATTGTATCCCACACTGGAACTCTAATATAGAAAGATTGAATTTCACCAAGAATTTCCGCACTAAAAATAAATAGCAAAATGATTATTTCTAATGTTGAAGGTAATTCTATCTTAAATTCCACTTGAATAAAACTTGGTATTATCATTAAAAATAATGTAAGTATACATAAAAATGCATTTTCATAATTTTGATTAAAAATTTGTAAAACCATAGTAATCAATACTAATGTTCTTAAAAATATGTATACGAAAAATGAAGATCTATGTTCTCTAATTTCCTTTTTTATTGCCTCTTTTGAAGCTCTTAATCTTCTCATTGACATCCCCCTTTGATTACAATAATTTTTTGTACCTTTAAATATCAATATTCGATTTATAATCATACCACAATATTTTTATTTTATCTAGCATTCAATTTATTTCATTTATAATAAAGAAGACAAAACAGAAATCTTGTCTTCTTTAGCTAATATTTTATTCCAAAATTATTTTCATGTTTTAAAACTTTTAAATCTTCACATTCAATTTTATTAATCTTAATAAATTGGGTATGCTTTAACTCATTAATTAAATAAGCAATTACTTGCTCTTCTCCTTGAAAACAAGCTTCAACTGCACCATTTGATAAATTACAAACCCACCCTGTTAAACCTAACTTTTTAGCAAGATGATATGTTGTAAAGCGAAAACCAACTCCTTGTACTCGACCATAAAACAAATAATGTCTTCTAATCATTATAATATCACTCCTTGTTATAATAATTATATTATAAGTAATTTTAAACATCAATTTTATTATCTTTTAATCAAACTTATTGATAATTTGTTTAAAGCTTCATTATTTAAACTAAACCTTACATATCTTGACAAATTTATCGAAATTAACTTGAAAAAATAATATATAGTGGTAAAATACATTCGTCAAAATAACCATAGGGGGAAAAGCAATGAAACCATTCACTAAATTAAACAAAAAAGAATTGTTAGAAATAAAAAATACATTAGATTTGCAATATCAAGAATTTAAAAAACAAGACTTAAAACTTGACATGTCTCGAGGTAAACCATGTAGTGAACAATTAGATTTATCAATGCCTATTTTAGATGTAAAACAACACTCAATTGATAATATTGACTGTCGTAATTATGGTGTTTTAGAAGGTTTACCATCAATTCGTAAACTATTTGCCCAGTTATTAGAAGTCAATGAAAAGAATGTTATTATTGGTGGAACATCTAGTCTTACATTAATGTATGACTATCTTGCCCAAGCAATGTTATTTGGTGTTTGTGGAAGTAAGCCATGGTCTAAATTAGATAAAGTTAAATTTTTATGTCCAGTACCTGGTTATGATCGTCATTTTACCATTTGTGAACATTTTGGTATTGAAATGATTAATATTCCAATGAATGATGAAGGACCTGATCTTGACTTAATAAATGAACTAATTCAAGATGATAGTGTAAAAGGAATGTTCTGTGTTCCTAAATATTCTAATCCTCAAGGAATAACATATAGTGACAATACTGTTAAGGCATTGGCTGCATTAAAGCCAGCTGCTAGTGATTTTAGAATTATTTACGATAATGCATATTGTGTTCATGACTTGTACGATAATGGAGATATACTTTTAAATATTTTTGATGAGTTACCAAAATATAATAATGAAGATTTAATTATTATGGTCGCTTCAACTTCAAAAATTACTTTTGCTGGTGGTGGTGTTTCTTGTATCGTTGCTAGTGATAATAATATTAACGATATTAAAAAACGTTTATCAGTTCAATCTATCTCACAAGATAAAATGAATCAGTTACGTCATTTTAAATTTTTTAATGATGTAAATGGTATTAAGCAACATATGAAAAAACATGCTACAATATTAAAGCCAAAATTTGATTGTGTAATTGATATTTTGAATAATGAATTAAAAGGCAAAGATATTGCCTCATGGCATAATCCTAAAGGTGGATATTTTATTAGTTTAGATGTGATGCCAGGATGTGCTAAAAGAGTTGGTACGCTATGTAAAGAAGCTGGAGTTGTTTTAACAACTATTGGAGCAACTTTCCCTTATGGAAAAGATCCTCAAGATTCTAATATTAGAATTGCACCATCCTATCCATCAATTGATGAATTATCTAAAGCAGCTAAATTATTATGTGTTTGTGTACAAATAGCTGCTATTGAATGCTTATTAAATAAAAATTAACTATTAAAATAAGGTTTAATTTTCTTAATTTTGAGTAATTAAACCTTTTTTAATAGTTAATATGATTCTTCGTTTCTTTGATCTAATATTATCTCCATTTAACTTAAATTCACAAAATAAATTTATCTTATTATAATAGCCCCTGCAGAAAGGGGCTTTTTATAATATCAAGTTTATTTCATAAATCTATTTTTATAATAAAAATTATTAGTGATATTCCACTTATTTACAATATAATTCCTAAATATTTTAACAAATAAAGAAAGTTTTATTACTAACATATAAAACTAAACTAAGAGACAACATACTTCCTGCAAAAACATCACTAAAATAATGTACTCCAAGATAAACACGACTTAAATCAACCAAAATAATTACTAAAACACATAATATAATTAAAATATTTCGATACCTAAGCTTACTACGATATATATAACATATAATTAATGCATATAAACAAGTAATAGCCATTGCATGGCCACTTGGAAAACTATAATTACTTACTTCTACTAAATGCTCTACACTGGGTCTTGGCCTTTTAAAAATAATTTTCAATATGTTATTTAATATTTGTTGTAATACAGATAAAGATAAACAACTTAAAGCAAATCTACGATTAAACAGAAAAATTAATATAATAACAGCCGTAATTCCAATAAAACTACCTAAATGAGTTATCATTGTAAACATATTTGTCATAAACGGAGATTCAAAATAATATAAAAATTGATATACATATAAATCAATAACTGCAATTAACCCTGTTTCAATCAATATATAATCAAGAATAAATAAACCTAAAGGTATTAAAAATAACCATTTCTTATAATTCTTTATTAACTCTAACACCATTTTCTTTTACAATAAACGCCGGTACACCAACTACAGTACAATTATCAGGAACATTAGCTAAAACAACCGTTTGTGCCCCTACAATACTATTATTACCAATCGTTACATCTCCAATAACCTTTGCTCCTGCAGAAATCATTACATTGTTCAATAATGTAGGATGGCGTTTTACTTTATGTTCTCCTGTTCCTACTCCTCCTAAAGTTACTCCTTGGTACAATACACAATCGTCACCTATAATTGTTGTTTCACCAATTACAACTCCCATACCATGATCAATAAATAGTCTTTTACCAATCGTTGCACCAGGATGAATTTCAATACCAGTAAAAAATCTCGCAATTTGACTTAATAAACGTGCTAAAAATTTTAAATGCAATTTTTTCCATAAAAAATTATTAATTCGATAACAAAACATTGCATGCACACCAGGATAATTAATAATAACATTTAAAGCATATCTAGCAGCAGGGTCTGTTTCTAATACTTTTTTGATTAAGCTTTTTTCTTTCATACTTATCCCCATCCTTTCTAGTAAATATAGCGATTATTTTAAAATAATGCAACTAATATATTAATATTTTATGATTTAATCACCTTTTTGTTACAAAAGCAGTCAATTAGATATAAAAATAAACAGAACTCTTCCCCATTGAGTTCTGTTTATTATATATTGATACATATAATGTGTACCACTCTTCCCCTTATAAATCATAAAAATGATTTATGGACATAATTATATCTAATTTTATTAAATTGTCAATACTTATATTGAAATAAGCTAATTTTATATATATAATTTAGGATTAACATAAATATTATAATA
>ERZ791922.1228-NODE-1228-length-10168-cov-5.153169_pt1 | contig 10168 bp, 8 predicted proteins | sample MGYA00510134_ERZ791922 | MGnify/ENA primary metagenome ERZ791922 (study PRJEB30046, sample SAMN00792101) | human gut metagenome | study: EMG produced TPA metagenomics assembly of the A metagenome-wide association study of gut microbiota in type 2...
CCATACGGACAGCTGGGTCAAATGCCGGATTGGCAACTTTGTTGCCTTATTGATAGAACGAAAGTTCAAATTTTATAAGTTGATATTTAGAAATAAATATTGAGTTGGTAACTATACAACCGTGTGCTAAGGCGCATCACACTTGTGAAACAATCAATAAGAGTAGTAAAAGTAATTCTTGCTATATAGACTCTAGAATTAAAAATATTTTTAATTAGTCTGTTATATTGTATTGATACTCAAGTGGGAGCACCTGCTTGAGTTTTTTGTAAAGAAGGGAAAATAAAATGAATGAGAAGTTAAAATTGTATGGTTTCAATAATTTAACTAAATCTTTAAGCTTTAATATCTATGATGTTTGTTATGCTAAAAGTCAACGTGAGCAAAAAGATTATATTGCTTATATCGATGAACAATATAACTCCAAGCGTTTGACTGATATATTATATGAAGTAGCCAAGATGATTGGTGCTCATGTATTAAATGTATCAAAGCAAGATTATGATCCTCAAGGTGCAAGTGTTACCATGCTTTTAGCTGAAAATAATATGTTAGAAAGTCGTCAGGGTGAAATGGAAGAAGTAGATGATCGAATTATTTTAGCTCATCTAGATAAAAGTCATATTACAGTACACACATATCCAGAATATCATCCCGAAACTAGTATTGCTACTTTTCGCGTAGATATTGATGTTTCTACTTGTGGAGAAATTTCGCCGTTATCAACATTAGATTTTTTAATTGGTAGCTTTGATTCAGATATTATTACCATGGATTATCGAGTACGTGGTTTTACTCGAGATATTAAGGGAAAAAAATTATTTATGGATAATCCAATGAGCTCAATACAACAATTTATTGATCCAAAAACATTAAATAAGTATGATGCAACCGATATTAACGTGTATCAAGCTAATTTATTTCATACAAAGATGTTAATTAAAGAAATTGACTTGCAAAATTATTTATTTAAAACAGATATATATGAATTACCTCCAAAAGTAAGATTAGAGATAACTAATAACTTACGTCAAGAAATGATTGAAATTTATAGTGGAAGTAATATTTTTTAGGAGGTTACAATGAAATTAGATCAAAGTAGAATGCCAATATATGAGGCATTACAGCAAATGAAACGAGATCGTTTAGTACCTTTTGATGTTCCCGGACATAAACATGGTAAAGGCAATCCTGAATTAACTAATTTTTTAGGTGAAAAATGCATGAGCGTTGATGTTAATTCAATGAAACCATTAGATAATTTATGTCATCCAGTTTCAGTAATTAAAGAAGCTGAGCAATTAGCAGCTGATGCATTCAATGCCGCCCATGCATTCTTTATGGTTGGAGGAACAACATCATCAGTACAAAGTATGATCATGGCCAGTGTTAAAGCCGGAGAAAAAATTATTATGCCACGAAATGTTCATCGTAGTGCAATTAATGCAATGATTCTAACTGGTGCGATTCCTATTTATGTAAATCCTGAAGTTGATAAACGTTTAGGAATTTCATTAGGAATGTCAATTGATCAAGTAAAACAAGCAATTATTGATAATCCTGATGCTAAAGCAATTTTAGTTAATAATCCAACTTATTATGGGATTTGTTCAAATTTAAAAGAAATTGTTAGATTAGCTCATGAACATAACATGTTGGCGTTAGTTGACGAAGCTCATGGAACTCATTTCTATTTTAGTGATGATTTACCAATGTCAGCAATGGAAGCAGGAGCGGATATGGCAAGTGTTAGTATGCATAAATCAGGTGGGAGTTTAACTCAAAGTTCTTTTTTGCTTTTAGGTCCTAATGTAAATGCCGATTATGTTCGTCAGGTTATTAATTTAACTCAAACAACTAGTGGTTCTTATTTATTAATGGTTAGTCTAGATATGTCACGTAAAAATCTAGCTTTAAATGGTAAAGAAATTTTTAGTAAAGTAAGACGTTTAGCACATTATGCCCGTGAAGAAATCAACCAGATTGGTGATTATTATGCCTATTGTAGAGAATTAATTAACGGTGATAGTGTTTATGATTTTGATGTTACTAAATTATCAATTTTTACACTTGATGTAGGACTTGCAGGAATTGAAGTATATGATTTATTGCGTGATGAATATGGTATCCAAATTGAATTTGGTGATATTGGAAATGTTTTAGCGTATATTTCAGTTGGAGACAGTGAAGCTAATATTGAGCGTTTAGTTGGAGCACTTTCAGAAATTCGTAGAAGATTTAAAAAAGACCGTAGTGGGATGCTTGATCATGAATACATTAATCCTGATGTAGTTATTTCGCCACAAGCAGCTTTTTATGGTGAAAAAGAATCATTGCCATTAATGCAAAGTGTTGATCGAGTTTGTAGTGAATTTGTGATGTGTTATCCGCCAGGAATTCCAATTTTAGCACCAGGAGAAAAAATAACTAAAGAAATTTTAGATTATATTCAATATGCTAAAGATAAAGGTTGTTTTATGACCGGACCGGAGGATATGGAAATAAATAATCTTAACGTTTTAAAGGAAGAGGTGAAATAATGGAATTATGGTTTAGTGAAAGACATACTAAAGGTGTTAAGTTTTCAATTAAAGTTGATCGTCAGTTGTTTACTGGTCATAGTGAATTTCAAAGAATTGATATATTTGATTCTAAAGAGTTTGGACGTTTTTTAGCATTAGATGGTTATATGATGTTAACAGAAAAAGATGAATTCATTTATCATGAAATGATCGTTCATGTTCCTATGGCAGTACATCCTAATGTAAAGAAAGTTTTAGTTATAGGTGCCGGTGATGGTGGTGTGATTCGTGAATTATGCCGTTATGAAACAATTGAAACAATTGATATGGTAGAAATTGATGAATTAGTTGTTGAGGTAAGTAAAAAATATTTACCAACTACAGCATGTTGTTTTGATGATCCGCGATTAAATATATATTATCAAGATGGTTTAAAATTTGTTCGTACTAAAGAAAACGAATATGATTTAATTATTGTTGATTCAACAGATCCATTTGGACCAGGTGAAGGACTTTTTACAAAAGAATTCTATGGGAACTGTTTTAAAGCATTAAATGAAACGGGTATTATGGTAAATCAACATGAAAGTCCATTTTATCAAGATGATGCTGTTGCAATGCAACGTGCTCATAAACGAATTGTTGAAAGTTTCCCAATTTCTAGAGTATATCAAGCGCATATTCCAACTTATCCTTCAGGACATTGGTTATTTGGTTTTGCTTCTAAAAAATATCATCCAATCAAGGATTTTCAAAAAACAAAATGGAATGCTCGAGGAATGCAAACTAGATATTATAATACCGGAATACATGTAGGAGCATTTGCTTTGCCAAATTATGTTGAGGAGTTACTTAGAGATGTGGAATAAGAATATTGAAACTTTTATTGGTTTAGATGCTTCTTTTGAAGAAGCTAGTTGTGTGATTTTTGGAGCTCCAATGGATAGTACTACTTCATATCGTCCAGGAACTAGATTTGCATCTAGTACAATGCGAAAAGAATCATTTGGAATTGAGACTTACAGCCCTTATCAAGATAAAGATTTAGAAGATATCAAGGTCTTTGATGGTGGAGACCTAGAATTACCGTTTGGAAATCCACGAAAAGCTTTAGATATGATTAAAGAAACTACTAAAACAATTATTGATGCCAGTAAATTACCATGTATGATCGGTGGTGAACACTTAGTTAGTTTAGGAGCTATTGAAGCTGCATATGAAAAATATCCAGATTTACGAATTATCCATTTTGATGCGCATACTGATTTACGTGATGAATATCTTGGTGAAAAATTATCTCATGCTTCAGTAATTAGAAGAGCTTATGATTTAGTTGGTGATCATAAAATTTATCAATTTGGTATTCGTAGTGGTGAACGAGCTGAGTTTTATTGGGCTAAAGAACATACATTTTTAAATAAATTTAATTTTAATAACTTAGAACTAGCAATTAAAGAATGTCAAGGTTATCCAGTCTATTTTACAATTGATCTTGATGTCTTAGATCCTAGTGTTTTTCCAGGAACTGGAACACCAGAAGCAGGTGGTGTTAATTTTCATGAGTTATTAGATGCAATTATTAAAGTAAGTTCATTAAATGTAGTAGCGATGGATATTAATGAACTATCACCAATTTATGATCCAAGTGGCGCTTCAACAGCGATAGCTTGTAAAATATTAAGAGAATTATTATTAGCAATGAATAAAGGAGAGAAATAAATGAAAAGAACATTAATTATTGGTTGTGGTGGAGTTGCCTCAGTTGCAATTCACAAATGTTGTCAAAATAGTGAAGTATTTGAAGAAATTATGATTGCTTCAAGAACAAAAAGTAAATGCGATAAATTAAAAGAAGAATTACAAGATAAAACAAAAACAATTATTCATACAGCTAAGGTTGATGCTAATAACGTTGATGAATTAGTAGCATTAATGCAAGACTTTAAACCAGAAGTAGTTTTAAATCTAGCATTACCATATCAAGATTTAAAAATTATGGATGCTTGTTTAATTGCTGGATGTCATTATATCGATACAGCAAACTATGAACCAGAAGATACTGCGAAATTTGAATATAGCTGGCAATGGGCATATCGTGAAAAATTTGAACAAGCTGGATTAACTGCGATTTTAGGTTGTGGATTTGATCCAGGTGTTACTGGGGTATTTAGTGCTTATGCTTTAAAACATGAATTTGATGAAATTAATTATATTGATATTTTAGATTGTAACGGTGGTGACCATGGTTATCCATTTGCTACAAACTTTAACCCAGAAATTAACATTCGTGAAGTTTCAGCTAATGGAAGCTACTGGGAAGATGGTCATTGGGTTGAAACAAAACCAATGGAAATTAAACGCGAATATGATTTTGCTCAAGTTGGTAAAAAAGATATGTATTTATTACATCATGAAGAATTAGAATCACTTGGTCTTAATATTCCAGGAATTAAAAGAATTCGTTTCTTCATGACATTTGGTCAAAGTTATTTAACACACTTAAAATGTTTAGAAAACGTTGGAATGACATCAATTGAACCAATTGAATTTGAAGGAAAACAAATAATTCCATTACAATTTTTAAAAGCAGTTCTGCCAGATCCAGCTAGTTTAGGACCACGTACTGTTGGTAAAACAAATATCGGATGTATTTTCCAAGGTAAAAAAGATGGTGAATATAAAAAATATTATTTATATAACGTATGTGATCATCAAGAATGTTATAAAGAAGTTGGTTCACAAGCAGTTAGTTATACAACGGGGGTACCAGCAATGATTGGCGCTATGTTATTGTTACAAGGTAAATGGAAAAAACCAGGTGTTTATAATGTTGAAGAATTTGATCCAGATCCATTCATGGATGCTTTAAATAAATGGGGATTACCATGGATTGAAGATCGTAATCCAGTATTGGTGGACTAATGAAAACGCCGTATTATTTAATTGATGAAGAACTTTTGGAAAAAAATCTAAAAGTTCTTCATTATGTAAAAGAAAAAACTGGATGTAAAATTTTGTTAGCTCAAAAATGTTTTTCAATGTTTAGTGTTTATCCTTTAATTGGAAAATATTTAGATGGAACAACAGCAAGCGGTTTGTTTGAAGCAAAATTAGGACATGAGGAAATGAAAAAAGAAAATCATGTTTATAGTGCTGCCTATCGTGATGATGAAATTGAAGAGATTATGAATATATGTGATCATGTAGTTTTTAATTCATTTAATCAATGGGCTAAATATAAAGAGCTTGCTAAAAAGATGAATACTTCATGTGGTATCCGTATTAATCCTGAATGTTCAACTCAAGTAGGACATGCTATCTATGATCCATGTGCAAAATATTCAAGAATGGGTGTAACTTTAGAAAATTTCAAAGAAGATTTATTAGATGGAATCGATGGTTTACATTTTCATACTTTGTGTGAACAAAATAGTGATGATTTAGTTACAACAATAAAAGCGGTTGAAGAGAAATTTGGAAAATATTTATATCAGATGAAATGGCTTAATTTTGGTGGTGGACACCATATTACTCGTGATGATTATGATCTTGAAACATTGATTAATGTAATTAATGAAATTAAAGAAAAATATCAAGTTCAAGTATATCTAGAACCAGGTGAAGCGATTGCTTTAAATGCGGGATTTTTAGTATCAAGTGTTTTAGATATTATTAATAATGGAATGGATATAGCGATCATGGACACATCAGCAGCTTGTCATATGCCAGATGTTTTAGAAATGCCTTATCGTCCTGATATTATTGATAGTGATAAGCCAGGGGTTAAAAAGTATACTTATCGTTTAGGTGGTCCAACTTGTTTAGCAGGTGATATCATTAGTGATTATTCTTTTGATCAGCCATTAAAGATTGGTCAACAATTATGGTTTAAAGATATGGCAATATATTCAATGGTTAAAAATAATACTTTTAATGGGATGAATTTGCCTAGCATTGTTTTAAAACAAGGTGATAAATTAAAGGTAATTAAAGAATTTGGTTATGATGATTTTAAGAATAGATTGTCGTAATTTATCTAATTAATTAAAAAAAGATTGTTTTGTAGACAAACTAAAGTATAATTATATGCTAGGAGGATGTTTATGAAAAAAATAACAATTATAATAATGGCGTTGTTTTTATTATGTGGATGTACATCAACAAATACAAATAAAGAAAAAAAAGATAAAGATGCAATTGTGGAATTGAATCCTAATAAAGGAGCAGTAAAGAAAATACCAATGCAAGATGTTTTTGATAAAATGGAAAACAAAGAAACATTTGTAGTTATGTTATCACAAACATATTGTAATGCATGTTTAAGTTTCTTTATGGAAACAGATGCTTATACTGAAGAAATTGGTTTAACATTATGGGATATTATTTTAGATGATGAATCTACAAGTGAAGAAGAAAACTTAAAATTGACTAATGAAAAATTTGGACATTTTTCAGCAACACCATCTATTTATTACATTGAAAAAGGGGAAGTAAAAGATTCATTATGTTCTGATAAAGAAAAAGTGAACTTAGAAAACTATAAAAAATTCTTAATTGAAAATGGAATTATTGAAGAAGAATAATAAAAATCGTAATATTTATTACGATTTTTTACTTAGAATATCATTGTTTTATGTATTTTAAATATGCTATATTAAATATAGTGTAAAAAAATGAAAGGAAAAAATCATCAATTGATGATATGGGAGGCAAAGTGAAAAAAACAGTTTATTTATTATTATGTTTAATGCTATTACTTACAGGGTGTGGCCCATCTAAAGTTGTACCGGATAAAAAAATGGTTTTAAGTCAAGAAAGTACAATGGATGGACAGGTTTTTACATCAAAAGTTGTAATAAAATATGATAGTGATACTAAAAAAGTAGTAAGTGGGAAATTTTCAGTGAAATATGAAAATATGGCTAAGACAGAAACAAATGGTAATATTTTAACAGAGCTTAATAATCGTTATACAATTATTGAGCAGTTAGAAGGTGTGAAAGCATCAGGTGATGCTACAGAAACAAGCTTTGGCTTTGAAGAAGAATGGGATTATAATATTGTTAATATTCAAGAAGCTTTGAAAGCAGATGAACAACAGAAAAATTTTGTAGAAAATGGAGAATATTCTTTAGATAAAATTAAAGAATATTATGAAAAACAAGGATATACTTGTGAAGAAAAAGATTTAAAATAGAATTTTTGATAGATTAAGATAAAATGACTTATTAGTTGTTTTGTCTTTTTTATATGATAAAAAGTCTAGAATGTATTTTTATTTATACGATTTTTCATTTTTAATTTACAATTTGTAAAAAATGTTGAAAAGGTTTACAAAGGAAATATAAAGCCGTATAGTAATGTTGACTATAGGTGTTTTCTAATCGAATTTTATAAAAATAAGGGGAGATATAATATTTGGCTAGTTAAAATGCCATAGATTATTAGGTAGAAGGAGGATATATGAAAAAGCTATTAAAAATACTGTTAGTATTGGTTATTTCTTTACCGGTTATAGTTTTTGGAGCAGCTGAAAATAATCCAGTATCTGCAATAGTAAGTGGAGATTATGCTTATGAGTTAATTGATGATAATTCAATTACTATTATAAACTATGACGGAGATGAAAAGGACTTAACTATTCCAAGTGAAATAGATGGAAAAACAGTTAAAAGAATTGGTTATGGAGCTTTTGCGGAATGTAAAAGTATAGAAACACTTGTAATTCCAGATACTATTGTAGCAATAGGTGACTATGCGTTTTCACAATGTAGTCAATTATCTGAAATAACTATTCCAGATTCTGTAGTTGCTTTAGGGCAATATTCATTAGCTGGATGTAGTAGTTTAACAAGTGTAGAAATTCCTAATGGTATAAGTGCGATACCTTATGCAACATTCTTTGATTGTACTAATTTAACAGATGTTGTAATTCCAGAAGGAGTAAAAACAATTGGAGGAATGGTATTTGGAAATTGTAGAGCTTTAGCTGATATTGATTTCCCTACAACATTAACTTCAATTGGTGGAAATGCATTTTTAAATTGTACAGGATTAAAAAGTATTACTGTATCAGAAGGTGTAACATCTCTTGGATCAGGAACTTTCCAAGGATGTTTAAATTTAAGTGAAATCAATCTACCAAATACATTAGTTGGAATTGGTCAAAGTGCATTCCAAGATTGTATTAGTTTGGAAAGTATTGTTATACCAGAAAGTGTTACTGGTATCGGATATGCTGCATTTAGTGGGTGTTCATCATTAACTGATGTAAATATTCCAAGTCAAGTTACTAGTATTAGAAATGCAACATTTAGTGGATGTTCATCTCTAGAAGAATTAACTATTCCTAGCAAAATTACTTCATTAGGAGAAAATGTATTTAGTGGATGTGTTAGCTTAAAGAGCATGGTAATTCCAGATTCTGTAACAGAAATTGGGGCGTCTACATTTAGTAACTGTAGCAACTTAGAAGAAGTGAAATTGCCACAAAATCTAAATCGTATTAGTGCGAATTTATTTAGATATTGTGATAGTATTGAAACAGTAGTAATTCCAAATGGTGTAATTGCTGTTGATGATACAGCATTTGCAGATTGTATGAATTTAAAAAGTGTAACTTTCCCAAATACAATTAGTACTTCAGAAAATGATGGTAATGGTATTGGTAGCCGTATTTTCTCAAATTCCCCTAAAGTAGTAGCATCAGTAATTGAAGGTTCTGTGGCTCATACTTATATGAGAAGAAATGGTTATGATTTTACATTAATTACAACTGGAATAAATTTAGATAAGCCAGAATTAACATTAAATGTTAATGAATCATCTAAATATGTAGCAATTTTATCACCATATACAATTGCTAATAATACATCATTAACATGGCAATCAAGTAATCCAGAAGTAGCTACTGTAGATGCCAATGGTGTGGTAACAGGTATTTCTGAAGGTGAAGCAACAATTACTGCAAGAAATAGTAATGGACTTAGCGCAAGTAGTGAAGTAACTGTTACAAACATTAGTGCACCAATTACTAATGTATCATTAAATTTCAGTGATTTAGAAATCAGAAAAGATAGCTCACAAGGATTAAGAGCAACAATAACACCTAAAGAAACAACTGATGATAAAACATTAACTTGGGAGTCAAGTAATCCAGAAGTAGCAACAGTAAGTTCAACAGGTGTAGTAACAGCAAGAAGACCTGGTAATGCTATAATTACTGTTAGAACTAGCAATGGATTAACTGATACATGTAATATAACAGTAATTAGCCAAATTACATCAGTCCATCTAAATCTTACTGCAATTACATTAGATGAAGGAGTTTCTCAAACATTAAGAGCAACAATCAATCCAAGTGATACAACTGATGATAAAACATTAACATGGTCATCAAGTAATACTAATGTAGCAACAGTGGATCAAGAAGGAAATGTAACAGCTGTTAAGGAAGGTGTAGCAACAATAACTGTAACAACAGTAAATGGTAGAAGAGCAGAATGTAAGATAACTGTAAATAAACCTAGTGAAAATATTCCAATCGAAAATGTAAGTTTAGATAAAACAACTTTAACATTGGAAGAACAAGAAGCTGAAACACTAGTTGCAACAATCAATCCAAGTGATACAACTGATGATACAAC
>ERZ791922.1231-NODE-1231-length-10140-cov-16.527417_pt1 | contig 10140 bp, 9 predicted proteins | sample MGYA00510134_ERZ791922 | MGnify/ENA primary metagenome ERZ791922 (study PRJEB30046, sample SAMN00792101) | human gut metagenome | study: EMG produced TPA metagenomics assembly of the A metagenome-wide association study of gut microbiota in type 2...
TCGCACCCGGCGCGCAGCGCGGCCTCAGCCCGCTGCACAATGCCGCCGAGCCCAAGCGCCCCACCCATCGCGAGGTCGTCCGAGAAAATCACGCCCTGGAAACCGCACTTTTCGCGGAGCACATCCTGAAGCCAGCGGCTGGAGAAAGTCGCCGGAATCGCATCCACGTCCGGATACATCACGTGAGCGGTCATCACGGAGTCGAGCGCAGAGCCAAGCCACGCGTAAGGCTTCGCGTCCTGGCCGATGATTTCCGCCTGGAACCGGGTATCTTCCGGCAGCTCCTTATGGCTGTCAGCGTTCGCCCAGCCGTGCCCCGGGAAGTGTTTCCCGCAGGTCGCCATGCCGGCCGCGTGCATACCGTCAATCATCGCGAGCGCGAGTTCCGCGACCACTTTGGGGCTGCGGGAGAAAGAGCGGTGACCGATCACGCAGGAGTGACCCCAGTCGAGGTCGAGGTCCGGTGCGAAGGAGAAATCAACGCCGTGCGCGAGGAGCTCCGCCGCGAGCACGTAGCCGTGAGACCAGGAGGCGCGGATCGCTTCCCCCGCGTCATGCTCATACATCCTGCCGTACTGGGCGAGCGCCGGAAGACGCGTGAACCCGTCGCGGAACCGCTGCACGCGGCCCCCTTCGTGGTCCACCGAAATCAGAACGCCGGGTTTCGCCTCATGAATCTCGCGGCAGAGCGCCCGGAGCTGCTCCGGGTTCTCAAAACTCCGCGTGAAGAGAATCACCATGCCAACGAGCGGCGACGCGATTCTGCGGCGGTCGTCTTCCGTGAGCGTCGTGCCGCTCACATCCATCACTACGGGTCCCAGCATTCCTTTATTCCTATTCTTTTCAGTCAGTCAATCAATGAGTCGGTTTTTAAATCCCTATGCGCGCCTCCGGATGGCGCGCGTCGGGGAGAGTCCCCTCAGGCTCTCAGAGTCTCTTCAGTTCCGAGAGAATGCGGCGGGTATTCAGCGGCCGGTCTCCGAGGAGGCTCGCGATCACGCCCCGGAAGAGGCTTTTCGCGGCCCAGGCCGAGAGGGGGTTCGAGAAATCCAATTTTACGACGGACTTCAGCGTGTCCGACGCGTAATAAGGACCGCTCTCCGGCGCCGACGCTCCGGCGTACACGAGCTCTTCGCCCCGGAGTACATAGAAGCCGTCGCGGAACTCCGCAGGGAAACCGTACCCCGCGTAGCGAAGGAGCCGGAACTCAAACGTGCGGAGCGCGGCTTCAATCGCGGGGGGCGCGGATTCGGTCGCAAGCACCTTAAGCGCGTCCCAATACGCGACAAAAAGCCGTTCCTCGGGATCCTCACGCGGGGTGAGCCGAAGAAGGAGCTCATTCAGGTAGAAAGCGGAGAGAAGTGAGTCCCCCTCTACCGGGGCAAAGCCTCCCATCCATTCCACCTTCATGAGAGTCTTTGTCGCGCCGCTCCCGTTCCAGCTGATGAGGAGCGGGGAAAATTCCGAGAGGATTCCCCGCATGGGGCTTGTCGGACGTTTCGCCCCGCGGGCCCGGGCGAGGATCCGCCCATGGTGCCGCGTATAGAAGTCGACGAGAAGACTCGTTTCGGACCAGGGCTCCATCCGGAGGACAAAGGCGGGTTCACCGGTTACCCGGTCACCGCCCTTCCGGTTGATGTACCCGCCTAGCAGCGTCTGGGGATTCGTGTTTCCCGCCATGATTCCGGTTTACTCGTACCCCAGGGTCTTCAGAGCGCGGATATCGTCGCTCCAGCCGCGGCGGACGCGGACCCAGACTTCGAGGTGAACGGGTTTGCCGAGCATCTTTTCAACGTCGGCGCGCGCGAGGCGCGAGATTTCGCGAAGCTTCGCGCCCTTTTCGCCGATCACGATCGGGCGGTGCCGCTCATTATCGACGAGAAGCGTCGCGATGATTTCCGCGGACTTATCCGTTTCATCCCACTTATCGATCGTCACAGCGATCCCGTACGGGAGCTCGTCGCCAAGAAGACGGAACGCCTTTTCGCGCACCGTTTCCGCGACGAGGAACCGCGGGCTCTTATCGGTGTAGAGATCGGGGTCGTAATACGGAGCGTCTTCCGGCAGATACTTCTTCGCTTCTTCGAGAAGCTCTTCGCACTGCTTGCCCTTCTTGGCCGACGTCGGAATGATCGCGGCGAACGGGAACTTCTGCATCGATTCCGCCATGAGCGGGAGGAGCGCCTCGCGGTTCTTCAGTTCGTCGGTCTTATTCAGCACCAGGATCACCGTGCTTTCGCGCGGGATCAGGCGGAGCACTTCCTCATCCGCCTTCTTCCAGCCGATCGCGTCGATCACGAAAAACACGACGTCCACTTCAGAGAGCACGCCGCGCACCACATTATTCATGTGGTGAATCAGGCCGCCCTTATATTTGCTCTGAAAGCCCGGGGTATCGACAAACACGAACTGCGCGTTGTCGCGCGTCAGGACGCCGAGCACACGGTCACGCGTCGTCTGCGGCTTATGGCTCGTGATCGAGACTTTCTCGCCCACGAGGTAGTTGATCAGAGTGCTCTTCCCCACATTCGGGCGCCCCACGACGGCGATGTAGCCGCAGCGGAACCCCTTCGGGTAAGGCCTTTCCTCAGGAATCACGACAGACGGTGCCGCGTCTTCCTGCTTTTCTTCATTCGCCATCTCAATATTCTCCAGAAATACGGTTCAGGGCTCGGAACTCGGGCATCAGGCAGACGCCGGCTTCAGTTTCGCCGCTTCAGGCTTCTCCTGAAGGGCCTTCAGAGCGGCCGCCGCGGCATGCTGCTCCGCGTCACGACGGTTCGTGCCGGTGCCTTCGGTCCGAATGCCGAAATGCTCCACCGCGCATTCGCAGACAAAGGTCTGCGAATTGGCCTGCCCCGTGCAGCTCACAACCCGATAGGCCGGCAGCGGCAGGTGATTCCCCTGAAGGACCTCCTGCAGCTTCGTCTTCGGGTCTTTTCCCATGCGTTCGGGGAGGTCCGCGAGGATCTTCGCGTAGAGCCTCAGGATGACGGTCTGAGCCTGCTCAAAACCGCCGTCCAGAAACACCGCGCCGAAGACCGCTTCCATGGCGTCCGCAAGGATCGAGGGGCGGGTGCGGCCGCCTGACTTCACCTCACCCTCGCCCATCAGGAGGAAATCGCTGATACCGACATCGGCCGCGATTTCGTCGAGCGCCTTTTCGCAGACGAGATTGCTCCGGACGCGCGACAGGCGCCCTTCGCTGAAGTGCGAATCGAGTTTGAAGAGCTCGTAGCCGATCGTGCAGCCGAGCACCGAGTCCCCGAGGAACTCGAGCCGCTCGTTATGATCCGCGCTGAAGCTGCGGTGCGTCGTCGCGCGCCGCAGCAAAGCTCTGTTTTTAAACTGATAGCCGATCCGTTTCTCCAGCTCCTGCAGTTCTAGCATAGTCTTTGTTGCCTCGTATTCCTGCTTATTCAAAGTGTCCGACGCGGGACATGTGGAAGATGTTCAGCCAGATGAAGAACGCCCGGCCGACAATATTTTCTTCCGGAACAAAGCCCCAGTAACGGCTGTCGTCGGAGTTGTCGCGGTTGTCGCCCATCACGAAGTAGTGGCCGGCAGGCACCGTGGTCTCAAAACCGGTATCCGTATAGTGAATACGGCCCGGGTGGGTCTGCGCTTCCATCGGAGTCGTCGCGTCCGGAGCCCGCGGATCCACGAGCATGCGGTGGACGTGGCCCTGAAGCGTTTCCTGGCGTTCATTAAGCGTCACCATGAATTCCTGATCCACGTAGTCGCCGATCGGTTTCTGCGGCTGCTCAACGCCATTGATATAGAGGATCTTGTCGCGGTACACCACCTTGTCGCCCGGGACCCCGACGATACGCTTGATGAGGTCGGTGCCAGGCTGCATCGGGTGATCAAACACGATCACGTCGCCCGCCTTCGGCTTCGTCCCTTCGGTGAGCTTGGTATTGAGCACCGGGAAGCGGATACCGTACTCGTACTTGTTCACGGCGATGAAGTCACCGGGCTGAAGCGTCGGGAGCATTGAGCCGGACGGAATCCGGAACGGCTCCACAACGAAACTGCGCACCACGAAGACAAGCAGAATCACGGGGAAGAGACCCGCGGTCCACTCGAGCCACACCGGCTGACGCTTCGCCTTGTACTCCACCACCTTCCGTTCGTGGGAGAGCACCGGATCCGCCGGATCCATCCCAGGGTGCGCGGCATCAAACTCCGCCACCGCGGCACGCGCGGCTTCCGCACGCTTCTTCTTCCAGACGAAAATGTCGCCGAACCAGAAGACGCCCGTCACGACCGTGAGGATCAGCAGTATCAGAGGAAAATCCATTCCTTGCTCCTAAGAGTTTTCTTATTCTTGCTTCGATGAGCCGGGCGGAAAGCCCGCAGCCGCACATTTCTCAGTGAATGCGGCCGAACCGTCTCATATTGTGGAAATTGGCCCAGATGAAAAACGCCCGGCCAATAATATTCTTTTCCGGGACGAACCCCCAGTAGCGGCTGTCTTCGGAATTGTCCCGATTATCACCCATCACGAAGTACTGCCCTTCGGGAATCCGGCAGACCACGCCCCGGCGGCTGTAGCGGCAGCTGTCAGTTGGGCTCATGCCGGCGACGGGCTGCACTTCGGACGAGATATTGGGGTTAAGCACAATCGCGTGCTTTTTCCCGCCGAGCTTCTCGATCCGGAGAATCTGCCAGTTGTGTTTATAGCCCTTCGCGGCCTCAACCGCTTTCCGGGGCGGACGCGTGAGCGGCGCGGGTTCTCCGTTCACCACGAGCTTCTTATCGAGATACACCACCTCATCCCCCGGGAGCCCCACCACGCGCTTAATGTAGTCGAGTTTCGGGTTCGGCGGATAGCGGAACACGATCACGTCGCCGCGTTCAGGCGACGATGCGTCGATCACTTTGAGGTGCGAGAGCGGAAGCCGGATCCCGTACGAGAACTTATTCACGAGGACGAAGTCCCCCGGGATCAGCGTCGGCTCCATGGAGCCTGAGGGGATCCGGAAGGGTTCCACGACAAAGCTCCGGAAGATAAAGATCACGAAGAGGATCGGAAAAAGCCCCGCCGAGTACTCAAGCCACTTCGGCTGCCGCGCCGTGCCGCCGGATGAAAGATGGCGCGCGGGCGCCCACACCCAGCGGTCAAGCACCCAGAGGATGCCTGACACCGCGGTGATCAGAGCGATTGGCAGCGTGTAGTCCATGGCGATGGCTTCCGGTTTCGCAGCGCGGCTTGATCAGCCGTTCTTATCCGTCCCCATCTGCAGCACGGCGAGGAACGCTTCCTGCGGAATCGTCACGTGACCGACCTGCTTCATGCGCTTCTTACCGGCCTTCTGCTTTTCGAGCAGCTTCCGCTTACGCGTGATATCGCCGCCGTAGCACTTCGCGAGCACGTTCTTTCGGAGCGCCTTCACATTCTCTCGCGCGATGATCTCAGCGCCGATCGCGGCCTGAATCGCGACGTCATACATCTGACGCGGAATCAGTTCGCGGAGCTTCGCCGCGATCTCGCGGCCGCGGCGTCTGGCGCTTGAGCGGTGAATGATCGAGGAGAGCGGATCAACCTTGTCGCCGTTGATCAGCATGTCGACCTTCACCACGTCACTCGCGCGGAACTCGAGGAAGTCGTAATCCATCGAGGCGTAGCCGCGGGTAAGCGACTTCAGCGTGTCGAAGAAGTCGAGCACGATTTCGGCAAGCGGCAGCTCGTACGTCAATACCACCTGACGGCCGTGATAAGCGAGGTTCTTCTGGATACCGCGCTTCTCCTGGCAGAGCTTGATCACCGTGCCGACAAATTCCGGCGGCACGAAGATCGTCACCGTGTCGATCGGCTCGCGGATTTCCTCAATGTGGTCAACCGGCGGGAGTTTCGACGGGTTCTCGATCTGGACGACGGAGCCATCGGTGAGCTTCACTTCATACACCACGGACGGCGCCGTTGTGATGAGGTCCTGGTTGTACTCACGCTCCAGGCGCTCCTGCACGATATCCATGTGAAGGAGGCCAAGGAACCCGGCGCGGAAACCGAAGCCGAGCGCCTGGGAGACTTCAGGCTCAAAGTGCAGCGACGCGTCATTCAGCTGGAGCTTCTCCAGCGCGTCGCGGAGCGAATCGTATTCAGAGGCTTCAACCGGGTAGAGACCCGCGAACACCTGAGGCTTCACCTGCTTGAAGCCGGGGAGCGGATCGGTCGCCGGGTTCTGCGCGAGCGTCACCGTGTCACCGACACGGGCGTCACGGATTTCCTTGATGCCCGCGATGATGAAGCCCACTTCGCCCGCCTGAAGCATCTCGCGCGGCGTGGATCGCGGCGAAAAGACACCGAGCTGCTCCACGAGATGCGTCGCGCCGGTCGCCATCAGCTGGATCTTATCCTTCACGTGAAGCGTTCCTTCCTTCACGCGGACCAGCATCACAACGCCCACATAGCTGTCGTACCAGGAGTCGATCACGAGGGCCTTCAGTTTCCCGTTGCGGTCACCCGTGGGAGGCGGAATCCGCTTCACGACGGCTTCCAGAATGTCGTCCACGCCCATGCCGGTCTTCGCGGAGCAGAGGACCGCGTCATCGGCCTCAATACCGATCACGTCCTCGATTTCCTCACGCGCGGCATCCGGCTGCGCGGACGGCAGGTCCATCTTATTCAGCACCGGTACCACGGTGACCCCGAGGTCAATCGCGGTGTAGCAGTTCGCGACAGTCTGCGCCTCAACGCCCTGCGTCGCGTCAACGACGAGCAGCGCTCCTTCGCAGGCGGAAAGCGAACGCGAAACTTCATACGAAAAGTCGACGTGCCCGGGAGTATCGATCAGGTTCAGTTCATAGACCTGTCCGTCCTGCGCCTTGTAGCGCAGCGACGCCGTCTGGGCTTTGATCGTGATGCCGCGCTCACGCTCGAGATCCATCGAGTCGAGCACCTGGCTCTCCATCTCACGGTTCGAGAGGCCGCCGCAGCGTTCGATCAGACGGTCGGCCAGCGTCGATTTGCCGTGGTCGATGTGGGCAATAATGGAAAAATTACGGATATTCTGCATGTGTGTATCGTAAACCGCCCTCAAGGGTCGGGAAGCCGCATCCGGCTTCATCCGGCCGCGCGGCAGCGGACCCGGATCCGGGTCTCAGAGGCCGCCCTGCCGCTCGTGTAGGGTGAATGTGTGATTCTAACATGAGGGGCGCAAGGCCCTGAAAAATAAAGGCGCCGCGAGAGGCGCCTTTATTGCTCGCGGAAAGGGCCTCCCTGAGAAAACTCCGCGGGCGCCCTTCCGTCGTTACGCGAATCAGTCCACGAGACCGTAAATGATCGTGGAATTCGTGCCGCCGAAGCCAAACGAATTCTTCATCGCGTTCTTCACCGGCATCTTGCGCGCGGTGTTCGGGCAGCAGTCAACCGGGCAGGCCGGGTCCTGGTTCTCGACGTTGATCGTCGGAGGAACAATCTGATCGCGGAGCGCGAGGATCGTGAAGACGGACTCGATGCCGCCGGCACCGCCGAGGAGATGCCCCGTCATCGACTTCGTGGAGCTCATGACGAGATTCTTCACGTCGTCACCGAACACCTGCATCACGGCCTTGCTTTCGTTCGCGTCGCCGATCGAGGTCGACGTGCCGTGGGCATTCAGGTACTGAATGTCAGAGGGCTTGAGACCGGCGTGGTCGAGCGCCATCTGCATGCAGCGGGTCGGACCGTCAACGGACGGGGTCGTGATGTTGTAGGCGTCGCCGGAAAGGCCGTAACCCTTCACTTCGCAGTAGATGTGGGCGCCGCGGGCCTTCGCGTGCTCGTACTCCTCAAGCACCACGATGCCGCTGCCTTCGCCCATCACAAAGCCGTTGCGGTCCTTGTCGAACGGACGGGAGGCCTTCTCGGGCTCGTCGTTGCGGCGGGACAGAGCGTGCATGTTATCGAAACCGGAAATGCCGACCGGGCAGATCGGGGCTTCAGCGCCGCCCGCCACCATCGCGTCCGCGTCACCGCGGGCAATGATGCAGGCCGCCTCGCCGATCGCGTGAAGACCGGTGGAGCAGGCGGTGGCGTAAGCGACGTTCGGGCCCTTCAGGCCCTTCAGGATCGAGAATTCGCCGGACGCCATGTTGATGATGCAGCCCGGAATCAGGAACGGAGACACGCGGCGCGGTCCCTTTTCCTTCAGGGTGTTCGCGTTTTCGCAGATCGTCACGAGGCCGCCGATGCCGGAACCGATCGCGACACCGATGCGGTGAGCGTTCTCTTCCGTCACCACGAGACCGCTGTCCTCGAGCGCCTGGGAACCGGCCACAGCGCCGTACAGCACGAACTTATCGAAGCGGCGGGCTTCCTTCGCGGGAACGTAGGCGCTCGAATCGAAATCACGGATTTCACCCGCGATCTGGCAGGAGTACTCAGAAGCATCAAAACTCTGAATCTTCCGGACACCGGACTTACCGGCAAGCGCGTTCTTCCAGGCTTCTTCAACGCTGTTACCAAGGGGGCACACAATGCCAAGCCCCGTCACGACCACACGACGCATAACGACAAACTCCAAAAATTCAACGCAAAAAAAAGGGAAACCAGGCTCGTTCCCGGCTTCCCATTCCTCAGGCCAGCCGCTTCTCCGGATAGTCTTTCAGCCGGGGTTCCCGACAGAAAGCGAAAAGCGAAAAGCCAGCGGACATCAGGCCTTCTGATGTTCCTTGATGTAATCGATCGCCTGCTGGACGGTGCGCAGCTTTTCCTGTTCGCTGTCCGGGATCTCGATGCTGAAGGCATCTTCAAGGGCCATCACGAGTTCAACGGTGTCAAGGCTGTCAGCGCCCAGATCTTCGATGAAGGCGGACTCATTCTTGATGTCGGCTTCATTGATGCTCAGCTGTTCAGCAACAACCTTCTTGACACGGGCTTCGATATTTTCTTCCATTTAAATCTCCGGGATCAAATAAAAAACTTCTGCGACGTGGAACGGTTCGGAACATTTCTTATCGATACCCGGTTCCATGCAGGATCAATAATTTTGATTATCGCAGAATTATATAAGACCTCTGGAAAAAATTTCCAGAGGGGATGAGGCGGCTATCCCATGTACATGCCACCGTTCACCGGCAGCACAGCGCCCGTAACATAAGCGGCGGCGGGACTTGCGAGGAAGCAGGCGGCATTCGCGACATCATCCGTTTGACCCAGTCGGCCAAGCGGAATCTGAGCGGTCATGGCGGCGCGGTGCTCTTCGGGGAGGTTCTTCGTCATATCGGTATCGATGAACCCCGGGGTGATGCAGTTCGCCGTCACGCCGCGGCTGCCAAGCTCGCGGGCGATGGAGCGCGTGAAGCCGATCAGGCCGGCCTTCGCGGCGGAGTAGTTCGTCTGGCCGCCGTTGCCGCTCGAAGCCACAACAGAGGACAGATTGATGATGCGGCCGTAGCGCGCCTTCAGCATCGGGCGGCAGGCCGCGCGGCAGAGGTGGAAAACCGAGGTGAGGTCGGTCGCGATCACGTCATCCCAGTCGGCGTCCTTCATGCGCATGAGGAGGCCGTCGCGCGTGATGCCGGCGTTATTCACGAGGATATCGAGCTTACCGAATTCCTTCACGATCGAAGAAACGAGCTCTTCAGCTTCAGCGTAGTTCGTGACATTCAGCACGACACCGCGCCCCTTTCCGGCAGCGGCGAGGCGCTCCGTGATCCCGGCAGCGCCTGACTCACTCGTCGCCGTACCGATCACAAAGGCACCCATGCGCGCGAACGACTGCGCGATCGCGTCACCGATACCGCGGCTCGCGCCCGTTACGAGGGCAATGCGGCCTTCCAGCGCGTTCGAAGCAAAAACCTGATTTTCCATCTTTCCTTCCTTTATAACTTTTACCGATGATCAGCCCGCGGCACTGAGGCTCTGGAGCGCGGCTTCGAGCGTCTCAGCGCTGTGCACGGGGTAGCACGGAATCGAGGGCACGCAGCGGCGGGCGAGACCCGTGAGGACCTTGCCGGGACCGCACTCAATCATATGCGTGACACCGAGCTTCTCCATCTCATGCATCGTCTTCACCCACTGCACAGGGCTGCAGGCCTGACGGGCGAGCGCGTCGCGGATCGAGTCCGCGGATCCGTGCTGCGCGGCGTCCACATTCGCGATCACGGGGACGCGGGGTTCAGCGATCGCCACCTCAGCCAGCCGCGCTGCGA
>ERZ791922.1238-NODE-1238-length-10080-cov-3.254264_pt1 | contig 10080 bp, 8 predicted proteins | sample MGYA00510134_ERZ791922 | MGnify/ENA primary metagenome ERZ791922 (study PRJEB30046, sample SAMN00792101) | human gut metagenome | study: EMG produced TPA metagenomics assembly of the A metagenome-wide association study of gut microbiota in type 2...
TCTGTTTCCGCATCCGCCCTGAGCGTAGTGGAATTCCCGATCCCCTTTGCCTCTTCCGGCTCCGCCCGGACCACATCCCGCCCTCTGCCGTTTGCAAACTCCCAAAGCATCTTTCCGTGACTCTTTAGATGAAGGACGATCAGCTCCGGATCCGCCTGCGCCAGGTCACCGATCGTATTGATCTCCAGTTTTTTCAGCGTTTCCACACTGGACCGTCCCGCCATGTACAGCTCCCCGATGGGCAAAGGCCACATCTTCGCCTTGATCTCCTCAGGAAAAAGCGTGTGTATCCGATCCGGCTTTTGGAAATCCGATGCCATCTTTGCGAGGAGCTTATTCGTGGAAATCCCGATATTTACGGTAAACCCGAACCTGCCTTTTATACCGTCCTTGATCTCCAGCGCCCCATCCACGGGCGAATTCCAGCGGTCAGCAATTGAAGTGAAATCCATATAGCACTCATCCACGCTGACCTGTTCAATCTCTTTCGTAAATGTCCGAAGATATTCCATAAGGAGCCTGCTCTTCTCCCGGTACATTTTATGGTTCGGAGGATACATAACAAGATTCGGGCACTTACGAAAGGCATTCGCAACAGGTTCCCCCGTGCGGATGCCATATCTTTTTGCGGCAGGGGATTTCGCGAGCACCACACCATGGCGGGACTTCTGGTCCCCGCCGATGATCGCAGGTATCTCGCGCAGATCCACTTTAGCTCCGTTCTTTAATTGTTCTACTGCAGTCCAGCTCAAATATGCTGAATTCACATCTATATGAAAGATAATGGGGGTCATACGGCACATCCGTCCTTTCACACTGCCGCATCATTCCGGCTTACTCTGCGGAAACGATCCTCCCCTTCACGTCTGCAGTCAGCTTTCGGTCTTTTACATCAATCAGGATCGTGTCCTCTCTGCCTACATTTCCGGCAAGAATCAGTCTTGCAGCAAGTGTCTCCACATTCTTCTGCAGATATCTCTTCAGCGGTCTTGCGCCGTACATCGGATCATAGCCGCCCTCCACTACGAAATCCTTCGCAGCTTCAGTCAGCTCAATCTTCAGTTCCTTCTCCTCAAGCCGTCTGTTCACATCTGCTATCAACAAGTCTATGATGGCACGGATATTCCGTTTCGTCAATGGCTTAAACATAATGATCTCATCCAGACGGTTTAAAAACTCCGGTCTGAAATGTGCTTTCAGGTCATTCATTGTCAACTCCTGGCATTTCTCATCAATAGAGCCATCGTCGCGGATGCCTTCCAGCAGATAACCTGCCCCGATATTTGAAGTCATGATCAGGATCGTATTCTTAAAGTCCACGGTACGTCCCTGTGAGTCTGTGATCCGCCCGTCGTCAAGTACCTGCAGGAGAACATTGAATACATCCGGGTGCGCTTTCTCAATCTCATCGAACAGCACGACAGAATACGGTTTCCTGCGGACGGCCTCTGTCAGTTGTCCTCCCTCGTCATATCCCACATATCCCGGAGGAGCTCCGATCAGCCTGGACACAGAGTATTTCTCCATGTACTCACTCATATCGATACGCACCATGTTGTTCTCATCGTCGAACAGGCTCTGGGCAAGCGCCTTCGCAAGTTCTGTCTTACCGACTCCGGTAGGTCCGAGGAACAGAAAGGATCCGATGGGTTTGCTCGGGTCTTTGATCCCTGCCTTAGAACGGATGATCGCTTCAGTTACAAGTTCCACTCCTTCATCCTGTCCGACCACTCTCTTATGCAGTTCATCGGCAAGATGGAGCGTCTTGTTCCTTTCACTCTCATTTAATTTCGCCACCGGAATTCCGGTCCAGCGGGAAACGATACGAGCGATCTCCTCATCTGTCACAGCTTCATGAACAAGAGACAGATCTTTTGACTTTACCCGTTCCTCCTCTTCTTCAAGCTGCTTCTGCAGCTGCGGGAGCCTGCCGTACTGAAGTTCCGCCGCCTTATTAAGGTCATACTCTCTCTGCGCCTTCTGGATATCCTTATTAACCTGCTCGATCTCCTCGCGGATCTTCTGAACACGTTCCACGGAAGTTTTCTCATTCTCCCACTGTACTTTCTTTCCGGCATACTCTTCTTTCAGCCCGGCAAGCTCTTCCTGGAGATGTTCCAGTCTCTCTCGGCTCAGACGGTCTTCCTCTTTCTTCAGCGCCTCTTCTTCGATCTCAAGCTGCATCACACGCCTTCTCAACTCATCCAGCTCTGTCGGCATGGAATCCAGCTCTGTCTTGATCAGGGCGCACGCCTCGTCTACCAGGTCGATCGCCTTGTCTGGAAGGAAACGGTCAGAAATATAACGGTTGGAAAGAGTCGCCGCCGCCACAAGGGCGCTGTCCGTGATTTTCACGCCGTGGAACACTTCATACCGCTCTTTCAGGCCTCTCAGTATGGAGATGGCATCTTCCACTGTCGGCTCATCTACCATGACCGGCTGGAAACGCCTTTCAAGCGCAGCGTCTTTCTCAATATACTGGCGGTATTCATCGAGCGTGGTAGCTCCGATACAGTGAAGCTCGCCCCTCGCCAGCATAGGCTTTAACATATTGCCCGCATCCATAGCGCCGTCGGTCTTTCCGGCTCCGACAATGGTGTGCAGCTCATCAATAAACAGAATGATCCTGCCATCGCTGTTCTTCACTTCTTCGAGGACTGCTTTCAGACGTTCCTCAAACTCGCCGCGGTATTTCGCTCCCGCTACAAGAGCACCCATATCAAGAGAAAAAATCGTCTTCTCCTTCAGCCCTTCCGGCACATCGCCGCTGACAATCCTCTGTGCCAGGCCTTCTACAACTGCAGTCTTTCCGACACCCGGCTCACCGATGAGCACAGGGTTATTCTTAGTTTTACGGGAAAGAATGCGGATCACATTGCGGATCTCCTCATCTCGTCCGATGACCGGATCGAGCTTCTGGTCTCTTGCTCTTTCCACCAGATCCTGTCCATATTTATTCAGAGTATCATAGGTAGCTTCCGGATTGTCGCTGGTCACCCGCTGATTCCCTCTGACAGTTGACAGCGCATGGAGAAACCCCTCTCTGCTGATGCCAAACTCCCGGTAGACCTGCTTCATATCTTTACTTGCATATTTTAACAGGGAAAGAAACAGATGCTCAACAGATACATACTCGTCTCCCATCTGCTTCGCCTCATCCTCTGCATGGATAAGGACATTATTGAGATCCTGTCCCACATAAGCCTGACCGCCCTGGACTTTAGGCCGCCTGCTGATCGCCTGCTCCACTCTGTTGATAAAGAGCTTCCCCTGGATACTCATCTTTTCAAGTAATTTTAAAATCAGACTGTCATCCTGTGTGAGCAGCGCATAGAGCAGATGCTCCTGCGCCAGCTCCTGATTGCCGTTGTCTGCGGCAATCTTCTCACAGTTCTGGACAGCCTGTAATGAATTCTGTGTAAATTTATTGATATTCATGGCTATTCCCTCCTTCATATCACTGTTCTATTAGTAATATAGCAAGAGTTGTTAGCCAAGTCAAGTCTCGAGTGCTAATTTATGCTTTCTTAATTATTTTCCGATCTCTCCCTTCACGACCTCCAGCGCCTTCTCCAGCTGATTATCCGCCTCCGGGTTCTCCGCGTCATACTCATACTCCACCTCCACGTCCGGCTCAACGCCTGTTCCGTTTATGCTCCTTCCGTTCGGAGTATAGTATTCCGCGATCGTCACCTTCAGATAAGTTCCGTCCCCCAGATCCATCAGCTGCTGGACAACGCCTTTACCGTAAGTGGTCATTCCCACGATCTGCCCGATACCGTAATCCTGGATGGCGCCGCTGAAGATCTCCGACGCGCTGGCGCTGTACTGATTCACCAGAACTGCCAGAGGTTTCGTAAACTCATGAGATCCGTCGCAGGTAATCTCATCCGTATTTCCATACTTATCTTTTGTAGAAACAATGGTTCCCTCAGGAAGAAGGAGCTTCAGCATATCAGTAACTGTGGAGAGATTTCCTCCAGGATTATTCCTCAGATCGATCACAAGCCCCTGCATGCCCTGCGCCTCCAGGTCATCCAGCGCCGTCTTGAACTGGTCGTAAGTCACATCATCAAACTCACTGACTGCGATATAGCCGATCTTCCCGTCTTTCATCTCATACTCAACGGTCTGCACTTCTATAATATCACGGGTGGCTGTTGTCTCGATCTCTTCTCCGTCCCTCAGCAGGTGAAGTGTCACATCTGTACCTTTTTCTCCTTTGATCCATGATACTACAGTGTCCAGATCAGTCCCGGCAGTTTCTTTATCATCCACCTGATACAGGATATCCCCCTCCCGGATCCCGGCTTTATCCGCCGGAGAATCCTTGTATACATTCACGATCGTGATTTCCCCGCTGTCAACGTTCATTGACATCGTAGCACCGATGCCGGAAAACTCTCCGCTGGTCGTCTCCAGGAGAGCCTGTGTCTCTTCTCTGTCATAGTACTCTGTATAAGGATCCCCCAGAGCACTGGCATACCCCGAATAAATCCCGTCTATCAGCGCGTCTTCATCTATCTCATCCTCATACAGATAATAGTTCTCGATCAGAGCGTTAATCTGATCCAGCTTATCCTCCACATCCTGCTCGGAAATATTCCCGGACGCAAAGCTGCCTCTGAACATCCTTCCGCCAATCTGCCAGACACACCAGATTCCTGCAAGGATAAATACCGCCGCCAGAAATCCTGCAAATACTCCCAGCCAAAATCTTTTTGTCCGTGCTTTTTTTTCTGCTTCCCAATCCATAACTGCTTTTCTCCGCTTTCTCCTGATTTTTTCTGTCTCTTCTATAAGAAAAGACAAAGCAGAACGCTTCTTCCGCTTTGTCCTCCCTCGTCTTAATTCTTCCTGCAGCCATACATCATACACATGCTGCTATGTATCACATATACAAATCCGGATTCACTGCAACTCCGTTCAGCTCTACCTGAAAATGAAGGTGGTTGCCTGTGGAATAACCTGTTGTCCCAACTGCTCCGATTGGTTGTCCCTTCTCTACATATTGACCTGCAGTTACACACAATGCGCTGTGATGCATATACTTTGTGACCAGTCCGTTTCCATGGTCAATGACTACCCAGTTTCCGGCACTGTAACTCCAGCCCGCGATCGTAACTCTCCCGGCCGCTGCCGCATAGGTCGGCGTACCTTCAAGCGCGGCATAATCATGTCCTTTATGCGGAGTAGGATCAAAATCTCTTACCTCGCCGAAATAGCTGGACTGATAGCTGTATCCGGGACACGGATGGGTGAAAAAGCCATTGCCGGTGATCACATTTGGACCGCCATCGATCCATGTTGTACCGCCGCTTTCCCCCTGCACTCTTGCTTCTTCCTCAGCTTGTGCCCGCAGCTGCTCAAGGAGCTCCGCATTCTCGTTGATCTGGGATTGGATATCCGAAAGCTTTGCTTCATTGCTGTCGATCAGAGTCTGCACTTCTTCCTGCTGGGTGATCAGATCTGTCTGAAGCGTATTAAGTTCCTCATATTCAGACTGTATCTGCTCTTCTTTTTCCTCTACCTCTTCTACTGTATCCTGGTACCGGATCAGCTCATTTCTATCATATTCGGAAATCTGGGAAACATACTCCGCTTTATTGAGAAAGTCTCCCATATTCTCACTTTCCATAAGAACCTCAAAAAGCTGGTTCCCGCCGCTCTCATACATATACTTGATGCGCACCTTCATGCTTTCATACTGGTTGCTCGCATCAATCTTCGCCTGGGCAAGTTCATTCTCGACTTCCTCGACCTCAGCTTTCTTTGCATCCAGCTTTGTCTTTGTATCCTCCATGTTTTTAATAATCGTATCCAGTTTTTCAGCCAGACTTGCCTTCTCTGCCTCAGCAGCGTCCTTCTGGTCTTCCAGCTCATCCGCTTTCTGCTGCGCATCGTTGAGAGTAACGGCATTGACATTGGATGCCAGCCCCGCTGTCAGGGTGAACGCCATCAAAAGCCCCCACAGCTTTCTCATTCGTCTTTTCATAGCAGAGTCTCCTCCTAATTCTATACTTTCAGGTGTTTGCGCACGGTGAAGAAACTTCCCAGGAAACCGATTCCGATTCCCATTGCCAGGCCTATCGGAAGAAGGATCTGGTAAACTGTACCCACCGGCAGGAAATCAATGATATTCTGCAGGATACTGAACTTCTCCATAATATACTGTACCGCCTTGTCATACAGGAAGTACAGAAGTACAAGCGGTATCGCCGCACCAAAGATCCCGATAATCAGACCTTCGATCACGAAAGGCGATCGAACAACAAAGTCTTTTGCACCGATGTATTTCATGATCGCTATCTCTTCTTTTCTGACAGTAATACCCATGGTAACCGTGTTGCTGATTAGGAAAATGGATACTCCAAACAGAATGACAATGATCGCGATAGACACGACTGCAACAAGCGTATTCACGCTGGACAGTGTATTTGCCACCACATCTGACCGGTTGACCTCCCTGACGCCGTCGAGCTTCTGCGCAAATTCAACAAGCTCTTTCTGCGTTGCTGAAAGCGAGCGGCTTCTCGCGAGCAGATTCTGACTGTCATCCATTGTCTGCATATATACTTCATAGTTATCTGAACTTGCCAGCGGGTTATCATCTTTAAATCCTTCCGCAAGTTCCGGGTTGTCCCCAAAATACTGTTTCTGGAACTCTTCCCACGCCTCATCGGCTGATACATATACTACTTCCGATACACCTTCGTGGTTTTCCAGTTCTTCCCCGATCTTCCGCTTCTGCGCATCTGTGGCGTCCTCTTCAAAAAATACGGTAATTGCCACGCCTTCCTCTGCTGTCCTGATAATATACTGAAAATTTACAAGGATCGAGAAAAATAAACCAAACAGGAAGATACAAGCTGACATCGTCGCAATGGATGCGAGAGAAAACATCTTGTTCCTCCAGATATTCTTGACGCCCTGTTTTCCGACGTATCCTACTGTACTAATCCTCATCTATATACCCACCTTTTTGTTCATCACTGACGATCACGCCCTGTTTCATCGTGATAACGCGCTCGTTCATCTCGTTTACGATTTCCTGGTTATGCGTAACGACAAGGACTGTCGTACCACGCTCGTTTGCCTCCTTCAGAATACTCATGATCTCCCATGAGTTCGTCGGATCCAGGTTACCTGTCGGCTCGTCGCATAACAAAATGGCAGGCTCATTTACCAGAGCCCTTGCAATTGCCACGCGCTGCTGCTCGCCTCCCGAAAGCTCTTTTGGGAAAGACTTATATTTCTGCGCCAGTCCTACCAGTGAAAGCGCAGCCGGCACCTTCTTCTTGATTACTCTCGTCGGCGTCTCTGTCACGCGCAGCGCAAATGCAATATTCTCATAAATATTTCTGTCTTTCAAAAGACGGAAATCCTGGAAGACAACGCCAAGTCCCCTTCTGTATTTGGCGATATGGCGATGTTTCATCCGGTTTAAGTTCTGTCCGTTCACGATGATCGTTCCCTCGGTCGGGTTCAGCTCCTTCATAATAAGGCGGATCAGTGTAGATTTACCCGAACCGCTGTCGCCGACGATGAAAACGAACTCTCCCCGTTCGATCTTAACGGAAACACCGTTAAGAGCAGCATTCCCTTTGGAATACTCCTTCGTCACGTTCCTTAATTCAATCATATGTTCCTCCTAATTATTCATACTCCTGTGTATATTAGTACTCTAACGACTCCATATATTTCATGTATTTCACGACCATCAGCGCGATCTTGAATGTGATCGCATCCTCAAATACACGAAGATCAAGCCCCGTGCTCTTCTGGAGCTTATCCAGCCTGTATACAAGAGTATTTCTGTGAATATAAAGCTGCCTGGACGTCTCTGATACATTGAGACTGTTCTCAAAGAATTTATTGATCGTCGTCAATGTCTCCTCATCAAATTCGTCCGGAGATTTCCCCTCGAAAATCTCTTTGATAAACATCCTGCACAGCGGAAGCGGGAGCTGATAGATCAGGCGTCCGATTCCAAGCGTAGCAAACGCTATGATATCTTTCTCATCGAAAAAAATCTTTCCAACATCAAGGGCAAGCTTTGCTTCCTTATAGGACTTGGAAACTTCCTTGATATCATTGACAATGGTACCATATGCTATGCGAATCCGCTCTTCCTCTCCCTCGCTGTGAAGCGTATCCAGCATCTCCTTCGCCATCTTCTCAAGTTCCCTGCCGCCTTCTTTATCCGTCAGTTCCTTGACTACAATGATATTCTTCTCGTCAACAGCAGTGATAAAATCTTTTGACCTGCCACCGAGAAGACTCCTCACGTTTTCAAGCGCCGCATTATCCTTTTCGTGCGATGTCTCAATAATAAAGATAACACGTTTTGCTTCTGTGTCAATATGTAATTTTTTTGCGCGGTTGTAAATGTCTACTAAAAGCAGGTTGTCGAGAAGAAGATTCTTAATGAAATTATCTTTATCAAATCTCTCCTTATATGCCACAAGAAGGCTCTGAATCTGAAATGCCGCGATCTTGCCCAGCATATACACATCCTCGCTGTCTCCGTCTGCAAGCAGTACATACTCCAGTCTCTGCTCGTCAAAAATCTTGAAAAACTGACATCCCTGGATCACCTGGCTGTCCGCGGGAGATTCGACAAAAGAGAGTACTGCCTCACTTCTGTCCTGTCCGCTTTCAAATGTAGCCGCCAGTTCTTTTCCCTCTGTATCAAGGACACAGAAATCCACTCTTGAGATTCCCTTTAGGCCCTCTATTGTATTTTGCAGTATCTGATTAGAAATCATATTTGTCCCTCCGCTCCTTTAGTTACTCCATGTATATTTTTCACAAATTTTAAACCCAAATAACTTCTTCCGTTCACATACTCATGTAATATATTAATGCAAAACATCAAAAAAAGAAAGAGGAAATGCATTGTTTTTATGCATTTCCTCATAGTTTTTACAAAAAATTCATAATTTCTGCCATATACATTCTTCACAAAATGCCGGTATACACCCTCTACTATTCTTTTCCGGCGCGCCAGGAAAACAGAAATTTCCTGAAAAAATGTTTCAATCTGCCTGCCGGTCTGCGGGTTCCGGAATCCTCCCTTAATACAGCTCCACAGCCCAGCCAGACTTTCGCATTGAGCAGAGCCCTGTTTCTGCCGATAAACTGCTCTTGGTAAGGCGTCTCCAGGACAGAGAGGATACAATCTGTTTCTGTGCCGTTAATCTCATTGATCAAGCTCTCTTCCTTATTATCATCAGGCTTTATGACCCCGCTTCCCGTCAGCTTGATCCCCCTGCTGTACCTGCGGACCGCATCCGCCGTACGCAGCAGGTCTTCCTCTGTATCTGCCAGCAGGAATATTTTCTTTTGGTTTTTCTGAAGATATTTTAAAAACAGCTTTAAAAAAGTATGGTCCGCAGTCTCCTTTTCCAAGTTCCTGCCCCCTGCGTCCGCCGCTTTGAGGATCTCCGCCTCTCCCGGTATTACAAGCCCGCACTCATTTACCAGATTTTTCCACTCCATGTCCTCCCTGCCATTCATAAGGTCGTTCATGGACAGGATCTCTATTGTATCAACCAGGTCGTTCTCCATAAACTGCATTGCCTGAAGCATTGCTTCTTTTGCGGTAAGGCAGTCCAGTACTACACCCATAACCTCTATGCTATCTGCCATAACTACATCACCTATTGTCTCCCCAGTTGTACAATTTTATCAAATATCTGCTTTTTTGTAAAGATTTTACTATTCCTGTTTCTTCTTTTTTGTAACCAGACCACCTATCCTCCCGGTCTCCTTTGAGGTCAGTGACTTCCAGCCCTGAGACAGCACCTTGTCCAGGAGCCCTAACTCCTCTGCCACTTCATACTTCAGTTTTTCCTCCGGTTCCAGATTCTTAAGATCGATCGGTTTTTCCTTCTTCTTACTCATGACAATCCTTCTTTCCGCTTTCTTTTCTCAGAAGTATTGCCGGGAGCTCCATAGAATATACAATCTGTATTTGTGGGGGAGCCGTCCGATTGGTTACACGTCCGAAAACCGTTGATATGATCCAGAACGTTTTCGCGGCGGGCAGGGATATGGCTCAGGTTCCGGTTCCGTAAT
>ERZ791922.1239-NODE-1239-length-10071-cov-4.251897_pt1 | contig 10071 bp, 10 predicted proteins | sample MGYA00510134_ERZ791922 | MGnify/ENA primary metagenome ERZ791922 (study PRJEB30046, sample SAMN00792101) | human gut metagenome | study: EMG produced TPA metagenomics assembly of the A metagenome-wide association study of gut microbiota in type 2...
GTCTTCATGGATTTAAATCCCAGCGTGGCGCCGATTATCCGTTTCAGTTTGCCATCCATAACCCGACAGCGGCGATTGCCGGCGGCGAACAGCCGCACGCGCATATTATGTTTTCTGAACGGATGAATGACGGGATTGACCGTGACCCGCAGCAGTATTTCAAACGGGCAAACTCTAAAGTACCGGAGCGCGGCGGAGCTAAAAAGGTGCGTTTCGGGGAAACACCGACAGAGCGCAAAGAGCATCTTATCGCCCAGCGTGAACGCTGGGCTGACCTCCAGAATGCCTATCTTGAACGCTATCAGCATGCTGACCGTGTCGATGCCCGCTCCCTGAAAGCGCAGGGCATCGGGCGTGAACCGGAGCGGCATCTGGGGGCGGGACAGGTTCAGCGCTTCGATACTGACCAGTTACAGGCCATTCTTGAGCGCAGGGAAGCGGAAAGACAGGTTCAGCAGTGCTGTGATGAACGTGACAGCGTGATTGACGTAACCACCTCGCTGCGGGAAGCCATCAGTGAGCGGGACACTCTGATGCTAAAACAGACGCAGAAATCTGATCCCGAACAGGACGCCGTTTCCGGCAGGGTATTCGATTTTGAAAAAGAGCCGGAGAAGCTGAATGCACTGGTCAGCGATGCCATGAAGGACATACAGGAAGAAATTGACCTTCAGTCCCTTGTTAACGATGCGATGGCGGAGTTTCAGGAGATACATCAGGAAATGGAACGGCAGAAAGAGCGGGCGAGACTGGCGGAAAAACAGCGTCAGCAGGAGAAAGAGCGGCAGCGCATTGCCGAACAGAAACGACAGAAGCCCGATAAAGGCTGGTCATTCTCACGATAAGCAGGATTTGATATGAGCGACGAAATTAAACAGATTGCTGCCCTTATCGGGCATCATCAGGCGCTGGAAAAACGAGTGAGCACGCTGACTGAGGAGTTTCAGGCTGCCTCCGTGCAGTTACAGCGGCAGAGCGAAACACTGAGCAAGGTTATCCGGGAGCTGGACAGTGCGTCCGGTAATATGACCGATACAGTCAGAAAGTCTGTCAGCTCCGCTATGAATCAGGTTACGCAGGCGTTAACACAAGCCGGCACTGAGCAGCAGAAGCCCGCCGTGAATGCCCTTAATCAGGTCGTGAAAGCAGCTAATGACTCCGTTAACGCCATGCGCCGTGAAATGTATCGCTATACGTGGAAATCGGCGATTTATCTTGTGCTGACGATATTCTTCGTCCTGGCTTGCTGTGTGACGGCACTGACATGGTTTATGAATGACGGGTACAGCCGGATTGCTGAAATGCAGCGTATGGAAGCTGTCTGGCAGAAAAAAGCGCCGCTGGCTGATATCTCTACGTGTGACGGAAAGCCCTGCGTTAAGGTGGACACCCGCACCACGTATGGGGATAAAGAGAATACCTGGATGATTATTAAGAAATAAAATAACGGAGCATTACGCTCCGCTATTGGGTGTTGTTGCGACCTACAACGGCAGGGAGAACGAGGCGGTTTCGAGCGATTCTCCCTCATTCAGCCTGTTCTGCATGTCGCTGACGAAGGCATCCATCTGACTGTTGGCAAAGAATTTAATCCCGACCAGCCTGACGTCCTCATTTTCATCAATCACAATGCGCTCCCTGTCATTCAGCGTTTCCAGCATCTGCTCTTTCCATGCGTCATCCAGCAGCCGGTCATCCCCCTTTGGCTCAAGGAACACCTGCCAGTAAGTGTTGTCCGAATGGCGCGTCAGTATCATGATGAAATCCGGCATAAACCCGCGCACGCCGCCGAACTCCGTGAGTTTAAAGCGCGTTGACTGCTCGTCGTTACGCAGTACGTAAATGTCGTCGTAACGCGCTTTCAGCTTCGGCATGAATGCTTCCAGCGTTTTCACAAGGCGATGCTCAAGCTGGTTCAGTATCGCGTTATCGTACACGTACCATTTTTTACCGATGGTCGGTGCGGTGGTGATTTTCTGGTTAATGACCACCGACGGGTCAATGTGCAGGCTGTAGTCTTTAATCACCTCCTTCACCGGCTGGCTGATAAAGCGGTACGTGCCTTTCACCTTCTGGTCATTGCGGCGTATGTTCTCTGAGATGCGCAGCAGCACAGTTTCCAGCAGGTGCAGTTTCTCTTTTGCCGGTACAGAGGAGAAATCCAGTGACTGCGGTACGGTGACGGTGATTTTTAGCTTGCCAAGATAGGCGTCACTGCGAATAAACTCACGGATGCCGGTCAGTTTCGGGAAGAAGCGTTGCAGGTTATCCAGCGCGTAGAAGCTGATCCTCTGCATCGCCTTGCGGTAAAAACGCTCGTCCAGTACCAGGGGTTCCGGTTTTGTTATGACTGCCGTTGCGCCCGTCAGGTTGTCCAGCGACTCCTCACCGGCGGTCTGATACGGTATCTCAAAGCGTGTTTCCAGCGAGTAGGTTTCCCAGCGCCGGCTGCTGCTCTCAATCTCTTCCACTTTGTTGAAATACAGCTTACCCGTCTGATAGACCGTGGATTTCTTGAAGTCTTCTTTCAGTCTGGCGTGTTCAATCGTGCCGCTGCCATCCTGATGCACGTCAATGTCCGCCTGCTCTAATGATGCGTGCAGCGTTTTTATATAAGCTGGTTCATTGATGGTGTGATAGTGCAGTTGCTCCAGCACACTCAAATCTTTCGCGCTGTTATCAAACCGGCGGGTGAAGCTGCGCTTACCGTCATAAACGAACGGGTAGTAACGCGCACCACGCCCGATAAGCTGCGCCTCGCTGTCCGTGCCGGTTTTGCTGCTGCTCGCCTGCTCGCTGATGCGGACAATGTCGTAGAGGTTGAGCACGTCCCAGCCTTCGTTGACCTTCGCCACGGCAAAGACGGCTCTCACCGGATTATCGATGTTTTCCAGTGTGTTCAGCAGGACGGGGTTTTCTTCCAGCAGGTCTGACTTGTTGACGTTCAGCAGGTTGAAGTCGTTAAAGTCTTCCTGAATCTGTTGGATAACCGTCACTAAATCGCTGTCAGCGTAACGCTGAATCACTTTGTGCCAGATACTGGTGTCAGAGCTGAGCTGTACTCTTTTGTTCGCCAGGTGGCGTCTGACGCTCTCAGGCGTCATTGCCGCAATCAGTTGCGAAAACTCCTCCTGCTTCGCCTTTGATATCGCAATCTTGTTCGACTTGAACAGAATGACCGGCTTGAAGCCGGTGATGCCGTTATCTGCTGCTGTCAGTTTACGGTACTGGCTTAACAGTACCGCATCGAGCATCTTGTCACCGTCATTCTGGTTGGCTTCCAGCAGCATGACTTTCTTCGAATAGCCGTCTGACATGAACTGCTTCAGGTCATACTGATAAACCACTTTGTCACGGTATTTTTGCCCGATATCTTTATTTGCCAGGTCAATGGTGGCGGTGAACTCGAACAGCCGGTTATCCGGTCGCAGGTCGAGGATGTTCTCAATCGTGCGTTCCCAGGTCTGCTCCTCGTTCTCCGGTGAGGTTTTCGACTTTCCTCTGGCTTTGGTGCCGGCGTTGAAGTGATGCGCCTCGTCACCAAGCAGCACAAGCGGAATTTCCTTCAAATCCTCGTAGGTGATGCTGTTCTCACGATAGCTGTTCAGCTCATCGTGCATCTTATGGATGGTTGAGAGCTTAAGGTAAATCGTGTTGCGTTCCGGTACGGACGGGAACGTCTCCACCGGTGCGATGGTGATTTTTTCCCCGTCGATTTCCAGCTCCTGACTGAACAGGTACTTCGGCGACTGCGGATTCAGCAGGTTCTCACGGGTTTTCTGGATAATCGCGTCGGTATGCACGAAGAAGATGAAATTCTGATACCCGTACTCTTTAAACAGATAGAGTATCGTCCCCGCCATCACCATCGTTTTCCCTGCACCGGTTGCCATGTGAAACAGCAGATGACGGTAATGCAGCAGCGCCTCTTCACGTTTACGCTGCGTGTAATGCAGGTAACGCAGTGCACCGTGCTGATACGGACGCAGGGCATCCTTCAGATTCGCCTGAATGTAGTCCGGCGTCTGGTAGTTATCGTGGAACAGCCCCGGTTCATCAAATTGCTTCAGCTTGTTAAACAGCAGCTTCTCGCTGCCGGCTGAGGTCGGTTTCTTCGCCATGCCGTCACTCCATTCCGTAGAAGCTGCGGGTAAAGGCTTTATCGCTCTCTGAAATGTTCAGGTCACTGTCATCCATATCGGAAGCGTTCACATAGAGCTGATTTTTATCGAGGATTTCAATCAGCAGTTGCTTCTGCTCATGCAGTTCCAGTTCGCTGAAGGCGACTTTACGGAAAATACCATCCACTTCGTACTCAGCCGACAGCACGTTCTCCAGTGCCACCTGATAGTTGAGATGTGCCTCTGTTTTCATCACGGCAAAGAGCTTTTCGAGTTCTTCAGTGGACTGCGCTTTCTGTATTTCATGCACAAAGTAGGCGTTCAGCTCCATCAGTTCAGCGTAGACAAAGCTGCCGCCACCCTGCCAGTTGATGTCTTTTGAGATCCCCCCCTGTTCACCTCCGATGACTTTTTGCAGGCGTGGTACCGTTATGTCGTTGATGTAATCCATCTGTTCAATACCAATGTAGCGACGCCCCATCTTATGGGCTACTGCTGCGGTTGTTCCGCTACCTAAATGAAAGTCTAAGATTAAATCGCCTGCCTTTGTAGATAGCTCTATGACCCTTTTAATTAACAACTCTGGTTTCTTTCCGTTTTCGAAACTTACATATCCACCTTCTTTATTTAAATTGTTATATTGGATGTCATCCCATAAGGTATTTATTTTCTGCATGTAGTTATAACTTTCACCATTTTTCTCCAGCATGTCGGATAGGAACATAAACATATCTTTATTGCTGGCGTTGTAGAATATTTCAACTGGCGTTCCTTTGTTTTTCCCTTTTAATGGTGTGTACTCTACGCTAACAATGCCATTATTTATTTCTTCTAGTTCTTTTAGAACTCGGCCTCTGACACTGGATTGTGCATTTGTTGTTCTATAAACAATCCCTGCATAGTCTTTATATACGTCGTTTTCACTTATGCCTTTTTCTTTTGAAAATCTAGATATGGAGGTGGTTTTGGCATAGGGGTAGTGATTGTAAGTAACTCCATCTTCACTTTTTATGGGCGTTTTTGCACCTAAATCTAAGAGTATTTGAGTGTATTTCCAGCTCTTACCGCTATCCTTGTATTCATTTACATACTGAATTACCTCTGTTTTTTTGAAAACAGGGTTAAGCATGGCAAGTTCTTTTCTTTTCGAATATAAAATTATAAATTCAGTTGCATCTCTTAAGCTTTTTCCTTCCGAGCTTCCAGATACACCACCTATCTTTGTTTTTATTGTTATAATATTGATGAAGTTTTCTACACCAAATATGTTATCCATTAACACCTTCAAATGGAATAACTCGTTATCATCACATTGTATAAAAATAAACCCATCATCTGATAATAATTTAAGTGATGTTTCAAGCCTATTTTTCATGAATGTTAACCACGTGGAGTGGTTAAATCTATCATTATATTTAAAGCTATCGGAACCAGTGTTATATGGAGGGTCAATATATATTAACTTTACCTCGCCTTTATGGGGGGTTATTAATGAATTAAGGGCAATTAAGTTATTTCCTTTGATGATTAAATTATCACTTTGATCAAAGTAAGATATATTGTTTTGTGCACCATTTTTTGTATGTCGTTTAACATTAGTGAATACCTTTGGAGAGAAAAGTCGATCAATCTCATCACGAGCAATGATTTCATTGTAATAAATCTCATCTTTCCCCTGATTTTCTTTGGTCATTCCGCCTTCAAGAACACAATCCTTAAAAGGAAAGTCCAGCACCACATCAGAGCTGTAATCAAGGTATTTCCCTTCACTGGTTAATCCCACCTTGTTCCGGTATTTAGTGAAGCTGTTCGCCCAGTATTCTTTGTATTTAAGAAATTTGCATAAATTATCAAAATCAAAAATAAAAATTCCGTCTATATCCGTACCGTAAACAGCGCGGATTTTTTCATTCGCCACCAATGCCTTGATAAGGTCTGGCTGCTTTTGACTGATAGCGTCACTCACCATTGAACGTTGTAATTCCTCTCCGTTCCAGAACTGCGGGAATGCTTTTAAAACCTTGTTAAGTTCTTTTATTAATTCTGTCTGCATGTCATGACCTTATGACTGTTTAATATCTGAATGATTGTAAGATATAGCGTCCGGCGCTGGAACCCGACAGCGATGAGTTGAATTCAGTTGCGGGAAAATGCACCAGAATAAGTGGTATTTAACATAAACTCTCTTACGCGCACCACCCGAACACCACTCACCACGAAAACACGCCGGAACACGTAAAAGGGGTCCGTTTGGGAAACGGACAATATTGTACGGCAAGCCTGTTTTTTGAACAGGCCAAATCATCGCAGTAGGGTACGCCCTTTGTAGGTGCCGTCTTCGATGTGAGAAAGAGCGTCCAGCGATACCAGGCCCGAGAACAGCGTGAACTGCCGCAATGAGCTTTTGTATGCGTGGGTAACTATACCGCGCACTTCACGCGCGGTGCTCGGTTTTGAGGCCGAAAATTGCAGGATCTCAAAGACGTGGTGTAGGGCTAGTGCCATGGGGCGTCCTTAAAATAAAGCCCCATAGCATGAGCAGTGTCGTTAGTCGTTAAACTCGCCATCTCGCAGTTGGCGATTGCCTTCAACAATTTCCCACGCACGATTTAACCCTTCACGCATCAGATCGAAAGTACAGTCGCGGTCGTTAGAATAGGCACCGACAAAAATGATGTATTCCATTTCAGGTTCGCCGAACTCAGGCGAGCAGCCAAAGTTATGGAAAGCCGCCTGCCATTTGCCATTGTTCTCATTCGGCATGTGGAAAAGCTGCATTGGACGCTCATTAGGTGAGAATTCTACAAAGCTCGCTGAACTACCTGCGGATAAGCCTACTCTGGAATGCCCATCAAAAAAGTAATTATGGGCACATCTGATACCTTCCACATAGATCACCCGCCCATCTGGCAGCTTTTTCAGGACCAGGTACACTTCACGACGCTGAATACTCATTTTTATTCCTGTAGTTATGGGTAGCAGTGGAGAGTAAGAATGACCCCAGCCGGTGCCAAGGCCAAAGAACTTTAGCCAGCCAGGGAAAGGGCTTCTGCGATGGCTCGGTTGAACTCGGGGATCGCCTCATCGTAAGACATTCCGCCGCAGGGATGCTTGACGCAAGCCCATGTTACCGGCAGTTCCGGTAAGTGATCCCACATCTGATAGCCCAACACCAAAATGACATCGGGCCTCAGCTCGGCCACCACTTCTTCAAGCACAGTAGCTGCATCACGCCACATAGCACGCGTGGGACGTATACGGCCAGCATCGCCCACAAACTCCTGAACGTAGTTGTAGAAGGCTACATGCTGCCAGGCTTCACGCCGTTCCTCTGCGGTCGGCTCGTCAGTTGTGCCTCGTAGCAGATTGGTGGCTATCGTGAAAAAACGAAGCCCTGGCTGGAAAGCATGCTCGTTAATAACGTGCTGGGTAAAGTCAGGGGCGTAGTCTTCCGGTTCACCATAGTGGGACTCACCCAACACCATAACGCGGACGCCGTAGCGGCTTGAGTGATAATGGTCACCCACCCAAGGCTGAAATTTCACGCTGGAATTAGTTGCTGTTTGCATACGTTACATTCTCACACTTTGCATCACTGATGGGCATGGACGCATTATAAATATCCTCAAGTGCCAACGTTACCTCGCTTTTGCGCAAGATGGCGTCCCGCAGCATCGTCAATCGGAAGTTAGAGCCTTTCCAGTAATACTCTTTGTACTTGTCATCTGCGACGAAACCGCCTTCTCGATGGCGTTCATACACGATAGGTGGCATGCCCCCTTTGTCGGACGGGTGAAGCTCCAGCCAACGCTCATATTTTCCGTTCTCGTAGATTGTCAGCCGCTGCGCTGGGTCGGTCAACTTACCCCCGTCCAGCACCCACCGGCACATCATTGACGCTATTTCTTTTGCTGCGGGATCTATGGTTGATGGGGTGCCAGCATTAGCCTGGTAGGCCATAAGAAACGCCGCGGACATAATGAGTGTGTGGCGTAGTTTCATGAGAGATCCCTTAGTTCAGATTGCATCCAATGCGGAAGGCATTGCCGATTTCAGTGTATTCAGCACGGCTTGCGCCCGTGAGCTTAGTGGCTTCACTGCTGAAGTGCGTATTGTCGCGGGTGCATTTTTCTGGCGTGGATTGCGCGCCTTTGAGGCACATAGAGTACGCAACAGACGGATTAGCGAACTGGGTACGCTGGGCGTAGCCTTCGCACACAGCAGTTGCACGGGCCTGCTTCTGGCGCGCGGTCATCGGTTTGATTGCCTTACTATTGGCAGCCTTCAGCTTATAGCAGCTCAGATTACGCGAGCGGGCAGCTGCCTCTAGGGCTTTTGAGCGGCTAAGATTGTCGTTGTATTCAGGATGGCTGGATGGGTTAACATTCAGGCTCGGCTGTATCGCGTCAGATGCCTGGCAAAGTTGCTGATCGCTGTATCTGGCAATCTCCGCTGCCTCTATCGCGGCTTTGTCTGGATGCGGGGCTTTGGGTGCGGGAGTAGCGCATCCTGCTAATGCCAGCGCCAATGAGGCGGCTAATAGTCGTTTCATGGGTTCGAGTGCCCTGTATGCAAGTTGTAGAAGGGATCAGTTTAGAGATCGGAAATTATTGTACGTTCAGCGCGGTATTTAACCACTAATACCCGTAACGGATTGATTTAGAGCCAGTGGCTATCGCTTTTAAATTATCGCCTAATCAGTATCGCATTTAGGTTATCCGATTAGCCAAAAACCGCGGAAAACGTCGTATAGCGCGGGAGTTCACCCTACTGCGATGATTTCGACTGTTCAAAAAACAGGCTTACCGTACAATATTGTCCGTTTCCCAAACGGCCCCTTAAATCTTCTCCGCTCCAAAATTGCGGAAACGCTTTTAAAACCTTGTTCAGTTCTTTGATTAATTCGGTCTGCATGTCATGGCCTTATGACTGTTAGAGATTGAAATGATTGTAAGGTATCGCGTCCAATGCTGGAACCTGACAGTAATGCTGCTGATACAATTGCGGAAAAATGCACCAAAACAGGTGGTATTTAACATAAGGGATCTTACGCGCACCACCGATCAGGTACTCACGACGAAAACACGTCAAAACGCGCAAAACAGCCTGTTTTCTGCCCCCAAAATTGGCTGTTTTTGTGTTGCCGGTTTGTTATCAAAACGACGGATATGATTTCAGCCAGCAAACGGGCTGAAACCTCTATTTTTTCCAGAATTTCCATGATTTTTTCACCATCGGCTGCGTGACAGGTTCTGGTGTTGCCGGTAGCTTGGACTCTATCAGTAACAGGGCTTGCTTGAGATCCTCGTTGCGCTTGTCTTTTTCAGCGAGTAGGAGTTCTTTTTCACGCAGCAATGCCTTTACGAGTTCTATTTCAGCTTTTAAAGCATAGTTTTCATGCAGCAAATTCTGGTCAGTTAACTGTACGGATTCTCCTGCCAAACTCTGCACAGTGCTGCCTGATTGTTCACTGCCAAGTTGCTGACCAGTAAATGATCCGAAAACACGCAGAAGCTCTGATGTATCTAGCTTTGAAGAACCACTGCTATCTGTGCACTTGGTCAGTTTTCCCTGCTTAATGTATGACTGCACTGTTGTGCGACTTTTTCCTGTCAGTCTTGCGGCTTCGCTGATTGATACCAGTGCCATAGATACCTCAGAACCGTCCGTATTTAGCTAAAATTTTCTCTAGCGTGGCTCGTTGTTTTTGGGTCAGCCATGTAAATGAGTCGTTGAGATCGTGCTTGCTTTGCATATCGCTTAGAAATTTAGCCTCAAAGCTAGTGAGCTGGATTTTTGCGGTCAGTGCATCGTGTAGTGTCTTTTTAAGACCGTTATGCAATTGACTGTCTTGCGTGCTGTTTGTCACCGGAATGGGCGTTCTTGTTGTTTTTTCGGCACTGTTGCAAATAGTCGGTGGTGATAAACTTATCATCCCCTTTTGCTGATG
>ERZ791922.1241-NODE-1241-length-10041-cov-9.159123_pt1 | contig 10041 bp, 6 predicted proteins | sample MGYA00510134_ERZ791922 | MGnify/ENA primary metagenome ERZ791922 (study PRJEB30046, sample SAMN00792101) | human gut metagenome | study: EMG produced TPA metagenomics assembly of the A metagenome-wide association study of gut microbiota in type 2...
CTGGGCTGCCTCAACCGCCTACTGATGCAGGCCGACATGCCGTTGCCGGCCCTGCGGGGACGACTGCAGGGCAAAGAGGAGGCCGCACTCTGCGCCGTGCTGCAGCTGACGGGGCGTAAAGCCTTGCAGGCGAGATGGCGTCGGGAGGCCGCTGACGCCTTGCGCTTCCTTGATGCAGCGCGCGCTGATGCGCTGCGTCAGCAGGTGGCGCATCTGCAATTTTTTTAACTAACTCATTCAGTTAAATGGCATGGTCATATCTGGCGAGCGGCGTACACTGCCCGCAAACACTAAGGAGACAGCCATGAAACACGATCATTTTATTGTTCAAAGTCCTGCGACACCTGCGCAACAGCTGTTGCTGCTGTTTCATGGCGTAGGGGATAACCCGGTCTCCATGGGGCAAATCGGCAGCTGGTTCGCACCGCAGTTTCCTGATGCGCTGATCGTCAGCATTGGCGGGGTGGAACCTTGCGGCCCCAACGGTCGGCAGTGGTTTTCGCTGCAGGGGGTGACGGAAGAGAATCGTCAGCAGCGCATCGACGCCATTATGCCGACCTTTATTGAAATTGTACGCTACTGGCAGGAAAAGAGCGGCGTCAGTCCACTGGCCACCGCGCTGATCGGTTTCTCTCAGGGGGCGATTATGTCGCTGGAGAGTATCAAAGCGGCGCCGGATCTGGCTTCGCGGGTCATCGCCTTTAATGGCCGCTATGCGACGCTGCCGGAGACGGCAACGACGGCCACTACCATTCACCTGATCCACGGGGGTGAAGATCGGGTTATCGACCTGGCGTGGGCGGTGTCGGCCGAGGAGGCGTTACAGCAGGCGGGCGGCGACGTGACCTTAGATATTGTCGACGATCTCGGGCATGCCATTGACGATCGCAGTATGCAGTTGGCGATCGAGCGTCTGCGTTATACCGTGCCAAAGCACTATTTTGATGAGGCGCTGAGCGGCAGTACGCCAAAAGGGGATGATATCATCGAAATGCTGTAACCCCGGAGAGCGGGGTTACAGGCGGGCGGTACCGCGATAAAGGCAAACTTACGGTTTCTTCGACTGGTCGTGCTTCGGCCAGTCGTCGTCGTCGTCCCATTTATCGTTAAAATCACGGTGCGGCGGCAGATCGGGTTTGTTGTTGAGGAATTTTTTGTGGTCAACGCGATTCAGATCTTTAATCACGTTGATAATTACCCCCACCAAAAAGACCAGCACCAGAATCCACCAGTGTTTAATAAGCCATTCCATGCGCGCTTCCTCTTTACGTCAATTCGTCAGGCGACCAGCTGTTCCATGACGCGTTGATACATCCGCGCCAGCAGCTGCAGGTCGGCGGCGTTCACACATTCATTAATTTTGTGAATCGTTGCGTTTACGGGGCCCAGCTCAACCACCTGCGCCCCCATGCGCGCGATAAACCGTCCGTCTGAGGTGCCGCCGTTGGTTAACAGCTGCGGTTTGATCTCATTATAGTGCTCAATCGCGTTGACGACCGCATCCACCAGCTTGCCCCGTCCGGTGAGGAACGGCTGGCCGGAGAGCCACCACTCCACGCTGTAACGCAGCTGGTATTTTTCCAGCAGGGCGATCACCCGGGATTTGATCATCTCGTCCGTCAGCTCCGTACTGAAGCGGAAGTTGAACTGGACGAACATATCGCCGGGGATCACGTTATTGCTGCCGGTGCCGGACTGCACGTTGGCGATCTGCATGCTGGTCGGCGGGAAGAACTCATTGCCTTTATCCCACTCGATATTGACCAGTTCCGCCAGCATCGGCGCCGCGCGGTGGACAGGGTTATCGGCAAGGTGCGGATAGGCGACATGCCCCTGCACGCCGTGAATAGTCAGGTTGCAGGTCAGCGAGCCGCGGCGGCCGTTTTTCACCACATCGCCGACCACTTCGGTACTGGAAGGTTCGCCGACCAGACAATAGTCCAGACGCTCGTTACGCGCCATCAGCGTCTCCACCACTTTGACGGTGCCGTTTTTGGCGCTGGCCTCTTCATCAGAGGTGATCAAAAACGCCAGTCGGCCCCTATGGTTCGGGTACTGCGCGACAAAACGCTCTGCGGCAACCACCATCGCCGCCAGCGAGCCTTTCATATCCGCCGCTCCGCGGCCAAACAGCATCCCGTCGCGGATGGTCGGTTCGAACGGGGGATTGATCCAGCGGTCGGCGTCGCCTGCCGGGACTACGTCGGTGTGGCCGGCGAAGGCCAGCGTCTCGCCGTGGCCGCGCCAGGCCCAGAAATTCTGCGTATCGCCGAAATCCATCGGTTCAACGGTAAAGCCGATCGCACGCAGGCGTTCAATCATTAACGCCTGGCATCCCGCATCATCGGGGCTAAGGGAAGGGCGGCGAATAAGCTGCTGAGCCAGCTCAATGACCGGGCAAGACATAGACTATACCTCGTTAAACTGCTGATAACTTGCTTCACTAAAACCCAGCAGCATAGGACGACCGGGCGCGCAGAGCAATGGGCGTTTGATAATTGCCGGCATTTCCAGCATCAATGCGGCTGCGGCGTCGGCATTATCGATGCTATTGCGCAGCGACTCGTCAAGTTTGCGCCAGGTGGTGCCACGGGTGTTCAGCAGCGCCTGCCAGCCCAGCTCGGCAATAAAGGTATCCAGTTGCGCACGCTCAAGGCCATCGGCGCGGTAATCATGGAAGCGATACTCAATCTGATGCGCTTCCAGCCAGCGGCGGGCTTTTTTAATGGTATCGCAGTTTTTAATTCCGTACATGGTGAGCATAGATAAACCTTTTACATTCAATTAAGCGGTTAACTCAGATATTTCCGAATATATAAGTCTTACTGAAATAATACGTGATTCAGATGAATAAATATAACTTTTTACCGGGGATCTCATTCGATATATCGGGTGGTTAAATGTTGGCCACCTGTGGGCATGATGTGAGGGCTTTAACATTATTGCAAAAATGTTGTCTGAGGTTGCTCTACGTCACATTATGTTTACATACGAAGCGGCATAGTAGCGACAACCAGAGGTTTTATCTCTGTCAGCGGTCCATAAGACAATCAGAGCAATAGGGGAGCACAACTTCCCATCGGTAATGAAGTTATATAGAATCGACCATAATAATAAGAGAGGCTATTATGATTGAACATGAACTGGGGAACTGGAAAGACTTTATTGAAGGCATGCTTCGTAAATAAATTTCCGCAATGTGAGCAGGGGAATAACGCGAAGTAAATAAGCGCGCTAGGGTTCTGAACACATAAAGAAGGCGACCACCGTGGTCGCCTTTTCTGTTATTACGCCTCGCCGCCGAAGCTCGTCGGTTTATTGCGGACGCTCCTTTAGCGGAAAACGGCGACGCACCAGCACAAAGAACAGCGGCACGAAAAAGATCGCCAGCACGGTGGCGGAGATCATCCCGCCCATCACTCCGGTGCCGACCGCATGCTGGCTGCCGGAACCGGCGCCGGTGCTGGTCGCCATCGGCAGCACGCCGAAGATGAACGCCAGCGAGGTCATCAGGATGGGGCGCAGGCGCTGACGGCAAGCCGACAGCGTGGCGCTGAGCAGATCCTGGCCCTTCTCGTTGAGCTCATTGGCGAACTCGACGATCAGAATGGCGTTTTTCGCCGACAGGCCGATCACCGTCAACAGACCCACCTGGAAGTACACGTCATTCTCCAGCCCGCGCATCCAGGTCGCCAGCAGGGCGCCAATCACCCCCAGCGGCACCACCAGCATCACCGAGAACGGCACCGACCAGCTCTCGTACAGCGCCGCCAGGCACAGGAACACCACCAGCAGAGAAATCGCGTACAGGGCCGGCGCCTGAGCGCCAGAGAGGCGTTCCTGGTAGGACATGGCGGTCCATTCGAGGCCAAAGCCGGTGGGTAACTGCGCGGCCAGCTTCTCCATCATGTCCATCGCGGTACCGGTACTGATACCCGGCGCCGCCTCACCGACGATCTCGACCGCTGAGTAGCCATTGTAGCGTTCCAGCCGCGGCGAGCCGGTCTCCCAGCGCGAGGTGGCGAAGGCCGAGAATGGCACCATCGTGCCGCTGCTGTTGCGCACGTACCAAAGATTGATATCGTCAGGCAGCATCCGGTATTTCGCCGCCGCCTGGACGTAGACTTTCTTTACCCGGCCGCGATCCATAAAGTCGTTGACGTAGCTCGACCCCCACGCGGTTTGCAGCGTATCGTTGATGTCGTCAATGGAGACGCCAAGCGCCTGCGCTTTACGCTGATCGATATCGACCTGCAGCTGCGGACTGTCATCGAGCCCGTTATGCCGGACGCGGGTCAACAGCGGATTTTTCCCGGCCAGCTCAAGTAGCGTATCGCGCGCCGCCATCAGCGCATCGTGCCCCTTCCCGGCATGATCCTCCAGCTCCATATCGAAGCCTGCCGAACTGCCGAGGCCGCTGATCGCCGGCGGGCTGCTGGCGATAACCCGCGCTTCGTTAATCTGATTAAACGCTTTGGTGGCGCGTTCAATAATGGCAAAGGAGGTGCCGGTTTGCGGGTCGCGCTGGTCCCAGTCTTTGAGACGAACGAACATACGGGCCACGTTCTGCCCATTGCCGCCGGGGCCGGAGCCAACGGTAGCGAACACCGACTCGACGTTCTGCTTCTCGTTATTGAGGAAGTAATCTTCCGCCTTCTGCACCACCTTCAGCGTCTGCTGCTGGGTGCTGCCGCTCGGCAACTGGACCGAGGTGGTGAACATCCCGCGATCCTCCAGCGGCAGGAACGAGGTCGGCAAATGCAGAAACAGGAACACCATCCCGCCGAGCAGGAGGACGTAGATCAGCATCCAGCGCAGCGAGCGGTGCAGGATTTTGCCGACGAAGGTTTCGTAGCGGCTGGCGCTGCGGTTGAAGGTGCGGTTGAACCAGCCGAAGAAGCCTGTTCTTTCATGGGATTCACCTGGCTTAACCGGCTTAAGCAGCGTGGCGCAAAGGGCAGGGGTGAGGATCATGGCCACCAGCACCGAGAGGACCATCGCCGCGACGATAGTGATTGAGAACTGGCGATAGATGGCGCCGGTGGTGCCGCCGAAGAAGGCCATCGGCACAAATACCGCCGACAGCACCATCGCGATCCCTACCAGCGCGCCCTGAATTTGTCCCATCGATTTGCGGGTCGCCTCGCGTGGCGACAGGCCCTCCTCGCTCATGATGCGCTCGACGTTCTCCACCACCACGATGGCGTCATCCACCAGCAGGCCGATCGCCAACACCATCGCGAACATCGTCAGGGTGTTGATGCTGTAGCCACAGGCATACAGCACCGCGAAAGTGCCCATCAGCACCACCGGCACGGCGATGGTCGGGATCAGGGTGGCGCGGAAGTTCTGCAGGAACAGATACATCACGAGGAAGACCAGCAGGATCGCCTCCAGCAGGGTTTTCACCACGTCGGTGATGGAAGCCTTCACGAAGGAGGTGGTCTCGTAGGCGACCTTATATTCCAGACCGTGGGGGAAAAACTGCGCCAGCTCATTGAGGCGATTGATCACGCGCTCCGCGGTGGCCATTTCGTTGGCGCCGGAAGCCAGCTTGATCCCGAGGCCTGAGGCCGGCTGGCGGTTGTAGCGGCTAAGATAGTCGTACTTCTCCGCCCCCATCTCGACGGTGGCGACATCGCCCAGCGTCACCTCTGAACCATCCTGATTGACGCGCAGAGTGATATTGCGGAACTGCTCCGGGGTTTGCAGCAGAGATTGCGAGTTGATGGTGGCGTTCAGCGCTTGCTTATCGACCGAAGGCGTCCCGCCAAGCTGGCCGACGGCAATCTGGGCGTTCTGCGAACTGATGGCGTCGGTAACATCCTTGGTGGTCATCTGGTAGCTGTTGAGCTTCGCCGGGTCGAGCCAGATGCGCATTGAGTATTGCGAACCGTAGGCGTCGATATCCCCCACGCCGTTGACGCGGCTGAGCGGGTCCTGGATGTTACTGGCGACGTAGTCGGCGATATCTTGTTTATCCATACTGCCGTCAGTGGAGACGAAGGCGAGCGTCAGGATATTGGTATCACCGGTCTTGCGCACCGTCACCCCCTGGTTTTGCACCGCCTGCGGCAGCTTACGCATCGCCGACTGTAGCTGGTTCTGAACCTGCTGCACGGCTTCATCCGGGTCGGTACCGGCGGTAAAGCTGAGGGTGATCGTCGCCTGGCCGGTGGCGCTGCTCTGGGAGGACATATACATCAGGTTATCGAGGCCGGTCATATTCTGTTCGATAACCTGAGTGACGGTATTCTCCAGGGTTTGCGCGGAGGCGCCGGGATAGTTGGCGGTGATCCGCACATTCGGCGGGGCGAGGTCGGGATACTGTTCAACCGGCAGCGACAAAATGGCAAGGGTGCCCGTCAGGCATAACAGGATTGCCAGCACCCATGCAAAAATGGGGCGATCGATAAAGAAATTCGCCATCAGAATAAAAACCTCATATGCACATTTTCTTGTTATTGCACAGCCTGTGCCACTTTAGCGCCAGCCTCTCCGGCAATCGTGGAGAAATTAAGGAGATAGTGTAATTTATCATGTTGCTTTTGCCGTATCGTAAAGAAACCTCGAGCTTTCCTGCCAGCAGGTAGCGAGTCTGCTTCGTCACCGCAGACCGGCGCATTATCCCTTGCCGGTGTGAAACCTCATTTCATTTAAGTCAAAAAAATTGATCCAAAACGGATTCTCTCCAGAAAAAGTTTATCCTGGGCAATTGGACATTGTTCCGGCGTCGTCTTGTCGGGTAATAAATAGGCATGCGCATTGAGGGGTTATTCACCAAGAAGACAAAAGGAAGCCATGAACCACTTTATTTTGAGCGATAGCCGAAAGTGCATCGGCTGCCAGGCCTGCGAAGTGGCCTGCGTGATGGCGCATAACGAGGAGCAACACGTGCTGACCCCGCAGCGCTTTTTGCCACGTATCACCGTGATCAAAGCGGAGGGCCAGCGTAACGCCATCACCTGCCGCCACTGCGAGGACGCCCCCTGCGTCCGCAGTTGTCCCAACGACGCCATCGCCCAGTCCGGCGACAGCGTTCAGGTCCGTCAGGAGAAATGCATTGGCTGTAAATCCTGCATGGTGGCCTGCCCGTTCGGGGTGATGCAGGTGGTGGTGACGCCGCAGGCCGCAGACCTGGTGAAAGCCAGCGCGCACAAGTGCGATCTATGCCAGGGCCGCGAGGCGGGGCCGGCCTGTGTGGAAAACTGTCCCGCGCAGGCGCTGACTCTCGCCGACGATGAGACGTTGATCACCCTGGCGAAGCAGCGGCGACTGCGCTCGGCATGCCAGGAGGTGCAGCCGTGGCAGCGCGCTACGCCGCTCTGCAGCCAGCCCAATGCTGGCGCGAAGGTCAGGCAAATGGCGATGACGCCCCCGCGCGGGGAGCCGGATAAGCTGGCGGCGGAGGTGCGTAAGAGCCACTTTGAGGAGATCTATCAGCCGTTCACCCCGCAGCAGGCGCAGCAGCAGGCCGCCCGCTGTCTCACGTGTGGGGAGCACAGTATTTGCGAATGGACCTGCCCGCTGCATAACCATATCCCGCAGTGGATCGAGCTGGTTAAAGCGGGGAATATCGCCGCCGCGGTCGCGCTTTCCCATCAGACCAACTGCCTGCCGGAGATCACCGGCCGCGTCTGTCCCCAGGACCGGCTGTGTGAAGGCGCCTGCACCCTGCGCGATGAAAGCGGGGCAGTCACCATCGGCAATATTGAGCGCTATATTTCCGACCAGGCGCTGGCCAGCGGCTGGCGTCCGGACCTTTCGCAGGTTAAGCCGAGCGGCAAGCGGGTGGCGATTATCGGCGCCGGGCCTGCCGGGCTGGCCTGCGCCGATATGCTGGTGCGCCACGGCGTCCAGCCGGTGGTCTTCGACCGTCATCCGGAGATTGGCGGTCTGCTGACCTTCGGCATTCCGGCGTTCAAGCTGGATAAATCGCTATTGGCCCGGCGGCGGGCGATCTTCAGCGAGATGGGTATCCGCTTTGAGCTCAATTGCGAGGTGGGGAAAGATATCTCCATGGCGACACTGCTGGCCGATTATGACGCAGTGTTCGTCGGCGCCGGAACCTATCGCTCCATGAAGGCGGGGCTGCCGAACGAAGAGGCCCCCGGGGTCTACGATGCGCTGCCGTTCCTCATCGCCAACACCAAACAGGTGATGGGGCTGGCGGCATCGGCGCAAGAGCCTTATGTCAACACCGCCGGGCTGAACGTGGTGGTGCTGGGCGGCGGCGATACGGCGATGGACTGCGTGCGCACCGCGCTGCGCCACGGTGCCCGCCAGGTGACCTGCGCCTATCGGCGAGATGAAGCCAACATGCCGGGCTCGAAAAAAGAGGTCAAAAACGCCCGCGAAGAGGGGGCGCTCTTTGAGTTTAACGTCCAGCCGGTGACGCTTGAGCTGGACGAGAACGGGCGGGTTAACGGGGTACGCTTTTTGCGCACCGAGCTGGGCGCTCCGGACGCCGGGGGAAGACGCCGTCCGACGCCGATCCCCGGCAGCGAGTTTGTTATGCCGGCAGATGCGGTGATCATGGCCTTTGGCTTCCACCCGCACCGCATGCCCTGGCTGGAGGCGGCGGGGGTGGCGCTGGACAGCCAGGGGCGTATTAAAGCCGGAGTGGAGAGCCGTTACCGTTATCAGACCAGTCAGGAGAAGATCTTTGCCGGCGGCGATGCCGTGCGCGGCGCAGACCTTGTAGTGACGGCGATGGCGGAAGGCCGTCACGCGGCGCAGGGGATCCTGGACTATCTGGCGCGGAAAACGACGCCGCTTCACTGACGACAAACCCGGCTCCGCAGCGTAGTATGAGGGCGTCCTTTTACGCTGTGGGGTCGGTATGTCACTCAATATTCACGTCATTAAAGATAAAATCCTCTCTGAGAACTGGTTCGTACTACGCAACATGACCTATGAGCTGACGCGGGCGGACGGCAGCGTCGTGCGCCACAAGCGCGAGGTCTACGATCGCGGCAATGGCGCCACCGTGCTGCTGTATAACCGCCATAAGCAGACGGTGGTCCTGGTGCGTCAGTTCCGTGTCGCCACCTGGGTCAATGGCAATCATGACGGCATGCTGATTGAAACCTGCGCCGGGCTGCTGGACAACGACGAGCCGGAAGCCTGCATTCGTAAAGAGGCGGTGGAAGAGACCGGCTACGAAGTGGGCGAGGTGAGAAAGCTGTTTGAGCTGTTTATGTCGCCAGGGGGCGTCACCGAGGTAGTGCATTTCTTTATCGCCGAGTACAGCGACGCGCAGCGAACCACCAGCGGCGGCGGGGTAGATGATGAAGCCATCGAGGTGCTGGAGCTGCCTTTTAGCCAGGCGCTGCAGATGGTCGCTGACGGGGAGATCCGCGACGGTAAGGCGGTCATTCTGCTGCAATATCTGCAAACCTCCGGCCTGATGTCGGGGAACTCTGACAAATCCGATTGAGTAACCCGCTGCCGTTGTCCAGGATAGGCGCCGTGGTCGGGTTTATCTGGGGTCGGGCGGTTCATGCTTTTTCGCGTCATCTTTTTCCTTTTTATGGCGGTGCTGCCTTGCTCGCAGGCATGGTCGGCACCGACGCAGCAGCGCTTCAACGACTGGCTGGTCACCTGTAACAACCAAAATTTCTGCGTCACCCGTAACGTGGGGCTGCATCATGGCCTGGTGATGACCCTCAGCCGCAGCGCTGGGGCAGTCACTGACGCCAGTCTGCGTATCGAGCTGGGCGGCACCGGCAATCCAGTGGCGACGCTCGCGCCGATAGCGCCGCGCCTGCTGCTGGATGGTAAACCGCTGTCCCTGACCGACAAGCGCTGGCACATTGAAGATAAGCTCATTAAAACCGCCGACAGCGTGACGATCGATGCGTTTCTCCAGCAGGTTCAGGAGGGTAAAGCGCTCTCGCTGGCCAATGGCCTGCAGACCATCTCCCTGCAGGGGTTGAAAGCGGCTCTGTTTTTTATCGACGATCGGCAAAAGCGGGTAGGTAGCGAAACGGCCTGGGTCGGCAAAGGGGAAGAGCCGCCGCTCAGCGTACCGCCGGCGCC
>ERZ791922.1242-NODE-1242-length-10034-cov-3.744363_pt1 | contig 10034 bp, 8 predicted proteins | sample MGYA00510134_ERZ791922 | MGnify/ENA primary metagenome ERZ791922 (study PRJEB30046, sample SAMN00792101) | human gut metagenome | study: EMG produced TPA metagenomics assembly of the A metagenome-wide association study of gut microbiota in type 2...
CAGAGAAATGTCCATTCCTATGGCTCTTTCTTCTGAGATATTTATTGATGAAACCTTAAAAAAACCTTGATTTTAAAGGAAAAAAGACTTGACTATATAGGGAGGATGATTGTACATGAGAAAGAAGTACAGTAAGTGGCTTGGCATTGCAGCCAGTGCGGCGGTTCTATTGACATCCATACCGGCAATGCCGGTGTCAGCGGCGCCTGCCGGAGGTGAGAAAGTGAGTGGTGAAAAACCACTGAAACTGCATTATGCAGAACCAGCCAATAAAGGCAAGAATGAACGTGATAATTGGGAGCGCTGGGCGCTCCCGATTGGAAATGGGCACATGGGTGCGATGGTGTTTGGACGGACTGATACCGAACGTATTCAAATGAATGAGAAGACTTTGTGGTCCGGAGGACCGGGCGGTGCGGATGATGCAGAAGGCGGAGAATATGATACAAGAGATCCGCAAAGTGATGCATATGGAAATGTAGATGCACAGGCAAGCGGGGCGATGGAAAAGTACATTGATTACTTGTTTGATTTATATTATGACAACGGAAAAGGTGGCAGCGCTCCGGCACAGAGTGGAGAAATGAAACTGCTTCCGAATAATCGTTCAGCATTGGGAGATTATCAGAACTTTGCAGAGATGTATCTGGACTTTAATCACGCAGAAGAAAAGGTGATGAATTATAATCGAGAGTTGGATTTGAGGACTGCATTATCAACAGTGGAATATGATTATGAAGGTGTGACCTATACAAGAGAAATGTTTGCAGACTATCCGGATAATGTGATGGTATATCATGTGACTGCCAGTGAAGATGGCAAAATTGACATGGTGCTTAGACCGGAAATTGCAGATCTTGGGACAACCAAAGGCGGGAATAATAAAAAAGTAACAAAAGAGGGAACTGTGATTGCTGATGAAAAAACTGCAACAATTACCATGGAAGGAAAAATGGTAAACAATGATATGAAGTTTGCCGGTTTGTTCCATGTGGAAAGTGAAGGGGGAACAGTAACTGCACAGAATCCGGAGGTAAAGGAGTTTCCGGATTCAAAGGGGCAGTTGACGATAAGTGATGCAGACAGCGTTACGATTTACATTACATTGGCAACCAATTATCAGAATGTATATCCGAATTATCGTCAGGAAGATTTGGACTACGCGATGAAAAATGTAACAGAGCGTATGGAAAATGCAAAGGCATTGAAGTATGAAAAGTTACGGAATAATCATCTGGAGGATTATCAGGAACTGTTCTCTAGAGTAGAATTGAATCTGGGAGGTACATTTGACCAGAAAGTGTCTACAGATAAACTACTTTCAGATTGGAAAAAGGCATCTGCGAATGGAACCCAGAATCACTATCTGGAAGAACTGTATTTCCAGTATGGAAGATATATGATGATTGCATCTTCCAGAGCGGATACATTACCAAGTAATCTGCAGGGAATCTGGAACGACCGGGCATTTGCTGACTGGCAGTCAGATTATCATACGAATATCAATCTACAGATGAATTATTGGCCGGCATATACGACCAACTTAAAAGAATGCGGTCTCTCTTTGGTGGATTATGTGGATTCTCTGCAGGAGCCGGGAGCTGTTACTGCGAATAAATTATTTGGAACTGAGAATGCATGGATGGTAAACTGCAGTGCAAATGCGCTTGGATTTACAGGTAATATCAATTCCAGTGCATCTCTGGCATCTACAGCAAATGCATTTATTTTGCAGAATGTGTATGATCATTATCAGTTTACTCAGGATAAAGAGATGCTGCAGAATACTATTTATCCGATGATGGCAGGGGCATGTAATTTCTTTTTGCAGGTGTTGCAGTCGGGGCGAAGCGAGGCGGATGTAGATAAATTGTTTATGGCGCCTTCTTATTCTTCAGAACAAAATCCATGGACAATCGGTGCATTTTTTGATCAGCAGCTGATTTACCTGTTGTTCCAGGATACGCTGGATGCGGCAGAAGAATTAGGAATCGAAGATGAATTTACCAGTCAGGTAAAAGATGCAATGGAGCGGATCTATCCGGTGGAAATTGGAGAAAGCGGACAGATTAAAGAGTGGCAGCAGGAAGGTGCGTATAACCGTTATGAGTCTACTGGAGGAAAGATTGGAGATGATGCACATCGCCATAACTCGCAGCTGATGGTACTGCATCCGGGAAATGTCATCACAACAGAGACACCGGAACTAATGCAGGCAGCAAAGAACACGTTGAATCTTCGCGGAGACGGAGCGACCGGATGGTCAATGGGACAGAAGTTCAATATGTGGGCAAGATTACAGGATGGAAATCATGCATATGACAAATTGTTTGTAAACTTGATGAAAAACGGTACGGCAACGAACCTGTTTGACTTGCATCCGCCGTTCCAGATTGATGGAAACTTCGGTGGAACAGCAGGACTTGCAGAATTGCTGGTACAGAGTCATGCTGGATATGTGTCTGTTCTTCCGGCGCTTCCGGATGCGCTCTCCTCTGGTTCTGTTAAAGGATTGGTTACAGAGGGAAATTTTGAGATTGATATGGAGTGGGCAGACAAAGAGTGGACTTCTTTGACAGTTACTTCCGGTAGTGGAAAAAATCTGGCAATTAAAGCAGGTGTAATCGGTTCTGTGATTGATACAACGACAGGAACAGAAGTGAAAGAATTTGTGCAGAAATCAGATGGTTCTGTTTCCTTTGCAACAGAGGCTGGGCATACTTATGAGTTCCGTTCTGGAAAGGCAGTGGATCTGAGCGCAGTGGAAACACTCGTGAAAGAGACAGAAGCAAAGGGAATTTTAAGTTATGCAAATACAACCGAGACAGGCGATGAATTTGAAGAAGCATTCCTTGCATGTAAGCGTATGGTGGAACAGGAAAATTATGTCAATACCAATGTGGAAAAAACGGCAGAACGTCTGGAAAAAGCAATCGAGAACCTGAAAGGCAGGGGTGCAGAGCAGTATGCGGCAGTCATTGCGCTTCATTTCTTGGAAAATGCGGAAACGTTAAACTATAAAGGAAGTAAGACAGAAGATATCTGGCGTCAGGAAATCGAGTATGACCGTGCGGATCTGATGGAAGCACTTCTGGATGGTTCCAAGGAAAATACAGAACTTACAAAGCTGGCAGATACGCTGGTGGACAAGGCGAACAAGATCGGAGAATATCCGAAAGAGCGTCTGGAACTTTATGATTTGCTTAAAAAAGCAAGAAACATGGAGCAGGGCAGCCGGACAGAAGAAGAGTGGGAAGCATACTTTGAAAAAATAGATGCATTTGAAGTGATTTTTGCAAATCCAGAAGCAGGCAAAAAAGATCTGGAACAGGCATATGAAGAGTTAGAAGCACTGATGAAAACCATGGAGAAAACATTCCGGATCACTGCATCTGTAGAAGGAGAAGGGACGATTACTCCGAATGGAAAAGTAACCGTGCTGGGTGGTGCGAGCCAGAAATTTGTCATCGCACCGGCAGAAGGAAACGGTATCCTGGATGTATTGGTGGATGGAAAATCAGTCGGCACAGTAGCTGAGTATACAATCGCAGATGTTGTAAAAGATACTACGATCAAAGCGATTTTCCAGAAAGCGGAAGAGACGAAATCCGAAGCGGAAATTTTGTTGGATCATGCAATTGCAAAAGCAGAAAGTCTGAATGGAGAGGATTATACAAAGGACAGCTGGAACAAAGTGACGGAAGCACTTGAGGCAGCAAAAAATGCAGACAGAAAAGATGAAGCTGCAATGAAACAGCTTGCAGATACATTGTTGGATGCCATCGATGGGCTGGAAAGTGGGAGTAATCCGATTCGTACAGAGGCAGAAAGTTCGGATAAATGGCCGGTGGCAAATTACAATTCATCTTCTGTATATACAGATCCGGCAAATTGGGGAGAAAAAGAGCTGCCAGCTGGTGGAAAGATGATTGGCGGATATCCGGAAAATGGACCGACGGGGCCGGGAAGCGGCGGAAGCCCAAAAGGACAGTGGGATGTACAGACAGTTAAAAATCCGGATGCATCTGGACAACAGCAGATGTTTACAAAGTCAAATGGTGCATGGGTGAAATTCCGGTTTGAAGGAAAGCGTGTGAGATATATTACAGAAGTTTCTACCGGAGGTGCACTTGTAGATGTCTATATTGACGGAGAAAAAGTGGCGCAGGTAGAATGCTGGAATTCACAGAATTTTAGAAATGCGGTTTATTTCGACAGCGAAGACTATGATCTGGATTTGAAAGATGGCAGTCATGAATTGAAGCTGGTGTGTGTCGGAAAACCAAGTGGACAGTCTTCTCCGATTTTCCGTGTAGATGCATTTGATGAATATACAACAAATGAAACAGTAGATATGAAACATTTGGCTGAGTTGATTGCAGAGGCATCTTCGAAATCACAGGCTCTGTATACCGAAGCATCCTGGAATGTACTTATGGATGCGTTAGAAGCAGCAGAAGATGTGTATGCGAATGCAGGTGCTTCCAGTGGACAAGTAGAGCGTGTAGAGAAAGATTTGGAAGCGGCGTTGAAGAATCTGGAAAAAGCAAATGCAGATATCGTGAAGGTAACAGAACTAAACGGAGTAAACGTTCCATATAAGACAACTGTAGAAACATTGAAAAAAATGCTTCCAACCAGTGTGGTTGTAGAAACAGAAAGTCTGAAAACACGTGTTGATGTAGAGTGGAATCTGAAAGTGTTTGATGGGAAAAAGGCTGGAGTGCAGGCTTTGGAAGGAAAGTTGATTCTTCCGAAAGAGAGCGGAATTACGAATGAGAAGAATCTCAAAGCAAAGATAGAGGTTGCTGTTCAAAAGGGTGAGGCAAAAGTAATGCTTAAGAATCTGAGCCAGACAGAAGGTAGCGTGAAAGCAGTGGAAGCGACAACAGAACCAAAAGGATTGAAAGTAAAGATCTTGTATGATGGGCTGGATACACTACCGAACAAACCAGGCAAATATCACGTAACAGCAACTGTGGTAGATGACAACTACGAAGGAAGTGTAGAAGGAACTCTTGTGATTAAAGAAAAAATCCCGGAAGTTCCAGAACCTGGAGACCCAGACAATCCAATTCCGGAAGATCCGGATGGTGACGATCAGGGTTCGAACAAACCTGATAAACCAGACAATGGAAAGCCGGGTACAGGCAATGGAAACAATGCCGTTCAAACCGGAGATTGTGCCACTATGATTCCGGCGCTGGCAAGTATGCTGGCGGCAGCAGGAGCAATCGTGGCAGTGCTCGGACGTAGAAAGCAGAAAAGATAAGAGTGTAAAGCACAAATCACAAAGGAAAGAATGGGGAAGCTATGACTTGCATAAGTTGTAGCTTCCTTATATAATAGGAAGAAATTCCGAAAAAGCGTCTCTTTTTCTTGGAGATTGGATTGTATTAAAAAAAATACAATTTTTTGCAAAAACTACTTGAAATATTAGAAATGATTCGTTATACTAAGAGAGCTGTGGCATGATAGCTATGAAGCGTGAGGTTGCTGCCGGGATGCAAGATGCACAAAGGCAGGTTTTCCGTGGAGCGAATGTCAAGTTAGGAAACTGGCGACAAGTCACTGTACGAATCACAACTGATTACTTATGACCAAAAGGGAATAGTATGAAACAACGTGTGAGTTTCTCACGACACACACGGGAGAGTGTACAGTCACCGCTTGTCGTACTGAAGTAATAAGTACGAAAAGGAGGCGACTTTTTTTATGGCAAGTCAAGTAATGAGAATCACATTGAAAGCGTATGATCACCAGTTGGTAGATGCATCCGCAAAGAAAATCATCGAAACTGTTAAAAAGAATGGAGCACAGGTGAGTGGTCCGGTACCACTTCCGACTAAGAAGGAAGTTGTTACAATTCTGAGAGCTGTACACAAGTACAAAGACTCCAGAGAGCAGTTCGAGCAGAGAACTCATAAGAGACTCATCGACATCATGACACCAACCCAGAAGACAGTAGATGCACTGTCCAGACTGGAAATGCCAGCAGGTGTATTCATCGACATCAAGATGAAAAATAAATAAGACACACAGCAAGGCATAGGAAACATTAATTAAGAAACAGTAATTCCTAACATTTAGGATGAGCACCCAAGTGGCGCTCCGCTGTAAATAACAGGAGGTAGTTATAATGAAGAAAGCTATTTTAGCGACAAAAGTCGGAATGACTCAAATCTTCAACGAAGACGGAACATTGATTCCGGTAACAGTTCTTCAGGCTGGTCCTTGTGTAGTAACACAGGTTAAGACAGTTGAGAACGATGGTTATAGCGCAGTTCAGGTTGGATATGTTGACAAGAAAGAAAAGATTGTCACAAAAGACAAGAGCGGCAAGAAAGAAATCGCACACAGAAATGGTGTGACAAAGGCTGAGAAAGGTCACTTTGATAAAGCTGGCGTTTCCGGTAAGAGATATGTAAAAGAGTTCAGATTTGAAAATGCTGAAGAATACACACTGGCTCAGGAAATCAAAGCTGATATCTTCGAAGCAGGAGATAAGATTGATGCAACAGCAATTTCCAAAGGTAAAGGTTTCCAGGGTGCAATCAAGCGTCATGGACAGAGCAGAGGACCTATGACTCATGGTTCTAAGTTCCACCGTCACGCGGGTTCCAATGGTTCTGCATCCGATCCGAGTAAGGTATTCAAAGGCAAGAAGATGCCTGGTCAGATGGGTAACAAGCAGATTACAGTACAGAATCTGGAAGTTGTAAGAGTTGATGCTGACAACAACCTGTTGCTGGTAAAAGGCTCTGTACCGGGACCGAAGAAATGTCTCGTAACAATCAAAGAATCAGTAAAGGCTGCTAAATAGTCTGACATCAGGAAAGGAGGAACACACAGATGGCAAACGTATCTGTTTATAATATCGAAGGTAAAGAAGTTGGTACAATCGATTTGAACGATGCTGTATTTGGTGTTGAGGTTAACGAACATCTTGTACACATGGCAGTAGTAAGCCAGCTTGCAAACAAACGTCAGGGAACACAGAAAGCAAAAACACGTTCTGAAGTTTCTGGTGGCGGAAGAAAACCATGGAGACAAAAAGGAACAGGTCATGCAAGACAGGGATCCACAAGAGCTCCACAATGGACAGGTGGTGGAGTTGTATTTGCTCCAACCCCAAGAGATTACTCTTTCAAGATGAACAAGAAAGAGAAAAGAGCAGCTCTTAAGTCTGCATTGACTTCTAGAGTAGCAGAGAACAAGTTCATCGTTATCGACGAACTGAAATTTGACGAAATCAAAACAAAGAAATTCCAGGAAGTTTTAAATAACCTGAATGTAAATAAGGCACTGGTTGTGTTGGAAGATGATAACAAAAATGTGGAAATTTCTGCAAGAAACATCGCTGGTGTTAAAACAGCTAAAACAAACACAATCAATGTATTTGACATCCTGAAGTACAACACAGTAATCACAACTAAAGCTTGTGTTGCAACAATCGAGGAGGTGTATGCATAATGGCTAACGTACAGTATTATGACGTAATCCTGAAACCGGTTATTACAGAAAAGAGCATGGAGCTTATGGCAGATAAGAAATATACTTTCTTAGTTCATACAGAAGCTACAAAGTCTCAGATTAAAGAAGCTGTTGAGAAAATGTTCAGTGGTACAAAAGTAAAAAGCGTAAACACAATGAACATGGATGGAAAGAACAAAAGAGTTCGTGGAACATACAAGTTCGGTAAGACAGCTAAAACAAAGAAAGCTATCGTTCAGTTAACAGCTGACAGCGCAGATATCGAGATTTTCGAAGGTCTGTAAAAAGTAAACTTATACGCATACAAGCGTGACAACAAATATTGAGCAAACGAAAGGAGAGACAGTAATGGGAATTAAAACATATAACCCATATACACCTTCCAGAAGACAGATGACTGGTTCTGATTTCTCTGAGATCACAAAGACAACTCCTGAGAAATCCCTGTTGGATTCTAAGAAGAGACAGGCTGGTCGTAACAGTCAGGGTAAAATCACAGTAAGACACCGCGGAGGCGGAGCTAAAAAACAGTATAGAATTGTTGACTTTAAGAGAAAGAAAGACGGTATTCCGGCAACTGTAATCGGTATTGAGTACGATCCGAACAGAAGTGCTAACATCGCATTGATCTGCTACGCAGATGGTGAAAAAGCATATATCCTTGCTCCAGCAGGATTAACAGACGGAATGAAAGTTATGAACGGACCGGAAGCAGAAGTTCGTGTAGGAAACTGCCTGCCACTTTCTGAAATCCCGGTTGGTACACAAATCCACAACATTGAGCTTTATCCAGGAAAAGGCGGACAGCTTGTTCGTTCTGCAGGAAACAGCGCACAGTTGATGGCAAAAGAAGGAAAATATGCAACACTGAGACTTCCGTCCGGTGAGATGAGAATGGTTCCGATTATTTGTAGAGCATCCATCGGTGTTGTTGGTAACGGAGAGCACAACTTGATTAATGTAGGTAAAGCTGGACGTAAACGTCACATGGGTATCAGACCTACAGTACGTGGTTCCGTTATGAACCCGAATGACCATCCGCACGGTGGTGGTGAAGGTAAGACTGGTATCGGTCGTCCTGGCCCGAGTACACCATGGGGCAAACCGGCACTTGGTCTGAAGACACGTAAGAAAAACAAAGCTTCTAACAAGTTGATCGTAAGAAGAAGAGATGGTAAAGCAATCAAATAATTCGTAATTAAGGAGGTTAGAACCTATGGCTCGTTCACTTAAAAAAGGACCATTTGCAGATGAGAGCTTACTGAAAAAAGTAGACGCTATGAATGCTGCAGGTGATAAATCAGTTATTAAGACATGGTCACGTCGTTCTACAATCTTCCCGTCATTTGTAGGTCATACATTTGCCGTACATGACGGAAGAAAACACGTACCGGTGTATGTTACAGAAGATATGGTTGGACACAAGCTCGGTGAGTTCGTAGCAACCAGAACATACAGAGGTCACGGAAAAGACGAGAAGAAGTCCAAAGTTAGATAATAAACAACGTTTTGAAAGGAGGGTTCATCCATGGCTAAAGGACATAGATCCCAAATCAAGAGAGAAAGAAATGAGCAGAGAGATACAAGACCGTCAGCTAAGATTTCATACGCTAGAGTGTCTGTTCAGAAAGCTTGTTTTGTATTAGATGCCATCAGAGGCAAGGATGTACAGACAGCGCTTGGTATCCTGGCATATAACCCAAGATATGCTTCAAGCGTAATCGAGAAGTTATTAAAATCAGCAATTGCAAATGCTGAAAACAACAACGGTATGAGCGCCGAGAACCTTTATATTGAAGAGTGTTATGCAAATAAAGGACCGACAATGAAGAGAATCAGACCGAGAGCACAGGGCAGAGCTTATAGAATCGAAAAGAGAATGAGCCACATTACGATTGTGCTGAATGAAAGATAAGGAGGAACATAATGGGACAGAAAGTTAATCCTCATGGCTTAAGAGTCGGAGTTATCAAAGACTGGGATTCCAAATGGTATGCAGAGAAAGATTTCGCTGATAACCTGGTGGAAGACCACGAAATCAGAACATTTTTGAAGAAAAGATTATACAGTGCCGGAATCTCTAAAATCGAGATTGAAAGAGCTTCCGACCGTGTTAAGATCATTGTTTATACAGCTAAGCCGGGTGTTGTAATCGGTAAAGGCGGAGCTGAAATCGAGAAAGTAAAAGGTGAGCTTGCTCAGTTTACAAACAAGAAATTGATCGTAGACATCAAAGAGATCAAGAGACCAGACAAAGATGCTCAGTTAGTAGCTGAGAACATTGCACAGCAGCTTGAGAATCGTATCTCATTCAGACGTGCTATGAAATCTTGTATGTCCAGAACAATGAAAGCCGGAGCACTTGGTGTTAAGACTTCCGTATCCGGACGTCTCGGCGGAGCTGATATGGCTCGTACAGAGTTCTACAGCGAGGGAACGATCCCGCTGCAGACACTCAGAGCTGACATTGATTATGGATTCGCAGAAGCTGACACAACTTACGGAAAAGTCGGTGTAAAGGTTTGGATTTACAAAGGCGA
>ERZ791922.1245-NODE-1245-length-10001-cov-3.342148_pt1 | contig 10001 bp, 9 predicted proteins | sample MGYA00510134_ERZ791922 | MGnify/ENA primary metagenome ERZ791922 (study PRJEB30046, sample SAMN00792101) | human gut metagenome | study: EMG produced TPA metagenomics assembly of the A metagenome-wide association study of gut microbiota in type 2...
GAAGATTTTACTCAGATACATTTTGGTTCACCTTATTTCATGAAATTGGTCACATTATCAATGGCGATTATGGAATAACTTTTGAGGGTGAACAGAATGGTCAGGAAGATGCTGCTGATAAATACGCTGAAGACAAATTGATTCCACCGGATGCATATAAGGCTTTTTTGGAAAAAAAGCAATATGGAGAACAGGCAATCCGATTGTTTGCCCAGTCTATAGGAAGAGATCCCGGAATTGTGTTAGGCCGATTACAAAATGATAAAAAAGTAGCATTCACAAATGTTGCATTATCTAAAGCACTAAGGCATAAGTATAAAGTAGTAACCGCATAAAATAAAATCAAAGTGCAGGTCATTTACCGTTCCCCATGGTAGATGACCTTTTTCTATGCACATAGATTTCAGCTATTGTCTATTATTTTAAATTATAAAATAAAAAAGAAGAGAGAAATTCTAAATATAGCAGGTACGAGAAAAGTTTTATATATGATATACTGAAAAGAGCTTAATGAAATGTAAATGTATTTGAAGTTTGTATTTTGAGGTGGTAGTGTCAAGTAAGTTATGAAAAAACAGAGCCAACAAAATAGGCTCAATTGAACCTTGATAATTGCAGATATTTATTCCGATAAGCTCTCCGAGGGCTTAGGGCTCTGCCCTAAGAACCTGCAAGGGACTTGTCCCTTGACCCATTATCGGGCTCTGCCCGAACCCGTCCTCGCCGGAAGGCAGGAAAAGGGTGCAGTTGCCCCTTTTCTGTTGGATAGGATTATCCGTGAGCCTTATGTCAATAGACTTTCGCGGCATATCCTCACAGTCGGCGAAGCCGCCTGCTCCAGTATTCCACGGTTCTATTGACAACAGCTCCGCTCCGATGCAGCAACACCAGTTTTCTGCATATTTAGGATGGTCTGCTGACCGAGGAAGATGAGAAGCTGCCATTTGCCCGGCATGTTGTCGGCACCTTGCAGCATGTTCACTTCGTTGAGAGCTTTGTAGTTGTTGTGTTTGTGTGGACGAAGGAAGTTATAGTAAGCAACCCAGAGAGCAAGGTCATAGTTGGCTCCGTCGATGTTGTCAAAACCGTTCGTATGACGGTAAGAAGCTTTATAAGTGCGGTTCAGTCGCTCAATCATCTGTTTGAAGGGACGGTGTTCCGTAGAAACAGCGTCGTCGTTGGTAAGTCCAATAACCCGAGTGATTTTGAAGGAAAAGTCTTTCCCGAACTTCTTTACGAATTCCATTGCGGCGAGCGGATAGGCACTGTAGCCGTCAGCGATGAACTTAAAGTTTTCCGACAGTTTTGTGAGTCCCTGAAATGCCATACGCATGGCGAGGATACAGGGACCCACACCACGATTATCTGACACCTGGTAGCCGATGATGGAACGAGTAGCAGCATTCATGATAAGCCAGATATAGGTTTTGACGCCACGGATTTTTATGTAGGTTTCATCAGCAGTGAAAACATCCCCTTTTTCGTAGGGATACTGATCGATAAATGGTTTGATGCAGATGGCGGCTGTTTTGCAGTAGTTGGCAATCTGCTGATGTGAAATGCTGATGTTGTACAGGTCTTTGAGAGCCTGAGAAGTTTTGCGTAGGGAAAGACCGAGGTTTACATGAAGAGTCAGACATAAGGACATGACGTGTGCGTTGTGCTTATTGAATTTCAGGGAAGAGGCATTCTTTGGCAGGGTAGTTAAATCCATGCTGAAAAAATCCATCGTGAATTCACGGTAGATATAGTGGAGCTTATATTTATTTTTACCGTAATCCTCATTAAGGTCTTTCTTATCCACCTTTTTGAGGTTGTGGATATAGTAAGGGCATTTAGGGTTCACACATTTATGAATAATAAAGTGTTTTCGGTCTTTCTTAGGGACGAGTGTATTCATGCAGTGCGGACAGCGCAGTTTTAGTGATGTGTGGCGGTTTTCTTCCGGAGAGAACTTTGTATCACATACCTTGCACAGCAGTTGACCTTTGGAACCGTTATTCTTGTATAGATAGATACTGGGAGCATTGCATCGAGGACATTTACAGTCTTCGTCGATGTCACATTCAGATCTGCGGCGGATGGGTTTGATGGGTTTGTAGTCATCCTTATAACGCCACTTAAGGTAAGCCATGAAATCCTGATAATCCCAGGGTTCGACATTCAGGATAAGTGGAAGTTCATCAATCTTGAATTTTTGATATTTAGGTGAGTTGGAGTCATCATGAGCCCACTGCTTGAGAGGAATATATCTACAGATAAAGTTAAGAAGCCAACAGATTTGTTTATGTTGGTATTGAATAAATTGAAGTAAATAAAGTATAATGTCCATGAGCAATTAAATCCTTTCGTGTCTTGTTTGTTTGGCGATAGACATTATACTACAAAAGGGAGGTAATTGCTCTTTTTATTTGCAAACCTCCAGAAATCAAGGTTTTAAAAGAAATTTTAAAATAAAAAAATGGGTAGTTTTTGACACTACCTTTGAGGTTTAGGAGGAATCATGCATGGAACATTTACGCTGTGTAGTAGAAAGGATTACATATCAGAATGAAGATAATGGATACACAGTATTAAAGTGTGCGGTAAAAAACTACAATGATCTTGTGACGGTTGTTGGTACAATGCCGGATACGCATGTAGGTTCTGTTCTGTCTTTGGATGGTTATTGGAAGATGGATGTAAAATATGGCCGCCAGTTTTCAGTGGAACATTTTGAAGAGACACTTCCTGCTACAGTGTATGGAATTGAAAAATATTTGGGATCGGGACTTGTGAAAGGAGTCGGACCGAAGTTTGCAAAGCGGATTGTTGAAAAGTTTGGAAAAGACACATTGAATGTAATTGAGGAATGTCCAGATGAACTTTTGAATGTTCCGGGTATTGGGAAAGTTCGGGTTGAACGAATTAAAACAAGCTGGCAGGAGCAAAAGGAAATCAAGAATATTATGCTTTTTTTACAGAGTCATGAAGTGAGTACTTCTCACGCAACCAAAATATTTAAAACATATGGCAGTGAAAGTATTGAAGTCGTAAAAGAAAACCCATATCGTCTGGCGGATGATATTTGGGGGATTGGATTTAAAACGGCGGATTCCATTGCGCAGAAAATGGGAATCGATAAGGAGAAATTTATCCGATTGCGAAGTGGAATTTTCTATACACTGAATAAGCTGGCGGAAAATGGGCATTGTTATGCAAATCGAAAGCAATTGCTGGAAAAAGCGCAGGAACTTTTAGAAGTAGATGAACCGGAAATACAGATTACTTTAGATGAAATGCTTCGTACCAATGATGTGATTGGGGATACTGGTCTGGAACATGAGGTGGAGGCGATATATCTTCCACCTTATTTCTTTTCAGAGACAGGCTGTGCAAAGCGGCTGCTTAGGTTAATGTCTGTGAATAGAAAGATCAAGGTAGATCCGGATGTGATCATGAAAAAAGTAGAGACAGAATCAGAGATCACCTATGATGAAATCCAGTTGGAGGCAGTCAGGACTGCTATTTCTGCAAAAGTTATGGTGCTGACGGGAGGTCCCGGTACCGGGAAAACAACGACAACGTTAGGGATTATTTCAGCTTATAAGCAGGCCGGCTGCAAAATTCTTTTAGCTGCGCCGACAGGAAGAGCTGCAAAAAGGATGTCAGAAGCAACTGGGATGGAAGCGAAGACGATTCATCGGTTATTAGAATACAAGCCACCGGAAGGATATCAGAAAAATGAAGAACATCCATTAGAAGGGGATGTTTTGATTTTGGATGAGTGCTCTATGGTAGATATTATGCTCATGTATAATTTATTAAAAGCTATTCCGGAGCATATGTCTTTGATTTTGGTGGGAGATATCGATCAGCTGCCAAGTGTCGGGGCAGGAAATGTTTTGCGCGATATTATCGATTCCGGAAGTATTCCGGTTGTGCGTCTTACCAGAATTTTTCGACAGGCACAGGGCAGCAGGATTGTTATGAATGCTCATAGAATTAATAAAGGTGAAACTATCGACATGCGCGGTGGAAAAGATGCAGATTTCTTTTTTGCTGCAAAAGAAACGAATCAGGAAGTGGTCGAAACGATCGTTCAATATTGTAAGACAAATCTGCCACGTTATTATCACGTAGATCCGTTAGAGGATATCCAGGTATTAACACCTATGCAAAGAGGGGAATGTGGAGCGGTAAATTTGAATCAGGTACTGCAGGAAACTATGAATCCATCCAATATTTTTTTGCGCAGAGGCGGAACTCAGTACCGATTACATGATAAGGTGATGCAGATTCGAAACGATTATGATAAAGAAGTTTTTAATGGTGATATAGGAAACATCGTAAAGGTAAATATGGAAGATCGGGAACTGACGGTTAAGTTCGATGATCGTGAGGTAGTATATGATGTGACAGAGTTGGATGAATTGTCATTGGCATATGCTGTGACTATTCATAAATCCCAAGGTTCAGAATATCCAATTGTTGTTATGCCGTTTACGATGAGTCATTTTGTAATGCTGCAGAGAAATCTTTTGTATACAGGCGTGACAAGAGCAAAGAAAATATTGGTTCTTGTAGGAGAGAAAAAAGCAGTATTTTATGCGATTAAAAATGAAACAACGACAGGAAGAAATACGGGGTTACGTCAGCGCCTTGCGATGGGAAAGAAACAGTTGATCGAGGAAATGTGTGGGGAAAATCTTTAAAATACATAATATAAAATTCAAAAAATCGAACGTGAATTCGTGGTGTTTTTATGACACACCTAAGCGCTTATATTGTAAATAACAAGTTACAGACAATAAAAAAGGATATAAGTGAGGAGGAAATCACAATGAGTAAAAAAGATGGATACAGCAGTACAGGTTTATTTGGTAATATTAATCACTACGATTCAAAAGGAAGAAAAATAGGAGAAAGCAGACCGGGGATTTTCGGCGGAATGAATCATTACGATGCGAACGGACATAAAGTGGGCTCAAGTCATCAGGGAATCTTCGGTGGAATGAATCATTATGATGAGAACGGACATAAAACAGGTTCAAGTCATCAGGGAATCTTTGGCGGAATCAATCATTATGACGATCGAGGACACAAAACAGGTCATAGTAATCATGGGATTTTCGGCGGTTGGGATCATTATGATGATTAAGAAAAATAAAAGAAGAAACATAATAAAATATTAGTAGGAGAAATAGATTATGTCAAAAGTATATTTTACATTAACAGGAACCAAGTATTATTTTGGAAATGATTTTTTGAAAAAGGGAATGCGAATTATGTTGGTAAAAGAGCCGGATAATGAGTATGATAAAGAAGCGATTAAAGTAATGTATGAAGGTCTTGGGAAAATCGGTTATGTCGCAAATAGCCCATACACAGTAATTGGAGAATCTATGAGTGCAGGTCGTTTGTATGACAAAATCGGTAAAAAAGGATCCGCAAAGGTAGTGCTGGTTACGCCGGCAGGAATAATTTGCAAGGTCTGTAAGAAGAGCCTCGTGGATCGTTTGGATTTAGAGAAAGAGCAGAGTCTGACTATAAATGAAGAGTAACGGTAATTGCAGGGAGACATCAAAAAGTGGTGTCTCCCAAAGTTATATGATATAATTTCTTAAAGATTAATATAAAAAATGGAGGGAAAAATGGCAGAACTAGAGAATAGTAAAGATTTAATCAGAGTTTTATGGAGTGGTGCTGACATATTACGTTCTAAAATGGATGCTAATGAATATAAAGATTATTTATTAGGGATTGTTTTCTATAAGTATTTATCAGATTCATTTTTGATAAAGGTTTATGATTTGATATATGATGAAAAGCCGGAGTCTTTGAAAGTTGCTTTAGATGCATATATGGAAGAATTAGAAGGTGAAAGCGCGGAAGATTTAAAAGAGGAATTGAGAACACAATGTCATTATGTCATAGAACCGGAGTTGACATATACGAATTTTGCAGAGGCGGCGAGAAATAATTGTTTTGATAGAGAACAATTGCAAAGAGCTTTTAATAATATTGAGCAGAGTGACCCTTTATTTGCAGATTTATTTACAGATATAGACTTATATTCAAATCGTTTAGGCACAGGAGATCAAAAGCAAAGTGATACAATTTCAAGTTTATTGAAGGAAATAGATAAAGCGGATTTATTAAATACAGATGCAGATGTATTAGGAAATGCTTATGAATATTTGATTGGACAATTTGCATCTGAGACAGGAAAGAAAGCAGGAGAGTTCTATACACCACAGGCTGTGTCTAAAATATTAACAAAAATAGCTATTTCAGGTCAAGAAACAAAAATGGGGTTATCCGTATATGACCCATGCATGGGCTCGGGTTCTCTTTTATTAAATGCAAAAAAATATGCATCACGCCCGGAATACATTAAATATTATGGACAAGAATTGATGACATCTACTTATAATCTGGCAAGAATGAATATGTTTTTACATGGAATTGCACCAGAAAATCAAAAACTGCGTAATGGTGATACATTGGATAGTGATTGGCCAACAGGAGAAGAGACAGATTTTAATATGGTTCTTATGAATCCACCATATTCTGCAAAATGGAGTGCAGCTGCAGGTTTCCTGCAAGATGAAAGATTTAGTGATTATGGTGTGTTAGCTCCTAAATCTAAAGCGGATTATGCATTCTTATTGCATGGGTTATATCATCTGAAAAATAATGGCACTATGGCAATTGTATTGCCTCATGGAGTTTTGTTTAGAGGTGCTGCGGAAGGAAAAATCAGAGAAAAACTTTTAAAATCAGGAAATATTTATGCTGTAATTGGACTTCCTTCTAATTTATTTTATAATACATCAATTCCAACATGTATCGTTGTATTAAAGAAACATCGTGATGGCAGAGATGTTTTATTCATTGATGCCTCTAAAAAATTTGAAAAAGGTAAGAAACAGAATACAATGACAGATGAGCATATAGATGCTATTGTTGAATTGTATCATAGTCGTAAAACAGTGGACAAGGAATCTTATCTGGCGAGTTTTGAAGATATAGAAAAAAATGATTTTAACCTCAATATTCCAAGATATGTGGATAATTTTGAGAAAGAGGAAGAAATTGATTTAAACGAACTATTGGCAGAAATGAAACAAACAGATAATGAAATTAATAAAGCTCAAGAAGAATTTATAGGATGTTTGAAAGAATTAACAGCTACAGATCCGGAGATAATGTTGACATTAAATAACCTTATCGGAATGTTTGAGGGGGTGAATCAATGAGTAAACCTAATATAAGATTCCGAGGTTATACAGAAGATTGGGAACAGCGTAAGGTTTCAGAAATAACTGATTTTCATAAGCAAGGTTTTTACACAACGGAGTCTTATGGTGATAGCAAAAAATATTATCTTCTGCGTGGAACAGACTTAACAGAGAATAGATTAATTTTGAAAAACACACCTAAAATTAATGCAACAGAAAAAGATTATCAAGCTTTTAAAGTACAAATTGGTGACTTCCTAATCGTTAGAAGTGGTACAGTAGGCACATATGGAATTGTTTATGAGGATATTTCAGCAATTTTTGGTTCATACTTGATAGATTTTAGATTTGATAAAAACCAAGTAACTAACGAGTTCTTTGGATATTTTTACCAGTCAAATTTATTTAAAAATCAATTAAATAAGATTATTCAGCAATCAGCAAATACAAATATCAATGCAGAAAATATCAAAAGTACCTTTATAAAATTACCATCATTATATGAACAAAAGAGAATAAGCGAGTTTTTTTCAAACCTCGACAACCTCATCACTCTTCACCAGCGAAAGTGCGAAGAAACAAGAAAATTAAAAAAATATATGCTCCAAAAAATGTTTCCGCAAAAAAGGAAAAAAATTCCAGAAATTAGATTTAAAGGATTTACTGAAGATTGGGAACAGCGTAAGCTCTCAGAGATTTCAGATGTAAGGGATGGAACCCATGATTCACCTTCATATTTAAGTGATGGACATCCATTTGTAACATCTAAAAATGTTAAAGATGGATATATAAATTATGATGATGTTCAATATATCTCTGATGAGGATTTTGAGGCAATAAATAAACGCTCAAAAGTAGATATGAATGACATTTTGATGGGTATGATAGGTACTATAGGTAATCTTGCGCTAATCCGCACAGAACCCGACTTTGCAATAAAAAACGTAGCACTTATAAAAGATACTAAACAGGTTTCGTATATGTATCTTTATCACTATCTTCAATCGTCAAGTGCAGAAAGACAATTATTATCTGGACTTGATGGTGGGACTCAGAAATTTGTGTCATTAAAAAACATTCGAGAACTTAACATAATGGTTCCTTCAGAAGCAGAACAGTTAAAAGTTGGTAACTTTATTGAGTCGCTTGACCACCTCATCACTCTTCACCAGCAGAAGTATGAAGAATTACAGAAAATTAAGAAATTTATGTTACAAAATATGTTTGTTTGAGAAGTCACTTTATTTTTGAATAGAAAATCATAGATAGAAAAAAGAAGTTTTTATGGACAATAAATGTGAAAAGTTGAGATGGCTTACGATGTAGTTATTCGTTTGTCAAGAGAAAAGGTAGGAGATTTTAATGAGTGAACAAAAAAAAAGAATTGGTTTTACGGTGTCATGTGTAAATGAATTTGCTCAGCAGTACAATCTCAGTGCTCAGGATGCATTTAGGTATCTTTTTCAATTTAAAGGTATTGCTTTTATAAAAGAAAATTATGAAGTAGAGCATACTTTAGATTTTGAGACAATTATCGAGGATTTAGAGATATTGTGCCGAAAAAATGGAGGTGGATTATGAAATTATATCATGGAAGTAATATTGTGATAGATAGTATAAATCTAGCAATGTGCAGACCATATAAAGATTTTGGAAAAGGGTTCTATTTAACAGATATTGAAGAGCAAGCTGAAAAAATGGCTATAAGAGTATCAAGAATTTATGGTGGATCCCCTATTGTAAATGTTTTTGAGATACAAGATAATTTCAAAGAAATACCGAATATTAATATTAAAGATTTTGGTTTGCAAACAACAGAAGAATGGGCGAAATTTGTAATGAATAATAGAGATAGAGCATTTTCAGATATAGAAAATGTTCTATGTAATAAAGATAATAAATATGACATAGTTATTGGACCTGTTGCAGATGATAATATGGCATTATTATTTCGTCAATATGAAAATGAAGTTATTGATTTTGAAACTTTATTGAAGGGAATGATATATAAGAAAACATCATCACAGTATTCGTTTCATACGGAAAAAAGCATTAAACTTTTAAGTAGAAAGGTAGGAAAGTCATATGAGTAAGCAAGATCAGTTGATTGAATATGTAGTTCAGGGTGTAATTGATATGTTTGCTACAGATCAAAATATAGAGTATGACGAGGCGATGAACAAATTTTATAATTCACAGGTTTTTGAAAAACTTCAAGATATAGAAACAGGTTTATATTTGGAAAGTTCGGAATATGTTTATGATCTTTTCAAAGATGAGATAAATTTTGGGCGTATTGTTCAAGCTGAGATATAAGAGTTATAGTGTATCTGTTGTTGACCTCATAAATTATCAAAATACTGATTTACTTGCCTGTCTCTGAATTGACCTGTATACTGTCATCAGCATACAAAAAGGAAAAGGTCTCAGAGCACCCTCCTAGCAAGTTGTGTACTCTGAGACCCTGGTCACTAAACCATGGTTATTATATCAGATTATTCACTTGTCCTCAAGGAGGATTTTGGTGTTTTTTGTTGAGAGCAGTGTGACCACCCATATGTGCCCCATCTGTCAGGCTACGCTTCGTTACCGGGATTCACGCCCACGCATCCGTAGAAAGGAAGGCGGTTTAAAAGATCAGTTGATCATTCGGCGGTTTTATTGTAAGAACTGCCACTCTTATCATAATGAACTTCCGGAATGTCTTGTTCCGTACAAGCATTACGAAACAGAAGTGATCTCCGGGGTGCTGGATGGCGTTGTACAGCCGGAAGACTT
>ERZ791922.1246-NODE-1246-length-9987-cov-3.292690_pt1 | contig 9987 bp, 6 predicted proteins | sample MGYA00510134_ERZ791922 | MGnify/ENA primary metagenome ERZ791922 (study PRJEB30046, sample SAMN00792101) | human gut metagenome | study: EMG produced TPA metagenomics assembly of the A metagenome-wide association study of gut microbiota in type 2...
TCTGTATTTGTCAGCCCATCCCATGATTCTTCCGAACTCACCAGCGATTGTAGCATCAACTGTCGGGATGATTCCGTCATAAATAGCTCCTGTAGATCCATCCAGAGAAATGCAGTCTCCTTCATGGAACTCTTTTCCAGCTAATGTAAATTTCTTATTTGCTTCGTCCATTGCGATGTCTCCACAACCGGATACACAGCATGTTCCCATACCACGTGCAACTACGGCAGCGTGAGATGTCATACCACCACGAACTGTCAGGATACCCTGAGCACTCTTCATACCTGTAATATCTTCCGGTGATGTCTCAAGACGAACAAGGATTACTTTCTCTCCTTTTGCAGCCCATGCTACAGCATCATCAGCAGTAAATACGATTTTACCACAAGCAGCTCCTGGAGATGCTCCAAGTGCTTTTGCCATTGGTGTTGCAGCTTTCAGTGCAGCAGCATCAAACTGTGGGTGAAGCAGTGTATCCAGGTTACGTGGATCGATCATTGCAACTGCTTCTTCTTCTGTTCTCATTCCCTCATCAACAAGGTCACAAGCAATCTTCAGAGCAGCCTGAGCTGTTCTCTTACCATTACGTGTCTGCAGCATGTACAGTTTACCATGTTCTACTGTAAACTCCATGTCCTGCATATCTCTATAGTGTGTTTCCAGAGTTTTGCAAACATCTTTGAACTGTGCAAATGCTTCTGGGAACTTCTGCTCCATCTCGGAAATGTGCATTGGTGTACGAACACCAGCAACTACGTCTTCTCCCTGAGCGTTTGTCAGGAATTCTCCGAACAGACCATTCTCTCCTGTAGCTGGGTCACGTGTAAATGCAACACCTGTACCACAGTCATCTCCCATGTTACCAAATGCCATCATCTGTACGTTAACAGCTGTTCCCCATGAATACGGGATATCATTGTCACGACGATATACGTTAGCACGCGGGTTGTCCCATGAACGGAATACAGCCTTTACAGCTCCCATCAACTGCTCTTTTGCGTCAGCCGGGAAGTCTTCGCCGATTTTTTCTTTATATTCAGCCTTGAACTGTCCAGCCAGTGTCTTCAGATCTTCTGCTGTAAGTTCAACGTCCTGTTTTACACCTTTTTCTTCTTTCATCTTGTCGATAAGCTCTTCAAAATACTTCTTACCAACTTCCATAACTACGTCAGAATACATCTGGATAAATCTTCTGTAGCAATCCCATGCCCAACGAGCATTTCCTGATGCCTCTGCCAAAGTCTCAACAACTTCTTCATTCAGACCAAGGTTAAGGATTGTATCCATCATACCAGGCATGGAAGCTCTTGCTCCGGAACGAACAGAAACAAGAAGCGGATTCTCTTTGTCTCCAAATTTCTTTCCTGTAATCTCTTCCAATTTTACGATAGCATCCATGATCTGACCCATAATCTCGTCGTTGATCTTTCTGCCATCCTCATAGTACTGTGTACAAGCCTCTGTTGTTACTGTGAATCCCTGTGGTACCGGGAGTCCAAGGCTTGTCATCTCTGCAAGGTTCGCACCTTTTCCACCAAGCAGGTTTCTCATGGTTGCGTTACCTTCGGTAAACATATAAACCCATTTTGCCATGTCTTAATGACCTCCTAATTGATTATTATAACTAATTTCGCTAAGTCGCATATCTATTCTAAAGGTTTTGTCGTATCTCGTCAAGGTTTTTACTTGTAAATTCCCCAATATTTCCATATAATTGTAGCTTTATTGTAGCTTTCTGCCGATTTATTGCATTTTTTCAAGAAATGCACAATATCCTCGGTATGCTTCATACACATCCGCCTTGCTGGATACTTCCCACGGTGCATGCATACAAAGAACAGCTACACCTCCGTCAATAACTTCCATTCCGTAATTTGCCAGAATATAAGCGATTGTACCGCCGCCGCCTGCATCAACTCTGCCAAGCTCTGCCATCTGAAAATGAACTTCTTCCTCTGCCATGACCTTTCTCAATCTTGCTATATACTCTGCATTGGCATCATTGGATCCGCTCTTTCCGCCACGTCCCGTATGCTTGCAGAAAACCGGACCCTTTCCAAAGAAACTGGTAGATTTCTTGTCATAAACTTCCGGATACATCGGATCGTAAGCTGCGCTGACATCGGAAGAAATCATTGTGGAATGTGCAAGAGCGCGACGAAGTTTCATTTCTGTAAATCCCCCCAGTTTTTCAAACAGCTCTGCCACCGCATTTTCAAAAAATCTGGAGTGCATTCCGGTTGCGCCGACACTTCCGATTTCTTCTTTATCGACAAGAATACAACAGGAAGTTCTCTTTACCGTCTCCACATCCAACATAGCTTTTAATGATGTATATGCACAGATTCTGTCATCCTGTCCATATGCCATCACCATACTTCTGTCCAGTCCGCAGTCACGCGCCTTTCCTGCCGGAACTACCTCCAGCTCGGCAGACATAAAATCATCTCTTTCAATATGATACGTCTCTTCTAATAATTTCATTACCTGAACAGCCGCAGCATCCTTCTCCGCATCTTTTAACGGTCTGCTTCCTACTAAAATATCCAGATTCTCACCTTCTACAACCGTTGCCGCAGTTTTTTCCATCTGCTTAGAAGACAGATGAACCAGCAGATCTGTAATCGTAAATACCGGATCTGTATCCTTCTCTCCGATGGAGATCACTTCTTTCGTACCATCTTTACGCACGATCACACCATGAATTGCCAGCGGAATGGTTACCCACTGATATTTCTTAATTCCTCCATAATAATGTGTATCAAAATAAGCAAATCCTCCCTCTTCGTAAAGCGGGTTCTGTTTCAAATCCAAGCGCGGAGAATCGATATGCGCTCCGAGAATGTTCATTCCCTGCTCCAACGGTTCTTCTCCGATGTTGAACAATGCGATAGATTTATCCATCCAAGTGGCATAAACCTTATCTCCCACTTTAAGCGACTCTGCCTCATACAGATTGCGATAGCCGGCAGCCTCTGCCTGACGGACAATCTCTGTCACACATTCCCGCTCTGTCTTGCCCGTATCCAGAAATGCTTTGTATGCTTCATTTATCTCATCCAATTGTTTTAACTGTATGTCAGTATAAATCTCCCACAGATTTTTTTCTTTGTTGTCTTGTTTTTCAGTTCCCATTTTAATAACCTCCTGAGCCATTTTTTACACACAACTGTTCTTTTTATTATACGCTGATTTCATATTTTGTACAAATCAGTTTTTATAATTATCCTACCTTCCTTATACTCTCATCAGAATTTCTTACTCGTTTTCTTTTAACCATCGAAGAAACTTTATGATATTACCGTTATATAATTCTGTCATAGACAGACAATAGGTCGATTTTTCTCTTTTCTTCAAAATCTCATTATATACCCAATATCGTTTTTGATTACCCGCCCAAAATACCCAGATATCATAGTCTTCTTCATCCAGTTTCTCCAATTCCCCTAATGTAGTATCAAGATCTATTCTCCATTCTGTCTTTGTATCTTCAAAATATTGATTCAATTCCTCACAATAAGAGCGTACCTTCTTTCCTATCCCAATCTGTTCCCACGATACCCCCAATCGAAACGGAAATGTCCATATAAATACAATTCTTCGCATTTTATTTTCCTTTCATTGAAACCAACTCCGAAAATAATTTCTATCCATACAAAAAGCAACTTCTACAAAATATTCTATCATAAAAATTGTCTATAAATTGATAATTCCCCACAGAAATGACTTTACATTTCTGCAGGGAAATCTTTCAATTATTAAAATCTCATCTTTTCTTCAAAGTAAGCTTTCAAATCTTCAATTTTTACTCTTTCTTGCTGCATCGTATCTCTGTCACGAACAGTTACAGCGCCATCTTCTTCAGACTCAAAGTCGTAAGTTACGCAGAACGGAGTTCCGATCTCGTCCTGACGGCGATAACGCTTTCCGATATTTCCTCTGTCGTCAAATTCGCAGTTATAGTATTTGCTCAATTCTGCATAAATCTTCTCTGCGCCTTCATTCAATTTCTTAGACAACGGAAGTACTCCAACTTTTACCGGAGCCAGTGCCGGATGGAAGTGCAGAACTGTACGCATATCCGGTTTTTCTTCTGTTCCGATGTTTTCTTCATCATAAGCGCTGCAAAGGAAAGCAAGAACCATACGGTCAGCTCCCAGTGAAGGCTCAATTACATACGGAATATATTTTTCTTTCTTTTCATCATCAAAATATGTCAGATCCTGCTTGGACACTTCCATATGCTGTGACAAGTCATAGTTTGTTCTGTCTGCGATTCCCCACAGCTCGCCCCATCCGAATGGGAAAAGGAACTCTACATCTGTTGTTGCCTTACTATAGAAAGAAAGTTCTTCCTGATCGTGATCACGATATCTGATTTCGTCTTCTTTCATGCCCAGTGCATAGAGCCAGTCAAGGCAGAATTGCTTCCAATATGCGAACCACTCCAAATCTGTATCCGGCTCACAGAAGAACTCCAGCTCCATCTGCTCGAACTCTCTTGTACGGAATGTAAAGTTACCCGGTGTAATCTCGTTACGGAAAGATTTACCAATCTGGGCAATTCCAAATGGAATCTTCTTTCTGGAGGTTCTCTGTACATTTTTGAAGTTTACAAAGATTCCCTGGGCAGTCTCTGGTCTTAAGTATACAGTATTCTTTGCATCCTCTGTTACACCCTGGAACGTTTTAAACATCAGATTGAACTGACGGATATCTGTAAAATCATGTTTGCCACAAGTCGGACATGGAATCTGATGTTCTGCGATAAATGCTGTCATCTGCTCCTGTGACCATGCATCAACACTTCCTTCAATCGCAATTCCCTTTTCTGCACAATAATCTTCGATCAGTTTATCTGCACGGAAACGCTCGTGACATGCCTTACAATCCATCAGTGGATCGGAGAATCCACCCAAATGACCGGATGCAACCCATGTCTGTGGATTCATCAGAATCGCACAATCTACACCAACGTTATACGGAGATTCCTGTACAAACTTCTGCCACCATGCCCGTTTAACATTATTTTTCAGCTCTACTCCGAGATTACCATAATCCCATGTATTTGCAAGACCACCATAAATCTCAGAACCCGGATATACAAATCCTCTGGATTTTGCAAGAGCCATGATCTTTTCCATTGTCTTTTCAGCCATAATCTGTTCCTCACATTCTTTTCTATAAACATTTTCTCAATTGCTACCTATTATAGCGATTTTCAACTGTTTTGTAAAGTCATCTTTACTTACAACATCTTTCATTCAATCTTTCTCACAGCAACGTCTCCAATATCTCCAGAGACTTAAACTTTTTATCTATATATACATCTGCATAACGCTGCATAATCCACTCCAGCTCATTCAACACTTTTTCATTTACAAGAAATGTATATAGTTTCTCTATCTTACTGCTTTCAATATATTGCATCGTATAAATTGTAGATTGATCCAGACGAATCCCATCAATCACATCTCCTCCACACTCACTGCAAATCAGACCACCTTTTTTCACACTGAATACCATCGGCCGGTCTTTACAGCCACAGGTCACACATCCAAATACCTGCGCCCCTTCTCCATTAATATACAGAGCCCGCAGTTCAAATATGTATCGAATTAATTTATTTGGTATTTTAGGATTGCACAGAGCACGTAAGGTCTGATAAAGCAATTTTAACATTTCTCGTTCATCATTTGCTTCCTTTGTATAATAATTGGCAAATTCCAAAAAATAAAATCCGTAATATGCCCCCACAATATCTTCTCTTAATTCCGCAAAATAATTACTGATTTTGGCCGATTGGATGGTATACGAAGTCCGTCCTGCATAAATTGTAAATTCACCAAAAGAAAAGGGGTTCACAGCCCCCACAAGAGGGCTGTTCGGTTTCCGCGCCCCTCTTGCAAAAGCTGAGATTTTCCCCTGTTCCTTCGTCAGTATTACAACTCTTCTATCATATTCCCCAACGGGTGTTGTGGACAACACCATTCCTGTCAATACGATCTGATTCAATGCTGCTACTCCTGTCGTTTCCTTGGCTTACACCATTCCGTATGTTTCCGCTGTCGGATTCTCCCTGCATATGCCCGTACATTTCCATCTTATATCCAAGATAATCCGTCACTGCTCCGGTCTGTGTAAACTGTTTCCAGTATTGTTCTTCCATCGTTCCACCTCTTCATCTGTTCTACTCTTAGGTTTTCCGATTCTGAAAGAACTATACTGTATAGATTTTTCCTCTAAATTTCGTCTTCCCGATACCCAAAGTTCTTCATCAGGAAATCACTGTCTCTCCAGTTTTTCTGTACCTTCACCCACAACTTCAGATTGACTTTACAATCCAGAAGACGTTCAATTTCATAGCGAGCGGTACTTCCGATTTTCTTTAACATACTTCCCTGTTTTCCAATAATGATTCCTTTATGAGAATCTCTTTCACAGATGATGGTCGCATCAATGTGCATCACTTTTCGCTCCATCTTCATCCGGTCAATCGCCACCGCAATTCCATGTGGAATTTCTTCATTCAGACAATGAAGCGCTTTTTCACGAATCAACTCTGCTACAATCTGCCGCTCCGGTTGGTCAGTAATCGTATCTTCATCATAGAACTGTGGACCATACGGAAGATATTTCAAAATCACTTTTACCAATTCATCTGTATTTGCTCCGCTCCTTGCAGATACCGGAACAATCTCTGCAAACTCATATTCTTTTCGATATGTGTCAATGGACGCCAGTATTTCTTCCGGCTTAACCATATCTGTTTTATTGATTACCAAAATCACAGGTGTTTTCACCCGTTTCAACTGTTCAATAATGTGTTTTTCCCCTGCGCCGATAAATGTGGTTGGCTCCACCAGCCAAAGTACAACATCCACTTCATTGAGAGAACGTTCTGCAATATTGACCATATATTCTCCCAATTTATTCTTCGCTTTATGGATTCCCGGTGTATCTACAAATACAATCTGACCTTCCTCAGTAGTCAGCACCGTCTGGATTCGATTGCGGGTTGTCTGCGGTTTATTCGATGTAATTGCAATCTTCTGACCAATCAAATAATTCATCAAAGTAGATTTTCCTACATTTGGACGTCCGATTAATGTCACAAATCCTGATTTGAAATTATCTGCCATCTATGTTCCTCCATCCTTTTAAAATAATGTCTTTACTTCCATAAACAAGGCTTTCTGTTCTTCAATCTTCTCTTCACTTCCAATAACACAGAGCTGTTCTGCCTTTAACATTGCCTCTACTACCTCTGCCAGAGCACGAATATCTTCTTGTCGGGCATCAAGCACCTCATTACGCTCTGCACGAAGCATATCCTCTGTAATATGATTCATAGACAGATTCATAGACCGAACACCCTTCGCATTTGGATTCATCGGACGATCCAGATTACTCATCGTTCCGATAATATATTTTGTCATATCACGTTCATTAACCGTAAAGTTTTTCAGATAATCTACAACGCCTTCATAAACTTTTATTGTCTTCTCCAGATTCGGATCCCGATAAGAGATCAGATACCCGTCTCCAATCCGGTTGAAATTACACATACATCCGTAAGCGCCGCCCTTAACACGTATATTCTGCCAGAGATAATCATAACTCAATATTACTTTCAAAATATGAAGCGCTCCGCTGTATTTAGCGCCGCCATCTATAAAGTTACCTGTTCTTGCCACATACTGAACTTTGGATGATGTTTTAAATCCTTCATTTCGTTTTACGCAATGGAGAATGCAGCGATCCTCTGTCTTTTCACCAGCAGCTTCCTGTACACTGTCATTCAACAGCTTTCTGAATTTCTTCACTTCTGTTTCCACTGTTTCCAGACCTTCTTCTGCTGAAGTATAACTTACCATTAAATTATCTCCGCGGAAAATCTGTGCTGCGATTGCTTTCAGATTTGCAACCAGCTCTGCCTTCTTCTCATCAAAATGTTCTTCGATTTCTTTTACTTTTTCATAATATCCGATTCCATCTGTATCATCCTTGAATTTCGACAATGGGGATGCATACGACTGGGCACGAAGTGCTGCTGTTGTATGACCGGAAGACTGGAAACTCATCTGCAGTCTGGATTTTAACATGGATAAAATCTCTTTCAGACGTTTCTCGTCATTTAATTTAGATTCCATCAAAATCTCACGCATCATCGCAAACAGCACATCCATCTTCGGATACAACGCTTTTCCTTTGATTTCAAAGGTTGCCCGAAAAGCCTTTTCTTCCACTTTTGTCACATCCGGATACAATTCCAGAGAAGTGCCGATTCCGCCGGTATGCACGTTGATTTCATTAAATAACTCCCCATAATCATAATGTGTTGTATCAATGATTCCCAACACCGCCTGCAGCATTCCTACATAAGGAAGTTTTTCTTCCGATACACCGGATAAGTCAAACATCAATGTTACATATCCGATTCCATTTGTTTCCACATTGTGATGCACCATCAGTACATCGTCACACATTTTCTCTTCGTTATAAATCGGTGCAATCTCCCGGGAAATATCTTCCCGTTTCAATACCGGAATCTTCTCCAAGTCTTCCAGATCATCTTCCGATTCCTGATATGCAATCAGATCCTTTGTATTTTGAACCAGACGTTCCTGCTCTTCTCTGCTCAGCGAATTTTTATATGCCTGCAGTTTCTCATCCAGTTCGCGATCCATTCTTGCAGTCCGCCCCTTCTCTGGTTTCACCGTCACAATAGAACCATGTGGATTGTCCAGAATCCATGTCTGGATCAGATTTTCAAAATATCCGGTTCCCACCTGTTCTTTCAAAAACTCAAAGGTCGGGATTGCCTGCATATGGATAAACGGCTTAGTCTCATCATAAAGCCAGCTGTCAAACATCTCCAGTCCGTACATCAATCCCTTCGGATAATTGCCAAAGTCAGCCTCCCGGAACCTGAATTCATGATAATTGATTCCTGCCGCCAATGCTTTTTTGTCAATTCCGTTCTTCACGATATCGCGCAGTGTATTTTCAATCACTGCAATAAATGCTTCTTTCTGATCCGGCTCCGCATTTTTTGCAATTACAGAAAATATCGGCTGATAAATTCCATTGTCATAGGAACCCATAATATCTTTTCCGATTCCTGCATCTACAAGCGCTTTTTTCAGCGGTGCTCCCGGTGCAGACAACAATGCATAATCCAGGATCTGAAATGCCTGATACAGCTTCTCATCCAGACTCGTTGCTATTACTTTATTATAAGAAAGATAGGTATTCTCTTCCTCAGATTCCTCACTGGAAATGGAATATGTTTTCTCCAATTCCACTACATTTTCAAATGGTTTCTGGAAACGGATCTCGGAATCCACCGGCTGTTCTTCAAAAGCACTCAGATACTTCTTATCCAGCCAGTCCAGCTTTTCAGCCATATCCATATCACCATAAAGATAAATATAACTGTTGGACGGATGGTAATATTTTCGATGAAAATCCAGAAACTGTTCATAGGTCAATTCCGGAATCACCTCCGGATCTCCACCGGATTCATTGGCATAAGAAGTATCCGGGAACAGCGAATTGAGGATCACCCGGTCCAGCACCCCTTCCGGAGAAGAAAATGCTCCTTTCATCTCATTATATACAACACCGTTATATTCTAATTTTCCATCCAGATCATCCAGCTTGTAACTCCATCCTTCCTGCCGGAAAATCTCATCATGCTCATAAATATTCGGATAGAAAACCGCGTCCATATACACATGCATCAGATTCTGAAAATCCTTATCATTGCAGCTTGCTACCGGGTATACCGTCTTATCCGGATATGTCATGGCATTCAAAAATGTATTCAAAGAACCTTTTACCAGCTCTACAAACGGATCCTTCACCGGAAAATCTTTTGATCCACAGAGCACCGAATGTTCCATGATGTGCGGCACCCCGGTACTGTCTGACGGCGGTGTACGGAATCCGATGGAAAATACCTTGTTCTCATCGTCATTTTCC
>ERZ791922.1248-NODE-1248-length-9961-cov-3.234101_pt1 | contig 9961 bp, 9 predicted proteins | sample MGYA00510134_ERZ791922 | MGnify/ENA primary metagenome ERZ791922 (study PRJEB30046, sample SAMN00792101) | human gut metagenome | study: EMG produced TPA metagenomics assembly of the A metagenome-wide association study of gut microbiota in type 2...
AAAGTGCCAACGATTACTTGACACATACAAAACTGATGCAAATATTGAAATCTCCACAGGTATTCAGTACAATGAAAACGTATTGTACATTTCCTAAAAAGGATAAATAAAAATTACTTATTCACTTACAGAAAAAAAGCATACATAGGAGATCCAGCGATGACAGAAAATTTGACAGCAGCTGCCGCCTGTGGAAATCCGGTTCATTTTGAGGGAACGGAAAAAAGATTGAATTCTGCCATAGAACAGATGCACCTCTCCGGACTGATGAAAAAGAGACTCAGCAAATGCACTGACGGAGAAAAAAACGTGTCCGTATCGCCCGGGAGATCACAAAAGGAGCTGAAGACTATTTTATATTAAATCCGATTGCTTTTGAGGACGAAAATTCTAAGAAGATCATTCTCGGATGGATGGAAACAATCTGGTTCTCGCCCCTTTGTGCAATTTCCCTCTCCTGATCACAGAGGAAAAAGAGCGGGGAACTCTTCCTCTACTGTTCCGTTCTAAAGTAACGGAAGCACAGTTTACAGCATCTAAGGCAGTCTCCTCTCTACTCACAGGAGAACTCATGGCTGTTATCGTATTTTTAATCTCAGGAGCCAGTCCTTCCCTTCTGCCACAGTATCTCCTGATCAACCTGATTGCTATGGCGTCTTTTCTTCCCTATGGGTTCCTGACCGCGGTATACGCCAGGGATCAGAACAGTGTAAATGTATACAGTATGCTTAGTGTGGTCATAGCTTTTATAATTCCCATATTTTCCTACTGGAATCTTGCCTTTGGCAGCATAGCAATGTTTATTCCTACCAGCTTTATGGGAATTGTCCTGAACAAAGTACATCCTGTGGAAGGCTTCCTTGACATATCCCTCCCGTTGTCTTTTGCTGTCTGCCTTATCTGGTTTGCGGCAGGTCTGGCTGTTCTGTATGCAGTGCGGAAAAAAAGAGCATTTTTTACCTTTTGTGACAATAAATAGCAATACAAAAACAACAATTTAGTTCACCCGGAGATGAAACTGTGCAGGTTTCATCTCCTTTTTTACTCCATTCATCCCCGTACAGGCTCCATTCATCGGATAAATAAGGCAGAAATCCTCCAGACAGGTAAGATATAGGCTGTAAGGAGGACAAACACTATGACAAACATTTTAAAAGCTGCACAGCTCACCAAAACCTTTGGAAATGTAAAAGCTCTGGATCACTGTATTTGGAAAAGACCCGTTTTCACCTGACATCAAAAGACAGATCGGCATTATGAGCGATATGAGCGGTCTGTATGAAAAAATGACTGTCTATGAAAATCTGGATATTTTTGCAGATATCTACGGCATCAAAAATAAGAAAAATATGATCAGAAAGGCTCTCCAGGCAGTAGACCTTCTGGGTTCTGCAAAAAAGAAAGTGGAAAAGCTCTCAAGGGGGATGAAACAGAGACTCGTCTTTGCAAGGACTATCATCCACAGCCCGTCCCTTCTGTTTCTTGACGAGCCGACAACGAATCTCGATCCGGCAACGGCAGATGAAATCAGGGAACTGATAAAAAAGCTGAATCGAAACGGCGCGACTATATTCCTTACTACACATAATATGGAAGAAGCGGAGGAACTGTGCCACAGGATTGCCCTGCTCAACAAAGGAAAAATCGTGGAAAACGGATCCCCTGAGGAATTGAAACTGAAATATGCCGAGAAAAAAGTTTTAATTACAACCCGTGATGGAAAGACGGAAGCGCCGCTGGAAAAAGACCGTATTGTCAAAATACTGGAAGAGGCGGAGGATATTCTCATGATTCACTCCGAGGAACCCAGCCTCAGAGATGTATTTCTCACACTGACAAAGGAGGATGCTTAAATATGAATACCAGAATCATTTGCGCATTATTTAAAAAAGACCTGAAAGGATGCCTTTCTAACAAAAACATCCTTGTCAGCTTTCTGATCCCTATTGTCTTCTGTTTTATTTACCAGTATATGTTCAGTGGTCTGGGAGACGATGTAAATACTTATGTGCTCAGCATGTGCGCGGTCTTTGCCATTTCCATCATTCCTTCCAGCATCCTGCCTGTAATGATCGCGGAGGAGAAAGAAAAGTACACGCTCCGCTCCCTGATGCTGGCGAGAGTACAGGGACAAGAACGAGACCGTTGCAAAGCTGGCTGTAATTGTTCCAACCACCTCTTTCCAGACGCTTTACAGAGCTGCTGTCGCAGGCAGGGGTATTTTTACTGGCAAATGTTTTACCGCTCTGTGCGTGTGCGTGGTTTGGATTATCGGGGGATACATCTTGTTTAATATCTTTTACCGCCGTAAGGGAATCGACTGCTGACATGAAAAACCTGCTGTTTAAGCCCTGGGTCTGAAACTGAGGAATGATATTCCTGAAGTAAAATGTATTCTGTTATTTGTCAGAATACATTTTACTTTATTTTACTCGACTGAATACAATAAATATGATAAGATACTGACAGATAATATAAACGAGGAGGGACAAAGATTATGAAAAATCTGATCCGAAAAATGTTACTTGCTATGTGTATCGCAACGTTTGCACTTGCTTTCACTGCCTGCGGGAAGTCTGATAATTCTGAGCCCGGGGTTGTCGAGGAAGACGATACGGCGAAAGATGAAACTGAAGAACCCGAGGCGGAAACCGAAGAGGATACCTCGGATATCCCTGCTTCCGGCAAATATGCGACCCTTGAGGATTTCCTGAATTCTGATATGATGCAGGAGCAGTTAGACAGCCAGGTTGCTTCCCTTGAAGACACAGGTCTGACTGCGGAGGTCACTGCTGAAGACAATAAACTGATTTATAATTTTACTATCACTGACCCGAATGTAGCGGCTGCACTTGATGTTGCAGCACTCCAGTCGAGTCTTGACTCTCAGGCATCTACCTTTGAGTCCATTGCTTCCACGATCCCGCTCGCAGTTGAGATCGACAATCCTGTCGTCGTGGTACGCTATCTCGACAGTGCAGGCACAGAACTTGTATCCCGTGAGTTTACTCCTCCGGCTGAATAATCATTCGTAAAATCGATTTTAAAATCAAATGCAAAAAATACCCGCGTTAGGCCGCACATCACCCGAAGCGCTCCCGCGGGTATTTTCTTTTTATTTCTGAATACCTGATATACCGTCTGCCGGGTAGATTCCCGGGGTATTAAACATACCGCCATACATTTTCGCTGCCACACCATTTACTGCCTCAGGGTCAAGTATCACAATAAAGTCATATTTCCCGGCAGCGGTTTTTGCCGTCACTTCATCCAGATTATCTGTGGCATCCACGTTCGGAGCATACAGGAAATACCGGCTCACAAACTCTGCCTCCCCGTATGTCACCTGGGAATTTTTGTCCGCCGCCACCACCAGATACCTGTTCTGATCCTCTATGCCGCCGGCGTACCACCTGTCTCCCATAATCTCTTCCGCTTTTCCCGGCAGGGAGCTTCCGTATTCCCTTCTGACTGCTGCCAGTCCGTTATATTCGGAAAACATAAAATTCAGAGCCGCCACAAAAGTAAAAAGCACTCCATATTGATAACGCCTTTTTGCCGCAGGAGACGAATAGGCCCGGTAAGCCCCCGCCTCATCGATATCCACGGCAAAGGAATGCTCCATATCGACTTCCGCTCTCATAAACAGGATTCCAGCAAATAACACCATGATACTGCATGCATATCTTTCAAATCCGGCGAGGCGCAATGCTTCTTCTTCAGGCATAGCAAACAGATAAAGACACAGGATACCCGCATAATACGCTGCAGTCATCACGTCAGCCAGAAGCAGCGTCCTTAAGAGCCCCCATCTCCGTTTCAGGTGCAGACGCGCGAAAAGCACCGCGCATACAGCGGCGATATTACAAAGGAGAAAGACCTGGATCGCCCGTCCTGAAAGATCCAGAGTTTCGTTTATAAAACGCCGGACAATCTCACTGTACAGATCCGCATCCACGGTGTCGTATCCCAGTTTTTCTCCTGCCGCGCTTATACTGAATTTCCCCTCATATCCGGCAAGTTCTGTCCCTAAGTGGTACTGCCATAGAAGAAACGGCAGGACAGCGGCAGACGCTGTAAGAAATACCGCGCACCACCGCTTCCCCCTCAAATCCCCCCTGTCTTTTTCTTCTTTACGGTCTGCCGGAGATTTCCGGGAAAAGACAGTTCTCATGCATCCGGCAAATGCGAATGCGGCAAAGATCAGTCCTGTGTTCTTCACGATCCCCAGGAATCCCAGTATCACCCCGGACAAAAGAGACCCTTTCCATATCTTCCGGCGGTATCGGTACGCGCAGGCGATGGCCGCCATAGAAAGAAGAGGCAGGAGAAAATCAACAAGGAGATTATTGATCCTGATCGTCAGGTTCAGGTAAGACAGCATGGCGCATCCCATTGCAAGAAAGGAATACAGAAGAAATCTTCTCCTCTCCTCCACGATGCCGAACACAGCCAGGAAACAGGCAAAGATCAGCGCATTCTGCGCAAGCAGCATGACTCCCTGGGATCTGCCGAGGAACAGGCAGACATAATAGATGAACACGCTGCTGCCCGGCGGATAATCCAGGAAAGTGACTATCTCAGTATCCATTCCCGGAAAGCGGTGCGCAGACAGGAGATATTTTACAATCACTGCCCAGTGGGAAAAGTTATCATAATGAAGAAGCTTCATTCTCAGGATCAGCCCTGCAAAAACCAGAGTTACAGCGCCAAAGCAGATGCCGAAAAATCCCGGCATGTGTATCCCTGTCTTTTTTCGGAGCAGAAGGCAGAAAAAATAGGCAGAGCCTGTCAGTCCGCCTGTCAGGACCAGGTAAGCCGCAGGCCTGAGTACCCCTGCAAGCCCGCCTGCATAGAGTATGAGGCTGATCCCTGCCATTGTAAAAACAGGCGTAAAATAAGCATGGATCTTCAGAACTCTGTGAACAGCAAATCCATATCCCCAGGCGGACATTATAAACGCTGCTGCTTTAATCACTGCTCTTATCTCTTCCAAACCCCTTCTCCTTTCCGCCTCAGGAAGATGTTCTGGCACACGTCATCGTAGAGCGTCCTCCACGGGTCGATTTCCCTGGGCAGGGAATGTTCTCTGTCATGAATGATCTGAAGCCAGTTCCTCTTATCTGCTTCACTTAACGGCATAACCGAAGCCGCATATATCCTGCCTTTTTCATCCTGTTTCGAATAGGCAAGCTCCGCGTCCAGATCCGCCGTGTAGCGCTCCGTCAGGACACTGATGCAAAATTGTTCTCCGCCTTTAAGCACAGGGCAATGTTCCTCCTCTTCTTCCGCCACAGCTTCTCCGCCTGATATACGGAAGGCAATCCCATCCTCTGACACATCCAGCGTCATACCCTCCATATCTGTCTGTCTTGTTCTGATCCGGACAGGCTCCTCTGCCCGGATACGTTCATTTTTCCGCTTTACCTCTCTTCCCAGCATAAAAAACACCGCATAGACCAGACCGATCAGGTTATAGCACAGCCAGAAAAGAATGACACTGCTGTATACAAGTGCCATGCCATATTTCCCGTAAGAAAACTTGATCAATGATACCAGCGTAAGAACGAGAAGGATCCCATGGGGAATCAGGAAGCGGAAAGAAGCCGTCCTGCCCCTGCGCTTCTTTTTATCCGTCACCTTGAATTTCTGCTGATGGATCCCGATGGATTCAAAGAAAACCGGGAGGATCAGGTAAGGCGCAAGAATCGTATCAATGATCTGGCTCCATCTCATATTCCTCACGTTCGTACTCAGATATCGCACTGAAATACTGTACAGCAGATGAGACGGAAGCCAGAAGGCCAGCAGCTCCCAGAACCCGCACTCCACAAGCCGGAAGTCAAACAGGGCAAACAAAATAGGCGAGAGAATAAAGATCATCCGGCAGAGGAACGACCACCAATACAGATAGGCATTCAGATAGGCAAGACGCCCTGCAGCCGGAAGGTCCTTTGTAAATATGGCATTCGTATTCTGAATGCTCTGTATCACTCCGCGCGCCCAGCGTACCCTCTGCCGGATCATGCTTTCCACAGTCGTTGTTGAAAGCCCTGCTGCCAGGACTTCTGTGGATGCATAGGTAACATATCCTGCTTTCTGAAGGCGGAGACTTGTCTCAAAATCTTCTGTAACTGTTCCGTACGGAAAGCCTCCGATCTCCTCAAGAGCCCTGCGCAGGATCACAGTATTGCTGCCGGTATATGCTGCAGAATTTGACGCATTCCGCATAACATTGATCTCTCTGGAAAAGAAATCCTGCTCATTGGGGATATCTTTTTCAGAAAAGAGGTTAAACTGGAACAGATCCTGATTATAAAAACTCTGGGGCGTCTGCACCAGTCCCATCTTCACTTCAGGATCCAGAAAATACGGTACTGTCTTTACCAGAAACTCTCTCCTCGGTATCATATCTGCGTCAAACGTAGCGATCAGAGGCGAGGATGTACGGGAAAGCGCATTGTTATAGTTTCCCGACTTTGCGTGCCTGTTATCCGAAAATCCCAGATAGCCCACTCCCAGCCGCTGCGCCAGCTCTTCCGCTTCCCTCCTCCCGCCGTCGTCGCAGAGATAGATATGCACCTTTCCCTTATCCGGATATTCCAGAAATGTACATGCATTCACCGTCTTGTACAAAAGCTCCGCAGGTTCATTGTGCGTGGCAATCAATACATCTACATCCGGGTACTGCTCTTCAGGCACATCCGGCAGGTCACGGATGACCTTTTTTGCCTTCATGCGGCTTATCATAAGCTCAAACATCCCCAGCGTGGTAATGATCTCCGCCAGGACCAGAAGGATTCCGGCCGCCGCCTGAAATGCTCCATCTGTCCATGGAATTGTGCCAAACACTCTCCAGATCAGATAGATCGAGGAAAAACAGATCGCAAGCATAAAAATACAGTTTCTTTTATTTTCAGGCTCCATCTTTTTCCTCCTTTTCTCTGTCTGCGCCCCGGTCACTTTTATCCTCAGCGAACACCCACGTCTTCTGGATCCTGTATGACGCAAAGAACAGGACTGTGTCGCAAATAATCTTCCATATCGGGGCCGCAGGGATAAGCCGGCTCAGCAGGAAGACAGAGGCCGCGGAGGCTGATGCCACGGCCGTGCACAGTACAAGATACCTGAACAGAGCTTTCCTTTCCGATCGGAATACATAATTGCGGTTCAGGATATAATTCATCCCTGCTGAAACAGCTCTTGCGATTCCTGTTGCCGCGGCAGTCTGCCAGAATCCGCCGCGGTTCATCTCTGCGGTCAATGCTTCCAGAACAGCCCAGAACAAGAGCACATCAAGAACAGCGCACGCAAGAGAGCTGGCGGCAAAACGGCCCAGTTCGGAGAAAAGTATCTTAAGGACACTGACACTGTCCCTGAACGGACGGAAATGGGAGCCCGTATTTCCATCTTCATAGATTGTCCGTATCGGGATGTCCATAAATGGCACTCCCTCCCCGGCGCAGGAGATCAGCATCTGTGTCTCATACTCAAACCGCTCTCCCGGGATCTCCCGCATCAGCTCCAGAAGGCTGCTGTCAAACGCCCGGAGTCCTGTCTGTGTATCACTGATCCACTTTCCGCATATAATCCAAAAAAGAAATGAGACAGCCCGGTTCCCGAAAAGTGACCGTAACGGCACTCCTTCCTCTGAAAAATCTCTCACGCCGAGAATGAGCGCCCCCGGTTCTGCTGCGGCTGATCCGAGGATATGCTCCACATCTTCCGGGGCGTGCTGTCCATCGCAGTCCACACAGATAATACGGCTTCTCCGCCCTCCCTGCTCGTCCACATAAGCAAATGCAGTCTTCAATGCGCGGCCCTTTCCCCGGTTATGCTCATGACGCAGGACAATACAGCCTTCCATCTCCTCGATCCTGTCGAATACATGCCTGCTGGCATCCCCGGATCCGTCATCCACCACCAGAACAGAAGCACAGATCCGCTGCTGCAGCCGCCTGATATATGCGCACAATCCATTTCCCGGCTCCAGCGCCGGAATAACGATCCAGTTCTTCATACTCTCACACTCTTTCACTTCCATCACTCTTCCCTGCCCTTAAGATCCAGCAGCCTGCTCCTCGGACAGTTCTCCCGGCATCTGATGCATTCCTTCTTCATACAGGCTATCTTCTCTTTATTGATATAATAGCGGTCCTTTCCAAGATATTTTGCGATATAGAGCGCAGTGTCCGCACACTTGTACAGCCCCTTATATGTCCGCACCTTGCCGTCTATGGGAACAGCTCCGATACTGACTGAAACTCCGTATTTCTTATAATATATTTCAAACTCTTTCCTGACTCCGGCCATCACTGTACAGAAAATTTCTTCAATCCTCACATCAGGAACCGATCCTGCTATCAACGCTGCGAATTCATCGCCGCCAAGCCGTCCCAGGCTGTCATCCTTGCGGAAACAATCCCTCAGACATGCCGCAAACTTCTCCAGGGTCCGGTCTCCTTCCGGATGCCCTTCCGAATCATTAATCCTTTTAAAGTTGTCAAGGTCAAAAAGCACAAAGGTTCCCGCAGGAGTCTCCTGCTTCAGAAATGTCTCGACCCTCGCTTCCATACCTCTCCTGTTATACAGCCCGGTCAGTTTATCCCTCTCAGCCTCTGTCCTTGCCTGGGACAGCTCATCCTCCATCCGGTGCATTCCCTCTGCTTTATCCAGATATCTCCTCTCCAGCTCTGATACAGCGTCCACAAATGCGCGCACCTCCGGTATCCCGGTGTCCGCAGCCGCTGAGCCTGCCGCGCCCGCAAGAATTTTGCTGATGTCCTCCTTCATAATCTCAAAATACCCAAACAGGTATTTTTTCAGATAATAGCGCACGAGCAGGACTGTGGCTGTACTGACAGTCCCGATTCCGATCAGCCCCTCCCAGAAAGACCATGTCAGGTTTTTAAATACCGTATCCAAAGCTGAAAAGGCGATCAGATACATTCCTTCTGTCTCCCGTATGAGAACTCTCTGATATATTCCGTTCACCCTGAGAACCGCCGTTTCCCCATCGGAAATGGAATCCAGAAAATCCAGAAGTTCCGCGCCGGTATCGATTTCAGGAAGATCAAAATTCTGGACATTATTCTGTGTGAACCCTGCTATCTTCCCGCTTTGTTTATTTACCGCAAGGATACCTGTCCTATATTCTGTGGTCGCCTGCCTTAGGATGGAGCTCACCAGCTCTTCTCTGTCCATAAGCCCCATCCTTTCCGTATCCGCATCGATCCGCACCGCCGCAAAATGCTCTGACCGGGCTTTCACTATCACATAAAATACCGCTTCTTCCCCGGAATCTTCCGGCAAACTTATAACTGTCCGGCTGGCATAGTCATCCTGAGACTCCTTAAGACCTTCCAGTTCTTCCTGCCCTTCATACAGCTCTCCGGTTCCGCTTTCCGTACCTATCAGTATCTCTCCGGAGTTTCCGATCACTGAAATTCCTCTTACTTCCATAAGATCTTTCAGTATGTCCAGTTCCTCTTCTGTGACCAGCCGCGGGTCGTCTGACAGGATATACTCTACCGCCCAGGCACGATTCAGATAGTCTTTTTCCAGAAGATCCAGCCGCGCTCTGTAATCTTCAGAGGCATGTAACAGATTCTCTTCCACCCCGTCCAGGAGCTGGCTCAGATAGTGGCTGTTCTCCGTGCGGCTTCTTTCATACAGGCTGACTGTAAAGATCAGCACTGTAAGAATTGTTGACACCCCAAGGACAAGCGCCAGTCTCTGATACAGTTTTCTCATATGCCGCGCCTCCTCCGAATCTAGATCAGACTCACATCTAGGATGCACTGAATGCCGATTTTCTATACTTTCTGATATTTCTTTCCTCCTGCACAGAATAATGCGCTCTGACATTTTCAAACTGTATATATTTAATATTGACAGATATCACAGTTTATGTTAATCTGTACATACAAGATAAGTACAGTAATCACAAAGGAGTGAACCT
>ERZ791922.1251-NODE-1251-length-9936-cov-2.264143_pt1 | contig 9936 bp, 9 predicted proteins | sample MGYA00510134_ERZ791922 | MGnify/ENA primary metagenome ERZ791922 (study PRJEB30046, sample SAMN00792101) | human gut metagenome | study: EMG produced TPA metagenomics assembly of the A metagenome-wide association study of gut microbiota in type 2...
AAAAGAAGGGAAAATCAATGGCTGAAAAGAGAGATTATTACGAGGTGCTGGGCCTGCAGAAAGGCGCCTCTGATGAAGAGATAAAGAAAGCTTTCCGCAAGATGGCCATGAAGTATCACCCTGACAGAAACCCCGATGACAAGGATGCAGAGGAGAAGTTCAAGGAAGTAAACGAGGCCTATGCGGTCCTTTCTGATCCTGAAAAAAAGGAGAAATACGATCGCTTCGGCCATGCAGGTGTCGATCCGAACGCAGGCTTCGGCGGCGCCGGCGGCTTCGGCGACTTCGGCGGATTCGATTTCAGCGACATCTTCGACATGTTCGGCGGCGGCTTCGGAAGAAGCAGCAGCGCCCGCAGAAACGGTCCTCAGAAGGGCCGGGATCTGCAAAAGAACATCACCATCGCTTTCACAGAGGCGATCTTCGGATGCAAGAAAGAGATCGAGCTGACAAAGAACGTCAGGTGCAAGACCTGTAACGGAGAGGGCACTGCACCAGGGACTCATAAGAAGACCTGCGACATGTGCGGAGGCTCCGGACAGGTTTCAAGGGTATCGCAGACGGCATTTGGAAGGTTCCAGAATGTGACCACCTGCAGCAAGTGCGGGGGCACAGGTCAGATCATAGAGACTCCGTGTCCGACATGCCATGGATCCGGATCTGTGAGGAAGAGAGTGAAGATCAACCTGGACATTCCGGCCGGAGTCGACAACGACAGTGTTATTCCGGTAAGAGGCCAGGGAGAGCCTGGCGTTAACGGCGGGCCTGAGGGAGACCTCTATGTAGTTATCAGTGTAAGGCCGCACAGCACGTACAGACGTAAGGGCGATGACCTGTATCTCACCATGCCTGTCACATTTGAGGAGGCGGCACTTGGAGCAAAGGTCATGGTGCCGGGCTTCAATGAGACGTATTCATATACCATCGCTCCGGGTACGCAGACAGGTTCTAATTTCAGGCTCAAGGGCAAGGGTGTCAGGAACGTTCACACAGGCAGATATGGAGACCTGTATGTAAAGGTGATCGTGGAGGTGCCTACTAAGCTCAGTGCTAATGAGAAGAAGGCGATACAGGAGATGTCCTCAAAGCTTAAGCCGAGCGCTTATCCGAAGAAGAGAGAGTTTGAGAAGCTGAAATTCAAATAAAACACTTGCATGAGTGATCGTGCTGGTATAAACTATTCGCTGCGAGTTTAGAATTTTTTGATAAAGTGGGGTAGAAAAATGGCAAACATTAAATCCGCAAAGAAGAGAATCAAGGTTATTGACAAGAAGACAGCGCGCAACATCCGTATCAAGAACCACGTCAAGGAAGCAGAGAAGGCATTCATGACAGCTGTTCAGAGCGGAGATGTGGCTGAGGCCGAGAAGGCATTTGCAGTAGCCGAGAAGAAGATCATGCAGGCTTCCGCGAAGGGAACCATGCACAAGAACACTGCCGCAAGAACTGTATCCAGACTTAACAAGAGACTGAACGATCTGAAGGCAGGCAACTAATTCTCACCCGTCCCCACATGCGCATAAGTTAAATGCGTAAAATCATAGAAGCAGTGGTGTGTCTCCCACTGCTTTTTTCGTGCGTAAAAATGCCGTCGGGCAGCACCCTGCATTTTCGTGCATGAAATCCGCAAAAAATACAAAAATCGTTTATTCGATGACGATCAAAGGATGAAAGCAGGCATGAAATTCCTGTATAAACCGCTGATGAAGTTTTATTAAAATCCACGAAAAACCAAAAAAATCCTGAAATGTTATTGTAATAAACAACGAAACGATGGGAAAATGCATTATTAAATGAAGATAAATAGTGAAATGAGACAAACACACCACAGAAAATTGTGAAAAATGCCCTTAAACTCCTCAAATTGACGGAAAAAATGGCTGGATGTATAATCTTACCGTATGATAAGTTTCAAGATACTTGAACTTTAGGAGGTAAGTAGATGAAAGTAATTATGTCGGGCAACGAAGCCATAGCTCGCGGCGCCTATGAAGGTGGCGTTCAGTTCGCTTCAGCTTATCCCGGTACTCCGAGCACGGAGATTCTGGAGAATATGCCTCAGTACAGCGATGACGTGTATTCAGAGTGGGCTCCAAACGAGAAGGTAGCTGCCGAGGCCGCCATCGGAGCATCCATCGCAGGTGTAAGAGCATTCTGCGCAATGAAGCACGTAGGTCTCAACGTTGCTGCTGACCCTGTTTTCACAGTTGCATATACTGGAGTTACAGGCGGTCTTGTCATCGTTTCCGCAGACGATCCTGGACAGCACAGCTCCCAGAATGAGCAGGATAACAGGAACTACGCAAAGGCTGCAAGACTGCTGATGCTTGAGCCATCCAGCAGCCAGGAGTGCAAGGACTTCATGAAGATGGCCTTCGAACTTTCCGAGCGTTTTGATGCACCTGTTCTCATGCACCTTACAACTCGTGTATGCCACTCCAAGGGCATCGTAGAGCTGGGAGACAGAGTTGAGCACGAGTATGTACCTTACAAGAAGCAGATCACAAAGTACGTATCCGCTCCTGCAAACGCCAAGAAGATGAGAGTCAACCTGGAAGACAAGCTGGCTAAGATGGAGGAGTTTGCCAACACTGTTGAGATCAATCAGCCTGAGTACAACGACACGAAGATCGGTGTTGTTACTTCCGGAATCTCTTACCAGTATGCAAAGGAGACATTCGGAGATAAGGCTTCCTACCTGAAGCTCGGAATGACATTCCCACTGCCTACGAACCTGATCAAGGAGTTCTGCTCCAAGGTCGACAAGGTCTATGTAGTTGAAGAGATGGATCCTTATCTGCAGGAGTTCCTGGAGAGACATGGGATCGAGTGCGTAGGAAAGCCGACCATTCCTGTATTCGACGAGCTGAACACAGACCTGGTAAGAGAGGCTCTCACAGGAGAGAAGCCTGAGTCTTACGAGTCAGAACTGAAGTCCGTTGTAAGGCCTCCAACGCTGTGCGCAGGATGTCCTCACAGAGGGTTCTTCCAGGCCATCAAGAAGAAGAAGGGTCTGATGATCAACGGAGATATCGGATGCTACACGCTGGGAGCAAACGATCCTCTGAACGCTCTGGACACAGCTATCTGCATGGGAGCTTCCCTGTCCATGGCACACGGTGCTTCCCAGGCTTACAAGGTAGCAGGAGCTAAGACAAAGGCTGTAGGCGTTCTGGGAGATTCCACATTCTTCCACAGCGGCATCACCAGCCTGATGGACGCTGTTTACAACCAGAGCAGCAGCATCAGCGTCATCCTGGACAACAGGATCACAGGAATGACAGGCCACCAGCAGAACCCTGGAACAGGATTCACCCTGATGGGCAAGCCAGCTCCAGAAGTTGATATCCCTGCACTCTGCGAGGCTATCGGCGTTAAGAAGGAGAACATCTACACTGTCAACCCTCTCCACCTGGACGAGGTAGACAAGGCTCTGGACGAGTGCATCGCTAAGGATGAGCCTACCGTTATCATCACGAGATGGCCTTGCGTACTGAAGAAGTTCAGCCAGCAGGATCTTGAGGAGTTCCCTACACTTCACAAGACACAGTGTGTCATCGACCAGGAGAAGTGCAGAAACTGCAAGTCCTGCGTAAGGACCGGATGCCCGGCTCTCATTTCCTCAAAGGAAAAGGTAGTCATCGACACCACCAGCTGCACAGGCTGCACAGTCTGCAAGCAGGTTTGCCCATTTGATGCGATTTCGGAGGTGACAAGGTAATGAACGAAGTTAAGAATATCCTTCTCGTAGGAGTCGGCGGCCAGGGAACTATTCTGGCAAGTAAAATTCTTACAAGCGGCCTGATGGAAGCAGGTTACGACGTAAAGATGAGTGAGATCCACGGAATGTCTCAGCGTGGAGGCAGCGTAAGCACTCAGGTTAGATACGGAGACAAGGTTCTTTCTCCAATCGTTGGAAAGGGATCTGCTGACGTTATCGTAGCATTCGAGACAATGGAAGCTCTGAGATGGCTGCCATACCTGAAGAAGGGCGGAAAGATCGTAGTAAACGATTTCGAGATCAACCCTGCACCAGTTAACCTGGGCAAGGCTGAGTATCCAGATGGCATCATCGAGGATCTGAAGACAAAGTGCGAGGTTCTGTCTCTGAAGGCAGGAGATATCGCTACAGAGCTGGGAAATCCTAAGGCAATGAACGTAGTTCTTCTGGGAGCACTGGTAAAGGCTATCGGAACTCTTGATCACGTTGACTGGGATGCTCAGATCGAGAAGAACGTTAAGCCTAAATTCGTAGAGCTTAACAAGAAGGCATTCAAGGCTGGTTACGATCTGTAGGACAGATAGTTTCAGCACTGATTTGAAAAGCTGATTAAAAAGAGATGCGGCGTTTTGTGCCGCATCTCTTTTTCAATGGGGAAAATATATTGGGGACATATTGGGGATTAATGTCTAGCTGGTTTCTCCGCCTTTAATGGCGTCCATTCTCTTGATAACTTTATCCTTGTCGTAGTAGATCTTCACGCAGTAGTACTGATCCATTTCTTTTACAATTGCCTTTATATCTTTGTCGTATTTATCTACGTGAGTCATGGAGATGTTGACTTTTCCATAGATGAAGTTGTCGTCATCCAGCTTCAGGACAAAGTCTGTCTTGCAGTATCCCTGCAATGTTTCGGAGCCGTACTTGTATATTTCATAGTCTGAAATATAGGCTGCTTTTCCATCCTGAGCTGTTTTGATCTCGCTTGCCTTCTTTTCTGCTCCGGAGAAATAGTCGCTGTCGATGTACGACATTTCTGAAAGGATCTTTTCCGGATCTTTGTCGTTGGCTTTTATGGTATTGCTGTTCACAAGGGAGATATTGGCGTTGACGTCGATGAACCGGTTACATAGGTTGAGTGGTGACTGGTGTTTTCAGCAGGGACGAACAGCATTATTTTGTCTATGTCCCCGGTGCCTTCCAGATCCTGTTCTGATAGTTTCTCAAATCCGTCGTAATCTTCCTTAGGATTGAAGATCGTTACGGCCTGCTCGCTTCCGCATGCGGTCAGCGCCAGCATGACGGCTGCCACGAGCAGCGCAAAAATTATTTTTTTTGTTTTCATGGCACGATCCCTCCGTGGTCACGATGTTGTCATTACTTTGCCTTCTCAAGCTTGAGAGTCATTCCGTAACTTTTCATTTCAAGGATCAGTTTTCCATCGTCAGCAATGTATCCGGTCAACTTGTCCGATCCATCTTCGATTATCACCGTGTCGTCGTCTCCATCCTTGAGCTTCCAGCTGACGGTTCCGTCCTGTCCGAGGACCTTGAAGGCGCACTTACCGCCGCTCTTGAATTCTATGGTCCCCGCAGTATCGGTGCCGCTGTAGGAAGCCAGCTGATCCGCCGACAGGGTGATGCCCTCCATGGATGCCTCTGTAAGATCCCACGTGCCGATGAATTTCTTCTCGGCATCACTGGTCCCGCAGGAGGTGAAAAGCAATACGGATATCGAAAGCAGGAGAGAAAGGACCAGCAGTCTGGAAATACTACGGTTGGTATTCGTGTTCATGGCGTCCTCCTTATTTTCCGTTGCTTGCGGCTATAAGCGGAGCAAGGCTGTTGGCAAGGGCTGAAATCGGCATGGTCTGGAGCCAGACTCTTCCAGGTCCGGTGAGGATGGTGTTGAACAGACCCTCGCCGCCGAAAGCGATATTGCCCAGGCCTTTAACCATTTCGATATCCATGCTTACAGACTGCTCCATGGCTGCTACATATCCGCTGTCCACGACCAGTTGCTCTCCGGCGCCCAGGACTTTCTCTTCAATTGCTCCGTCTACCTCCAGGAAGGCGTAGCCGCTGCCGCTGAATTTTTCCATGATAAATCCTTCTCCTCCGAAGAATCCGGCGCCTATTTTTTTCTGCAGAAAAACGTCCATGCTGACAGTGGATTCGCTGGCAAGAAAGGCTTTTTTCTGAGCTACAAGAGGCATCTGGGTAACATCAACGGCCAGTATGTGCCCCGGAAAACTCATTCCGAAGGCGATTTCTCCAGGTGCTTCGGCAACATAGTTGTTGAGGAAGAGAGATTCTCCCGAGATGGCTTTTTTGAACATGCCGCCCAGACCGCCGCTCTTGGTCTGCATCTTCACGCTGCGTGTCATCCATGCCATGGCTCCCGACTGACATTTCATCATCTCACCGCCGTCAAGCTGGCACACCAGTATTGAGAAAGGTGCATCTTTTACTTCGAACTTCATGTTGTTACCTCCTTTTTGTGTTTTGTATCTTCTGAGAGTGATTTCCTGAAATTAATTTGTGGGGGCTGTCTTTTCTTGTGATGAGCATACCTTGTATTTAAATCCGTGCATAGTACCCGGCGGGTACTTTTAAAAAAGCCTTGAAACCACAGGGCTTCAAGGCTTGAATAAATCAGATGTTTTCCAGATCATCTATCCGTCTGCATCGCCGGAACAGATCCACGTACATGATCAGTTCGTTCCGGGAATTGATCTCAAGTTTTCGGTAGATGCTTTTAGTATGTTTCTTGACGGTGTTTACCGATATGAAAATCTCTTCTGAAATCTGGGAAGGGGTCATTCCCCGGGTATAACATTGGAAAACGGTTTTCTCGGCTGGGGTAAGAGTCATGACTCCTGCAAGAAAGGCATCCAGGGTGTCAGACAGTTCCTGGGGAATGTCCATGGCTTCAGGTACTGCAGCGGGGGCTGCGGCCATTGAGGCTCGTATCTCAGTTGGTGTGGTATAACTGATTACCGGATTCTTTTCGGTAAATGGCATGTCTATTATTTCCAGAATCTGTTCCGGATCCAAATCATCTTGAGGGAGGGTTATTGTACAAAGCTGTACAGCAAATGTCAGTGAAAGTTCGCTGTAGGTCCACTTTTCCTTAAACCGCTCTGCTATCTTTGACCGCAGGTCGGCGGTGAACAAGGCATCTTCCATGACTACCGGAAGAACGAAAAATCCTCTGGCGCAGTCGTAAACATTAATCCTCGGATCAAGAGAGTCCAGCCAGTCTGCAGCGAAATGGAGCAGTGCGTTTATCCTCAGATTCTCGTACCCTTCCGACTTGAAGTACTGGCTTTTTGAAAGCTTTACTACTATCAGCCTGAAGGTAGTACCCGATGCCATGAGAATGGACAGGGACTTGATAAATGCGAACCTGTTATATACTTTTGTTACCGGGTTTCTCAAATCGTCAAAGTTGTCTACAGTGGTCATCAGCATGTAGAACCCAACGGATTGGAAGAACATTTCGATGAGCTGATGAGGAATGAAGATCATCTGAATCAGGATGGGGATGAGGCTGGTCAGCAAAAGTGCTATCATAGCCCGCCACTGTCGGCGGGTCAGGAGATTCCGTTTCATGAGCACGATGAAGCAGCAGAGCACCATGTAGAATATGGATACTCCGTAGAGGGGATACATCATGGGTCCGTGTGAATAGACTCCGTATTTGTCGTAGTAGAAAACCCAGCGGAAAACGTTATTCAAAGCCAGGGGCAGGATCACACCTGCCAGTTCAGGGAAAATCAGGAGGGCCTTCACTGTTTTCCGGCGGACCATGTCCAGTCCGAAAAGAAGCATGAGATACCAGGCGAACAGCGCGGCTTCCATGCAGTGGGTCAGGAGAAACGACAGGTTGAGGAAGTCTCTGTAAGCATAGGAATACTGGGCTGTGTAGGAATTGGCTACCGAACTCCATATGTCCAGAACAGCTGCAACAAAATGAAGAACCAAGATACCAGAAAGCACCTTGTTCTCGAAACGTTTCATGTCCTTGTGCAGGATCATGACGGAGATGCAGATCGTGGTGATCACCACGGCACAGATATCAAAGGAAACGTTATATACCATCTGTCTCTCCCTTGAGTGTTCGATCGTTTACTGTGTCATTCAGGATGATTGCTTTGTGGGAACATTTTATCAGATTATGAAGTGAGAGTGGTGGAAATAGCATCAGATAAATTGAAAAGCCCTTTTCTCCAACGATCACCGGAGAAAAAGGGCTTTTGGGTAACCAGCCTCAGCTGCAGAGAGCTGAAGGCATGACTGGCTGTGAGATCTTTACTTGTATCAGCTCTACTTGTAGGACTCGATCATGGCCTTGAATGCAGGTAGGGATCTTCTGATCATGTCGTTGGATACGCAATAGGACAGCCTGAAGAATCCAGGGCAGGCGAAGCCGTCTCCAGGAACTACCAGCAGGTTGTGCTCCAGCTTGGCCTTATCAGAGAATGCCTTGGCATCTCCGTTAGGAGCCTTTACGAAGAGGTAGAACGCTCCGTCTGGTTTAGCGCACTCGTAGCCGTACTCTGTCAGCGTGTTGTACAGCAGGTTTCTGTTCTCGTCGTAAGCCTTCAGGTCAGGCTCGCATCCGACACACTCGCCGACAACTCTCTGGATCAGTGTAGGAGGGCATACGGAGCCGATCTCTCTGGCGGCACCGGCCACTGCAGCGTAGATCTCTTTTCCATTCTCAACTCTGTCGCTGACGAACACGTATCCGATACGCTCGCCCGGCAGGGACAGGGACTTGGACCAAGAATAGCATACGATGGTGTTGTCGTAAACACATGGGATGAACGGAACCTTAACTCCGCCGTAAACCAGCTCTCTGTATGGCTCGTCCGCGATGATGTAGATAGGGTGACCGTACTCCTTGCCCTTTGCTGTGAGCATGTTGGCTACTTTCTTGAGGGTATCTTCTGTGTATACGACGCCGGACGGGTTGTTAGGTGAGTTGATGACTACGCCCAGAGTGTGCGGACCAACGGCCTTCTCCAGCTCCTCCATGTTGATCTGGAAGTGCTCTGTGTCTGCAGGAACGACCTTCAGCTGAGCGCCGTCGCATCCGAAGAATACGTTGTATTCAGGGAAGTATGGGGCGATGAGAACGAAGTCGTCCTCTGGAGAAGTAGTCAGGGCCTTAGCAACGGAAACCAGTGCAGGTGCGCAGCCGCAGGTCATGAAGAGCTCGCTGGCCTTTGCGTTGATGTTAAAGCGCTGGTTCAGGTTGTCTGCGATCTGCTGACGAACGTTCTCGAATCCTGGAGCCATGGAGTATCCGTGGATCTGGATAGGGTCTTCCTCGTCGACCAGTCTCTTGATGGTCTCGTTTACCTTTGCAGGAGCCGGGATGCTAGGATTTCCCAGAGAATAATCGTAAACGTTCTCCTTGCCTACGACCTTGGCCTGTTCGAGACCATATGCAAACAGCTCTCTGATCACAGATGGGGCGGTACCGTAGCCGTAATACTTCTGATTAACCATTGGAATAAACTCTCCTTTCAGAAAACCATAACACATAACGAGTGACACATGCCGATGGCCGTCGTCAAGGCCTTTCGGCGGGGAAAGTGCCTTGCTCGTTAATCAATTATCAGTATGGACATTATAACATAACCCCCGCAAATATAATACGGTTTCAAACCCACGAGTATGCTATAATACCCCCGTTATGAGCGGAAAAAATACAAATAAAAACAGAAAATACAGCGGCGGCAGGCGTTCTGCCGGCAGGAGATCATCCCGGCCGGTGCGTTACAGGCACCGCAGAAAAGGATATTTTACGGACAATATCCTCTATGGGCTGCGTGGATTTAAGAAGAAAGTAAAACGAAAGCTGAAGAAGTGGTGGAAGGAGCAGCGCCCGCGGTTCATCGTGAGCGTGGCCGGTCTTATCCTGATCCTGATACTCGTCATAGCTCACGGGCTGTACGGAGGAAGCGAGAGGATATCCACGGACGGATTCACCCACGATTCACGGTTCAGCAACTATCTCATACTGAACGGGATCGACGTTTCGTATGCTCAGGGGGACATAGACTGGAAGGCGGTCAAGAAGTCCGGGGTGGACTACGTGATAATAAGAGCCGGATACACCGGCGGGAACACCGGAAAGAGAAATGTTGATGAATATTTTGCAAGCAACATCAAGGAGGCTGAGGACGCCGGACTCATGACCGG
>ERZ791922.1252-NODE-1252-length-9934-cov-2.103452_pt1 | contig 9934 bp, 6 predicted proteins | sample MGYA00510134_ERZ791922 | MGnify/ENA primary metagenome ERZ791922 (study PRJEB30046, sample SAMN00792101) | human gut metagenome | study: EMG produced TPA metagenomics assembly of the A metagenome-wide association study of gut microbiota in type 2...
GAAGAGGCGGGCTCATGCGTCCGGTGGTGGGCGGCACCTATAGGGTCAATGAAAAAATGGTGGACGATCTGCGGAACGCCGTCGAGGGTGAACACGCATCCAACCTGGGAGCCCCCCTCGCTAAGGGCATCGGCGATTCCCTGGGAGTTCCGTCCTTCGTGGTGGATCCGGTGTCCGTGGATGAGATGATGCCTAAGGCCAGGATCGCCGGAATAAAGGACCTGGAGAGGCCGAGCTGGTTCCACGCCCTCAACCACAAGGCCGTGGCGAGGTTCACCGCGGAGAAGCTGGGAAAGAGATACGAGGACTGCAACTTCATCGTGGCCCATCTGGGATCGGGCATCTCCATCGTGGCCCACGACCACGGGAAGATGGTGGACGGAAGCGGCGGCAGGACCAACGGACCTTTTTCGCCTGAGAGAAGCGGAGGACTTCCTACCTACCCGCTCATCGAACTCTGCTACTCTGGAAAATACACCCATGAGGAGATGGTCTCCAAGGTGAGCAGCGTGGGAGGCATGTACGACTACCTCGGAACGAAGGACATGCAGGAGATAGAAGACCGCATGAACGGAGGAGACGAAAAGGCGGCCCTTATCATGCAGGCGTTCACATACTTCACGGCGAGGGAGATCGCGTCCTACGTACCGGCCTTCAGCGGTCCGGTGGACAGGGTGATCATGACCGGAGGGATCGCCCATTCTCAGTACGTCGTGGACGAGGTCTCCAGGATGACCGCATCTGTAGCTCCGATGGAGGTAGTTGCGGGAGAGTTCGAGATGAAGGCTCTGGCCCTCGGTTCTCTCAGAGTCCTGAGAGGAGAGGAAGAGGCCAGGGAGTACGTGTAGAATCACGGGCACGCACATGATGCGCGGCCGCGGCCGCATAAGCGGCACAGTGATCAAGGAGGTTTGAATAATGAAGTTTTCAGTACGCATGGACAGGATCAAGGCTTCGGGTATCAGAGCGGTGCAGAAGAGAATTGCGGGAAGATCCGATATCATCTCCTTCGCGGCAGGACTCCCTGACCCGGCGCTCTATCCGATGGAAGACCTGGAGAAGGCGACGGCCGAGCTGTACGCGAAGGACGGGAGAAAAGCTTTTTCATACGGGCTCACGAAAGGTTACGGACCGCTCCTGGATATCCTGGTAAAGAGGATGAACGAGAAGGAGCATGTTCAATGCTCCCTGGAAAACATCTGCATCCTCAGCGGATCCCAGCAGGGCCTCGGGCTAGCCGCGCAGCTCTTCATTGACGAGGGTGACGTGGTCATCACGGAGAACCCGAGCTACCTCGGCGCCATCAACGCCTTCAGGCCTTACGGGGCAGAGTTCGCAGGCGTGGATACCGACGATGACGGCATAGTGATCGAGGACCTTGAGAAGGTGCTGGAGGAGAACCCGAGGGCTAAACTCCTCTACATGATACCTAATTTCCAGAACCCGACAGGAAAGGCCTGGACCCTCGAGCGCAGGCAGAGGTTCATGGAGGTGATAGAAAAATACGATGTTGTCGTAGTCGAGGACAACCCGTATGGAGAGATCCGCTTCAAGGGCGATCCGCTGCCTGATCTTAAGTCCCTGGACAAGACGGGGCAGGTGATGTACCTTGGGTCCCTCTCGAAGGTGCTGAGCCCCGGAATGAGGATCGCTTGGGTCTGCGCATCTCCGGAGATCGCATCGAAGGTGGAGGAGCTCAAGGAGACCAACGATCTCCAGAGTCCTGAGCTCACCCAGATGCTCGCCACATACTACATGAACATGTTCGATCTGGAAGCCCACATCAAGGAGATCCAGGAGACATACAAAGAGAGATGCGAGCTGATGATCGAGATGATAAAGAAGTACTTCCCTAAGGAGATCAAGTACACCGATCCTGAAGGCGGCATGTTCCTGTGGCTGGAGCTCCCTGAGGGCCTGGACAGCGACAAGATCCTGGACGAGGCCGTGGAGGCCGGCGTGGCCTACATCCCGGGAGAGTCCTTCTTCGCCCAGGAGGGCGTGAAGAACACCGTGAGGATGAACTTCACCATGGTGAACGATCAGCAGATAAGAGACGGGATAAAGATCCTGGGAGAGGTGTTCTCGCGTCACATCCAGGGGTCGAATAAATAAAAGGGAGGACTGATATATGAAAAGCAAAGCAAAACTTGTCATCACCCTGCTGGTGTTGGGGAGCTGCTGGTCCGTAGTGTACCTGGTGCCGTATCTCCAGTACACCTGGTATGACCCGTTCAAGGAGTTCATAGGGGCGTCCAACACGCAGCTGGGGCTGCTCCTGACGATATACGGATTCGGAAACGTTTTCGGAGCGCCTGTGGGAGGATGGATCTCAGACAGGTTCAACTACAAGGTGATATACGTTCTGTCCGTGCTGCTGAACGGCATCTTCGCACTGCTGTTCCTGGTGCATCCGACATACGGATTCGCCGTGTTCATGTGGATCGGCTTCGCTGTGGCGAGCCTGTTCTTCAACTATCCGGCTCACATCAAGATCGTGAGAGAGCTGGCCAGCGACGAGGACCAGGGCAAGATCTTCGGCTTCAACGAGACGGCCATCGGCCTCGGAAACATAGTCTTCAGCTCGCTGATGATGATCGCCTTTACAAAAGCGGCCACGGATATCGGCGGCATCAAGGCTGCTGTTATCTGCAACGCCGTGATATCCTTCATACTCACGGGCCTCGTGATGGTCGTGCTGGAGAACCCTAAGAAAAAGAAGAAAAATGCTGAGACGGCGGAAGTCAAAGAGGCGGCTCCTGCGGTCGAGGAGGAGCACGCAAACTTCTTCCACGACTTCAAGAAGATCGCTAAGCAGAAGGCCACATGGCTGGTCGCTCTAAACATCTTCGCCGTATATTCATTCATGACCACACTAACGTACTTCACGCCGTATTTCACACAGGTCATGGGCGTGACGGTCACCCTCACGGGATGGGCCGCAATAGCAAGGCAGTACGGAATGCAGCTGGTGGGCGCTCCCGTAGGCGGAGTGATGACGGACAAGGTGAAGTCTCCGTCCAAGGTACTGATAATAGTGTATATCGTTGGTATCGCGGGGCTCATCTACATGCTCATGCCTAAGAGCAACGTCACCGTGGCCATGATCATCGCACTTACGCTCATACTGTCGTTCTTCGTGTACATAGGAAGAGGAGCATATTACGCAACGCTGACAGAGGCCGGAGTCCCGAGAGAGCTCAGCGCATCCACCATCGGAGTTGCCGCTGCGGTCGGATTCTCACCTGACCTGTTCCAGTTCACTCTGTTCGGATACTGGATGGACAACTGCGGAGACGCCGCGTTCACCTACATGTTCGTATACCAGACTATCGTTCTGGTGGTGGGCATCCTGGCGGCGGCCACCATCCTGAAAAGGAAAAAGACGGTCCTCGCAGAGGCGCAGTAGTCCGTCGGCAAAGCATACACGATCAACTATTTACCTCATATGATAATACTTTAGCTTTAGGAAAAGCCCTTCCCCGGCCGTTCACTGGTGGCCGGGGAAGGGCTTTTTCGTGGTGATCATGTGGAATGCAGCTCCATTATTACAAAATGGAATACTACAATTACATTTTGTTATTAAGTGCTTAAGCTCACAGTTTGTAATCCGTCACGAAATCGATGAGTTCCCGTAAAAGTGGATCAATGTGATGATTGTTTTTTATTACGAGTGCCATGGTGATTTGCAGATCCTTATCGATGGATATCAGACGTATGCCAAGATCTTCATATGATTTAGCCAGTCGTTCAGAGAGAAGGGTAACTGCTCTGCCTGAGATAGTGGCGTTTATTACAGTGTCTATATTTCTGAATGGCTGGATGTTTCGGCTGCTTATCCCTGCATCGGCAAGGGCTTTGGTAGTAAGATCGTACATACCTGTCTTTTGGTCTGGAAGAGCGATATGTTCATTTATCAACTCACGAAGATCTACAGATGACCGTCTGGCAAAACGATGACTGGAATTAACAGCCAGCATAAGCTTGTTTTTTGATAACCGGTAAGTGGTGAATTTACGGTCCAGCTTCATCGTTGGTGAGATCATGATAAATGCAGCATCGATCTCTTCGCTTTCGAGCATCTCAAGCAAATCGAAACTGGGCAGATCGATGATAGTGTATTCAACTTCGCTATTACCCTGTTTTCGAAAATCGTAGAGCATGGTAGAAATACCCATGCGCCCCATGACAGGGATCGATCCGATCCTGAGAACATTCGCGGAATGGATCACATATTTTGCCATGGCCAGCTTCATATCGTGATGATATTGACAAATCGATTCTGCATATTGGATGAATTCCTTTCCGGCAGGGGTTATTGAGATCGGCCGTTTGGAGCGGTTGCAGAGCGTGACGCCATTCAGTTCAGCCTCAAGTTTTGCAATGTGTTTTGACATTACCGACTGTGAAACGTGACAGCTCGCGGCCGCTTCAGAAATGTTGCGGTATTTATTTATCGCCAGCATAAATTGCAGATCGTCGAAGTCCATATCTGTCCTTTCAGTACAATTCTACTATTCCAATTGAGAATAATAATACGACGGATTGGAATCCAGGTCAAACCCCGCTTTTAATAAAATCCAGATAGAACAAAAAAGGATGTGCAATCAAATAACGAGTTTGAAGCGCTAATGATCATATCGGGAACGAATGTGAAAAAGGAGGATCTCATGAAAAACAAAATCGCACTGGAAGAACATTTTGCTACCGAAGAATATCTTCAGGATGTGAAGAGATTCTTTATCCGCGAAGGAGCTGATGTATGGGAAAAAGCAAAGAATACGATCTGTGATATTACCGGAGGCGAAAGACTCGAAAAGATGGATGAGGCAGGTATAGAAAAATCCATCCTTTCGCTTTCATCCCCTACTATTCAGGCAATCTGCAACACAGAAGATGCCATTGAAGCAGCGAAGGCGATCAATGAGTACACCGCAAACCAGATCGCTCCCCGCAGAGACAGGTTTGAAGCTTTCGCAGCACTTCCGACACAGTCACCGGAAGCTGCAGCGAGGGAGCTGGAGCGCTGCGTAAAAGAGTATGATTTTAAGGGCGCACTTATCAATGCTTACTGCAATGTGGATGATCCGACAAAACCTGTTTTTCTTGATGAGCCTCAATACGAACCATTCTGGGCCAAGGCAGCTGAGCTCGGTACGCCAATTTACATTCATCCAAGGCCAGTTCCACAGGCTGTGAAAGACATCATGTTCGGAGACAACCACTTCTGGATGGAAACAGCTGCATGGGGATGGCATGCAAACCTTGGAACACAGATACTGAGACTTGTATCGAGCGGTATTTTCGATAAATATACAAATCTTCAGATCGTGATCGGTCACATGGGAGAACTCCTTCCGATGTTCCTATGGAGGATAACGAACAGGTGTAACACCCATAAGAGAGACTGCCTTGCTGAGCTGCCTATCAACCAGTATTTCCAGAGGAATATTTCAATCACAACTTCCGGAAACTGCAGCACTCCTGCATTGATGTGCGCAATGATGGAGATGAGCACAGACAGGATCATGTTCTCTACAGATTATCCTTATGAGACTATGAAGCAGGCATCTGACTGGTTTGATAATATCCCGTTCAGCGATATCGATAAGGAGAAAATGGGAAGAACAAATGCGGCAGAGCTTTTCCACATTGATCTTAAGTAAAATCGTTGTTCTGATTATGGTATGACACTGGAGAACTGATATGGGAATGAAAGATAAAGATAAGAAACCAGAGCGAAAGCTGACGATTTCTGGTTCGATACTCATACTTGCAGTTATTTTTGCAACTATCATTGGAGGGATCCGGCTAGGATACGGCACAAACATGTCGCTCTTTGCAGGTGCATTTGAAGCCATGATCGCCTGCCTGATCCTGAGGAAACAGTGGGATGAAGTTCAGAAGCCGATTCTGGATTTTATGAGTGGAACTCTGGTCGTCTGCATAATTCTTATCGATGTAGGAATTATGGTAGGATCCTGGATAATCGGAGGGACGGTTCCATCATTGATGTATTATGGCCTGAAACTGATCTCTCCCAATCTGGTAGTACCGATGGCATTTCTGTTATGTGCAGTCATGTCGATCTTTACAGGAACGAGCTTCGGCTCGATCGCAACCATGGGGATCGCAGTTACTGGCGTTGCAATTGGAGTTGGGGTCCCGATGCCGCTTGTAGCGGGTGCTGTTGTGGCAGGTGCCCACGTTGGAGATAAAATGTCCCCTATGTCAGACAGCACAAATCTTTGTTCAGGTGTAGCAGGTGTAGATCTCTATGATCATATAGGATCAATGATGCATACCACCGTTCCGGCAGCATTGATCTCATTGATACTGTACTGGGTCATGGGAATGAGATACACAGGCAATGAAACAGCGGATAAAAATGTTCACTTGATGCTGAATACTCTGGATGCAAACTTCAATATCAGCCTTCTGGCACTTGTTCCTGCGATTCTGATGATAGTCATTGCGGTCGCCAGGATACCGGCTGTTCTGGGACTTACGGCCTGCTCTATTTTCAGTGTGTTTTATGCTATCCTCATGCAGGGATGCAGCTTAAGCGAGGTGATGGTGGTAGCACAGAATGGATATGCTTCTGACACCGGTGTGGAACTTGTAGATGGGATCCTTAACAGGGGCGGAATGAGCTCTATGATGGGAACTGTAGGAATGATCATGCTCGCCTGCATGATGGGAGGTGCGCTTCAGGCGACAGGGGCACTTAAAGTATTCATGGACAATGTGCTTATGAAGAGGGTAAAAAGTGCCAGGTCTCTTGTTGTCATTACGATGATATATAATTATCTCATTCTGGCAGTATCGGGTAACCAGATGCTCGGCGCTGTAATGTCAGGCCCTACTTTTGCAGAAACGTATGATGAGATGAACATTCATCGTAAAGTCCTTACCAGGTGCATGGGAGATACGACAATAAACGGTTCGGCGCTGATCCCGTGGTCTGTTGCAACTGTATATGCTGTCGGGGTCCTCGGCACAGGCAATGCATCATTCATTCCTTATGAATTCTTCTGCTACATAGTACCGGTATTCACATTGATATCAGCGTTTACGGGCTGGGCAATGTGGCATTCGGACGGCACACCATTCATTGAGAAGAAGGCTTTACAGACGGAATAGTCCGAGACTTCGCATAAAAATGATCCTCCCGCAAGGGAGGACCTTTTTCGTATACACATCATCTCCTGCCGCCGCACTTAAGTGTCTGCTTATCTGACCTTCAGGCTGTACGCCAGCTCCGGATCCTCGAGGAGGTCAAGGCCTATCTCGGTCAGGAGCTTTATGGAGTCGATGGCTCTTTCCTTTGCGTAAGGCTGGAGGAGAGCATCCCTGAAGGCCTCCGTGTGGCAGCCCTCTCCGTGCTGAGCCATCTTGATCATAGGGTGGAAGGTCGGGATGACCTGGCTCACGTTGCCTGTGTCCGAGGCTCCTCCGGCGAAATCGATGCCGCTCTCCGTGAGCTCCGGGAACTCCGGCAGGTGGTCCCTGCAGAGCTCCATGAGAACCGGGTTTGTTATGAGAGCCTCACAGGTAGGCTCGAAATGCGCCCACTTCATGGTGCATCCCGTGGCCAGGGCCGCTCCCTCGGCGCAGGCGACTATCCTTTTCAGGAGACCCTCCAGGTACTCCTGATCCTGCGATCTGTACTCGATCCTTGCGGAAGTGTATGCGGGAACGGTGTTGACCTCGTCGCCACCGTTGGTTATGATCCCGTGTATCCTCGTTCCGTCCATCGTCTGCTGGCGCAGGGCGTTGATGCTGTTGAAGAGCTGGATGACCGCGTCGAGGGCGTTTTTCCCGTACCACGGGTGCTCGCCGGCGTGGGCGGCCTTTCCGAAAAACTCTATGTCGATGCCGCCTATGCCGACTACAACAGGTGCCAGCGTCGTTGCGTAGTTTCCATGGATCTCCAGGGCGGCGTTGTACCCGTCGAAGGCACCGGCTTCCACCATGACAGGTTTTCCCTCTCCGGTCTCTTCTCCGGGAGTCCCGAAGACCGTGACCTCTCCGGGAAAGTCCTTCAGGGCATCTGCCAGTACGATGCCCGACATGGCCGAGACGGTGCCTATCCATTGGTGGCCGCAGGCGTGGCCGGAGCCTGGCAGGGCGTCGTACTCCGCCAGGAAGCAGATGCGCGGGCCATCGTCGTTTTTCTTAGTCGCCTTGAATGCCGTATCTATTCCGCAGTATGGGTACTCCACATCGAACCCCTCGTCCCTGAGGACCCCCGCCAGGTAGGCGGAGGACTCGTATTCTTTCATCGAAGTCTCCGGATGCTGGAAAATGTAGTCCGCAATGGAGAAGGCCTGATCCCTTCTCTCGTCGGCCATCTCCATGAGCCGCCTTCTGACGGTATCCTTTTCGCTGATGCTCATATGTCCGATCCTCCTTGTGTCATGCTATGCGATTTTTCTTTTACTAAAAAACATCCGGCACGTCAGACCCCGCAGAGACGATGTCCTCCGGCGGCACCTCCGACCTCTTCCTGATGGTGATCCCAAGCACCGCGAACGCGATCGCCACCAGCGGGTTCAGCAGGTTGAAAAACGCGTACGGCAGGTACTGCACCGTTGGAACTCCCAGGTACGTGCTCATGGCAACGGCACACGTGGTCCACGGGATGAGAGGCGAGGTGATGGTCCCGAAGTCCTCAAGAGCTCTGGAGAGGTTCTGAGGAGCCAGGTCACGCTTCTCGTATTCTTCCTTGTACATTTTACCCGTAAGAAGAATGGAAAGGTACTGTTCGCCGCATATGAAGTTGATCACTATGGCGGTGAAGCCCGTTGCCACGATCAGGCCTCTGTTGCCCTTCGCCAGCTTCAGGATGTTCTCGCCTATCGTGTGGAGCATGCCCGACTGGTGCATGATCCCTCCGAAGGTGAGGGAGCACAGGATGAGGGATACCGTCCACATCATGTTCTGGAGGCCGCCCTTTGTGAGGAGATCGTCCAGGACCTGGTTCCCCGTTTTGCTCGTGTACCCGTAGCTGAGCGCCGTCCCGATCTCCGTGATCCCATGGTGCTGAACGCACACGGCACAGAAGATGCCGAGAGCTACGCTGAAGATGAGTCCCGGGATGGCCGGGGTCTTGAAATAGATCATCAGGAAAAGTATGAGCAGCGGCAGGAGCAGCAGCGGCGACACCACGAAATTGTCCGCAAGGTCGCGGGAGACCCTGGCGATGGTGCCGCTGTTGTCGTTACCCGCGGTGTACCTGAGGTTCAGGATCATGAAGGCCACGCAGGCGAGGGCGTAGCTCACGCCGGTGGTGTACATCATATGCCTGATGTGGGCGAAGATGGTGGTCCCGGATACGGCAGGGGCCAGGTTAGTAGTGTCGGAAAAAGGCGACATCTTGTCTCCGAAGTACGCCCCGGAGACCACGCATCCTGCGGTGACAGGAGCGGGGATGCCCATGCTGATCCCTATGCCGACCATGGCCACGCCCAGTGTGCCGGCGGTGGTCCAGGAGCTGCCCGTGGATATGCTGATCACGGAACATACTATCAGGCACGTAACGAGAAAGAATCTCGGGGATAGTATCTTCAGGCCGTAGTAGATGATGCTCGGCACTATCCCGCCGGATATCCAGGAACCTATGATCAGGCCGATGATACAGGCGATCAGGATCGCCTGCATTGCGTTGGTGATGGAATCTATGATGCCCTTTTCGATATCCTTCCACGGATTCTTGAGCACGAGCGCCGATATCAGCCCGGATATCACCGAGGCGATTATAAGCGGGATCTGGATATCCACGTCGTACTTTATAAGCGCCAGGAGCAGCAGGATGAATACTGAAAAGATCGGCACCAGCGAGATGAGAAGGCCGGGCTCCTTAGGAGCGGCAGGTGCTGGCTGTTTGTTCTTACTCATAGGGTTTGACTCCTCTTTGGAAAAAGTATTTTTG
>ERZ791922.1253-NODE-1253-length-9930-cov-3.263291_pt1 | contig 9930 bp, 10 predicted proteins | sample MGYA00510134_ERZ791922 | MGnify/ENA primary metagenome ERZ791922 (study PRJEB30046, sample SAMN00792101) | human gut metagenome | study: EMG produced TPA metagenomics assembly of the A metagenome-wide association study of gut microbiota in type 2...
TCAGTTGGTAGAGCACCTGACTCTTAATCAGGGTGTCCAGGGTTCGAGCCCCTGATCGCGCACTAGAGAATCACTGTTTTTGAAGACATAGAAGCTTCGGGGATGGTGATTTTTTTCGCGCTTCTGTTGGTGTACAGCCATAAATCTTTTTAAACATCTGATTAAACAATTTCTGATTTAAGCTATAACCGGAAGAATAATACCATCTGCTTTCAGATAGAACGTCAATGGATCTTCTATATAAAGCTTCGTTAAATATTCCAACTGTTTACAAAGTTTCAAATAATGCACAAATTGATCATCCAGAACTCCATCCGGTAAACAATCAATATAAAACGTTTCTATATTAGGTAAATAATATTTTAAACTCACCTTCGAAAAGTGAATACACAGAAACATAGCGCTCCCACTCTCACTATGACTGCTGTGAACCTGTCCTGATTCTACCACAAGAAGATGTCGTTTCAGAAGATTGTGACGACTCCCGTCAATTACAATATCAGCCTCCATTCTTGTTTCATAATACAAAAACAATAAACGAAATCTCCCAAACACTTTTATAAAAACAAAACGCAGAAAAAGATAAGGGGATGTGAAAAAACTCGATTGAGTTTTTTCGCATCCCTCTTTTGATAAAATATATAGTTTTATTTTAAAATTCAAATATCGCTACGCCATATGGGGGAAGTGGATATGCAAACGAATATGGCTGTCCGTCACATTCCCCTTTCTTCGCTTTATAAACAAGCGGTCTCTCTTCACCGGTGCCACCATATCTGGCATCATCGCTGTTCAATACCAACTTATACTGCTTTCCTTTCGGCACACCCACACGATAATCAGGTCGTTCCATCGGCGTAAAGTTGCAAACAAACAACAGATTCTTTTTCTTGTCTTTCGAATGACGTGTAAAACTGAATATACTTCTAAACAAATCATCCTTATTGATCCAGTTAAATCCTTCCGGCTCTGTATCCAACTCATACAGCGCACGATTTTTCTTATATAAGTGAAGCAAATCCTGCATCCAGTTCTGAATCGCTTGATGCGGCTTCTCAGCCAGCAGATACCAATCCAGTTCACGCTCCTCGCTCCATTCCCGAAGCTGAGCGAACTCCTGTCCCATAAACAAAAGCTTTTTGCCCGGATGCCCCATCATATAAGCATATCCAGCCTTTAGGTTGGCGAACTTATCAAATCCAAGTCCAGGCATCTTATTCAACATAGAACACTTCAGATGAACGACTTCATCATGTGACAGCACCAATATATAATTCTCACTATATGCATACTCCATCGAAAACGTCATCATATAATGTGCATTTTTACGGAACAAAGGATCTAATTTCATATATTCTGTAAAATCATGCATCCAGCCCATATTCCACTTCAAGCTGAACCCCAGACCATCTTCTTCCGGTGAACCTGTTACCTTCGGCCATGCAGTAGATTCTTCCGCAATCATCATACTGCCTGGATTTCTCCCCAGAACTACTGAATTCAAATGCTTAAAGAAAGCAATCGCCTCCAGATTCTCATTGCTGCCATACTTGTTCGGAACCCACTGTCCATCTTGTTTTCCATAATCCAAATACAACATAGAGGCAACCGCATCTACACGAAGTCCATCCACATGATAATGTTCAATCCAGAGCAATGCATTTCCAAGCAAGAAATTCTGCACTTCCGGTTTCGAAAAATCAAAAATCTTAGTTCCCCAATCCGGATGCTCTCCCTTTCTCGGATCCGCATATTCAAATGTCGGAGTTCCATCAAAATCAGCCAGTCCATGTGCATCCTTCGGAAAATGTGCCGGAACCCAATCAAGGATAACACCGATTTTATTCTTATGCAGATAATCAATCATATAGGCAAAATCTTCCGGAGTTCCGTAACGTGATGTTGGTGCGTAATACCCCGTCACCTGATACCCCCAAGATCCATCAAACGGATGCTCTGCCATTCCCATCAACTCAACATGAGTATACCCCATCTTCTTTACATAATCTGCAATTGCAACTGCAAACTCGCGATATGTATAAAATCCTTCATCTTCTCGCCCCGGATGACGCATCCAAGAACCCAGATGCACCTCATAGATTGACAGCGGATTCACCTTATTGTCCCATTCTTTTCGCGCATCCATCCACGCCTTATCCGTCCACTTAAAATGAGAAATATCTGTAACACGCGACGCTGTTCCCGGGCGTCGCTCTGCATAATTCGCAAACGGATCCGCCTTAAACAGGCGCTTCCCTTGCTGAGTTTCAATGCAAAACTTATATAATTCCCCTTCTTTTACCCCAGGCACAAAACAAGTATAAATCCCCATCGGTTCCTGCCGTTCCATATAATTCGCGTCAAAATCCCACTCGTTAAATTCACCGATTACCGATACTCGCTTTGCATGCGGCGCCCACACAGCAAAATATACACCTTTTACGCCATCTTTCGTAACTTCATGAGCACCCATCTTTTTATAGATCTCATAATGCGTTCCCTGCCCGAACAGATACTGGTCCAGTTCCCCAATCTCGTACGGCTGCAGTTCTTTCTTTACGTTATTTTTCTTCTTCATAGCACACCTCGCCGCTCATTCTTGATATATATGTACATTATACTTTAACTAGATAAAAAATAAAAGGGAAAAACAAAAAAATCACGTTTCACTAAACTTGCTGCCCAACAAGAAAAACACAATAGAAACCCCAATCATACAAGCCACCGCTATCTTTCCTTGCATGGAAGCTGCCATCGCCAAGAGTTCTCCCAAAACCGGAATACTTAACACAACTTTCCCCAGTAGATATTCATATTCCACCGGCATAGGATCATTCTGTTTATTGGCATCCCCTTTTGTAATGAACTCCCCGGACACCGTATGATTTTCCACCACTCGATGCGTAATAATCGCTCCGGTATCAGCCGCACTGTAAAACGCGATCACATCTTCCTTCTGAATCTCCGCAGCCGGTGTACTTTTTACATACACCAGACTTCCTGTCGGAATCGCAGGCGCCATACTTCCACTGATCACATGATACACCTGATATCCCAAAATTCTCGGAACAGTAAGTGGCACACAGACCGCAATCACAAGCAATAACAATACGAGTCCAATCCCATTTAACCATCTTCCTGTCTTTTTCTGTCTCTTATTTTTCTTTTTTTTCGCCATATATCGTTTCCTGCCATCTCTCTTATTTTATATTCCGCAGAAGAAAGACTAAATCAGCAAAAACCTGCCGCTGTTGCGACAGGCTTCCTCTTCGTTTAGTTCTTTTTCTTTTTATAATATATCACAATACCAACAATTCCCGCAACTGCAAGAAGTGCAATCAATGAACCGGCAACAATCGGCACCATGCTGGTTTCACGAATCGTATCCTTCTCCAGCTCTCCCTTTGCTAACGGAACCTCTTCCTCGTCCAAATCTACCAGATCTCTTGGGACATCTTCATCCTCAACTTCTACCGTATCATCTCCGGTCGCCTCACCGGCGTCAGCAGCTCCTTCATTCGCTGCACCTGCTGCTCCCTGCTGCGCCGTATCGGTTCCTGCTGCCGGAGTTGTAACAACAGTAGTCCCTCCATCTACAGTCACCGTCACATTTCGAATCTCCGAAGCCGGTGCATACTCGAATGGGAAAACATTGTCCGCTTCATTCTCACTCAACGTCTTTGTCAGATTATATGCCTGAGGCAAATATCCTTCAATGTACTGAAACGCAACCACCGGACGATCTCCTACAGACCCATAATATGTTTTACTTGGTGCAAGCTCATTTCCATTTTCATCCAAATACTGCACCGTATATGCAACCATATCTCCCAGCACACCATATGCAACGACATAATCTTCATCTCCGGTCACCTGCACCTGGTCTGTGATAAAGGAATTGCTATTATCTTCACCACTTCTGCGGATTCCTTTTGCATAATATTTATCATCCTTTAGTGTCAGTTGATCTCTCCAGTCGAAATTGACATAATCCCCATATTTCAGTTCTTCCCGAACAATGCTATCTCCATCCGCAAATGTTCCCTGCTTTCCGGCTGAAAGCGTAACAGAATATGTATAAGGATGTTCCTCAGACGGTTCTTCCGGTTCTGCCGCCAAAACACCCTGAGCCAAAACTCCGGTCAACACCAGTACAGATAAGAGTCCCTTTATCACTTTATTTCTTATTTTCATTTTTCCGGTCCTCCTTCTGTTTCTTCTTAACTGCCAGAACAATTAAAATCAATGCAACTGCAAGTGCTGCAAGTGAAACATATAGCATAACATTCGAATCATCTCCGGTTTTAATAATGACCGCTCCGTTCCCCGGCTGCTTTGTAACTTCCGTTGTCACAATCTGATCTTCCGGCGCCTCCTCAGCCGCAAACTGCATATCCATTTTTGCAAGCTGTGTCTGATACTCATTTCCAAACGTTTCACCATCCAGAGTCACTTTTAATCCAACTACACCGGATGCCCCGCTCGTAAGTCGTCCCAGATAAAAGGTCTCTCCCAGTGACTCGCTTACCTTATGAAGCCCTTCGCCTTCTTTCACATCATCGCCACCAACAGAATCACTGTCAAAGATCACAGTCTCTTTACCATCTCCCCCTGTATATGTCAACAAGTATGCATATGCACCGCCTGATGCAGCAGTACTATCTTCCATACTCTGTACAATTTCATTAGACATATACCAATCGGATTCCTTTTTATGTTTATTTGTTAGATGAATCTGCATTTCTGCAGTATCTCCCGGCTGCATTTCATAGATTACATCGTCCAAATCTGTATTATCAAAATTACTCTCCATGCCCTTGCCGTTAAAAGATACCTCCCAGTTTTCGCTTCCGGAAATTGTCTCTGCCGAAGCGCCCATAGGGACGGCAGCCACAAGAGCAACGGTCAGAATAAAACTCAATACACTTTTTTTCATGACTATCTCCTCCCTACTCTACTGCCGTAATTTTATTTCCATCCATCGTCACATCGACACCCCATGCACTCTTCATTGCATCTGCCGCATTGTGATTCTGAACTGCATCTACTTCCGCTTTCACATGGAACGTATATCCATCATAAGCATATACCGTTGTTGTAACCTGGCTTCCATCTACAACCTTTGTTTCCGTCTTCACTTTAGAAGCCACCTGCTGATCAATTCGGATGGTATCTGTCAAAAGCGTTGTCACTGCTTCCGGAGCCAGCGGCTCTGTATAATACCACACAGAACGTTCTGCCGTAGCGGCGCCTTCATCTTCAATCCATCCGCCTTCCGGATTCAGATTCAAATCAATATATGAAGGAGAAAGTGTTGGATCTTTACTTCCTTCCTCATCTGTCCAACTCTTATAAATCCGGACGCGCACATACTGATCAATATCACCGGTATTTGTCACTGACAGCTCTTCCTGATACGCTTTTCCCAATTTAATTTCTTGTTCCTGCAAATGTCCAAGTAATGCGCTTCCCTCTTTCGAAGTCACATCCTCCCCATTTTCCATTAACGCTGTTCCAATCTCCTGCGTACGTAATTGTGCAGAATAATGGTCACTGTAATATGTAAGCGCTGCTCTTGTACTTCCTATCGCACTTCCTGCCAGAAGAACTCCTGCAACTGCAAAAATTGCAATTGTAGACTTATGAAGACGAGAGTTTTTTCTTCTCTTTCTCATTCTTACATTCCTCCTTCATTCACAGCAAGTTCCCAGTCAGCATACGCCTCGCCATTTTCATTGTACAGAGCCGGTGTACTTTCCTGTACGACTGCCACATTAAAATCTTCTGCAAATTCTTCCGGAATCTGAATCTTTGCAAATAAAGATCCCGTCTGCTGTCCGGCTTCAACCGGAGCTTTATAATACCAATATCCGTCTCCTCTGTCTTCCCAGCCTTCTCCGCTGATCTGAAGAGCAAACTGACTTCCAGCCAATACCTTCACACGAACAAAACATTCCACATCTCCGGTATTTGTAATCTTAATATCCTTTGTCCAGTTTTCGAATCCTTCTTCTATCTCTGTTGTATTTCCAAGTTCCAATACATGGCCTCCATCAGCAGATACAGAAGTCGTAAAATATGCAATCGCTCCATTCAAACTAATCCCGCCTGCCAAAGCAATCGCCGCGGCTGTCAGCCAGACTTTCTTCATTTCTCGAAATTTCTTCATTCCTTCTGGCCTCCTTTACTCTTGTTCCATTGTGGAATTACTCCAGGTCCAATCTCCATCACCTTCCGGCGCTGTAAACTGGTTCAGCACCCCTGTTCCCGGAATCAATTTTCCATCATAGGTATTTACAAATTTCACAAGCGCTCCGGCTGTGCCTGCCTGTACAGCCTTGTCAGACTGAATCTTAACCGTTACGGAGGTTTCTCCTTCCGGCTGATAGCTTCCACCACTGTAAACTTCTGTCACAGTTACATCCATACCTGCCGGAATATGTTCAACCACTGTAGTCTGAACTCCATCACTATTGAAGGAAAGCGATGCAACATTGCTGTATTTTACACCATCCTTTTCTCCTTCAATCTGAAATACAAAATACCCTTCCTGTGTAATCTGGCTGTATCCGGTAAGTTCTTTTGAAATAGTAAGAGCTCCGTACTGCATTTCCCGCTCCACTTTCAGACCGATCTGCGCATCATAGATCCAGTCATCATTACCACTCTGATAATAATTGTTTCCCGGCAGCGCGGTCAGATAAGGAGTAAATTTATAAAGGTAAGAATAATCCTTATTATATGTCTCAGCCGGAGCTACAAGATACATCCCCGTTGCCAGCCCCTCGATTGCACCGGTTCCATCCGAAACCTCAAATGCATCCGTTACCGGCGTTGTATCTGTTAACTTTCCTTCTGCAGTCTGAGCCATCTTCATCCACTCATCCGCTGTTGTTTTATCATTGACCTTATCCAGACCAAGTCCTTCAAATCCTGCAACTTCCGTAAAATCTCCTCCGGCATCCACATCTGCCACTTTGTAAAGACTGATTGGAATCTTCATTTCTTTTAGATCATTTTGATAGTCCTGACTGACCGCTTCCAGATTTACCGTCAAACTACATTTGCGTTCAACATCAATCGGATCCGCCGCATAAGATTTGTAATTTGACAAGGCAAATGCTGAAAAGGCAACTGCACATACAAGCGTCAACGCTGCTCCTTTTTTCATAATTCCTTTTCTTCTCAAGTTATTCCCCTCCTTGCGAATGGTATTTCTTTCTTATGATTAATATTACCAATATTGTAACCGCCAGTCCCAACAGCAGATAGAACATATAATAATTCTGTATAGACTCTACCATGGTATCTACCGGTGTCACTTTCTCCTCCAGTTCTCCTTCATACGGAACCCGATGGCCTCTGACCAACAGACGATGTGTATTTACACCATATGGCGTGCAGGTAAATAAGGTTACATAATCCTGCCCTTCTTCGACTTGCAGCACCTGTTTCAGTGTCTCCATGTCATCTTTGTCTACCATCGGCAAAATCTGATCTACTTCATATGCCAGATTCTCGTCTAATACATGGATATAAAAACGGTCGCCTGCTTTCAACTGATCAATATCTGTAAAGAGCTTTGCACTAGGCAGCCCCCGATGTGCCGACAAAACACTGTGCGTTGATTCGCCTCCGATCGGAAGTTTTGTTCCTCCCAAATGCCCTACGCCTGTCTCCAGAACCTTCTCTGAAGTTCCATGATAGATGGAAAGTTTTACATGGATCTTCGGGATTGACAAATACCCCATAACTCCATCTCCGGCAATATTCAGCACCTTCCAATACTCCGTATTTTCCAGCTCCTGCTCTTCGATTCCAAAGGCATCGCTGTAAATATCATTCGCCGCAAATGAATCATTATAATTATGAGCGAGCGCCCATTCATCTGTCAAGTCTTCCGGCTCCAACTTCTCCATCACCGTATCATAATGACTAATCAGCCGTTCCTGCCGATATGTATTCCATTGATTTGCAATGGTCGGATATGCCAGTATCAAAAATCCCACGAGAAACAGCAGGGCGAATAAAATATTCATTATCTTTCTTTTCATAACCGCCGCTCCTTCTTTCTCTTCGAGCGCCGTTTCCGCTCTCGCTTAGAAAGTTTTCTATCTCGTAAATATAATATTAAAATAAATACTCCCGTAATGAACAATCCCACAACAACCCATAGGAAATAACTTGTGTGGAGACTAAACTGGCTAAGCGGTACTTTTTCTTCCTCTACCTCTTCTGCCACATACGGAACACGATGTCCTCGAACCATTAGTCTCTGGGTATTTACTCCATACGGTGTACAGGTAAGCAGTGTTACCAGATCTTTTCCATCTTCCACTGCCAACGCATCTGTCTCATCCGGTTCCACGACCAGAATCTGATCCACCTCATAGCAGAGCGTCTCATTCAATACATGAATCAGGAAATGATCTCCCTTTTTCATACGATCCAGATCCGTAAATAATGCTGCACTCGGAAGTCCTCTGTGTGCTGTAATAACGGCATGGGTATTTTCCCCGCCAACCGGAAGTGAACTTCCTTCCAAATGTCCTGCTGCCTTCTCAAGAACTTCCTTGGAACTGGTATGATAAATCGGAAGTGAAATATCAATCTTCGGACATTCCACAACGCCCATAATTCCGTCTCCCGACAGATTCAGCGCTGCCATGTACTCTGCATCCGGCTCATCTGCCGCTGCCGCAATTGCAAAGGAATCAGGCAAAATGCTTGGAACAAGAGCTTCATTGTAAGCAGTTGCCCGCTCCATCTCTTCATCATAATCAATCGCTCCGTCTTTTTCCTTTTCTTCAACAACCGATTCGTAACCCTTGATCAGCTGTTCCTGTCGATATGTGTTCCATGCGTTTGAAACAAACGGATACAGCAGCAAGGACAACCCGGCTAAAAATATAAGACTAATTACGATCATACTGCTTTTCTTCTTCATCCGGACTCTCCTTATTGTTGTATTTTTTAAATCCGGGACAGGAGCTCCTGCCCCGGATTTTCCACTCTAATAATGTCTTCTAATTCTGTTATGTCTAAAATTATTTATCACTTTTTTTGCGATTTGCAAAGAACAGCGCTGCTGCTGCAACCATGATCACAATACCACCGATTGTGAAGATTGTTGTACCGATACCACCGGTTCCTGGCAAAGATGCAAGTTTTGTATTTACTACCTTTATCTCTTCCTTCGCATGATCACCTAACTCAAGAACCACGTCATTAACCTCAACAACGCTATATCCTTCCGGAGCTTCAACCTCTTCAATGTGATATGTACCCTCTCCAAGTCCCTGTACTATCAAGATACCTTTAGCAGTATCTTCTTTTCCTACTTCAAGTTCTGTAAATCTCTCTGCATCTACATCAGCATCTGTTGCCAGTTTATATTCACCATCAGCAACCTTTACAAACTCTAAAGGAGTTTTATCTGAATCTTTTGTAAAGCTAAACTTTGCACCAGTCAACAAATTTTCTGCCTTATCTACCTTTTTAATTGTAATAGAACCTGTCTCTGTAACTACCGTAGCCGGTGTATCATCATGACTTCCTGTCGCCTCGTTTTTAATATTTGCAACATCTGTTACAACTGTTGTAACAACAACTCTAATTGCCTGTGCTGCATGATCATTGTTTGTTCCAATGAAAGCATCTGTAAACTCAACAGTTACAGATTCGTTCTCTTGTGCCGGAAGTTCAGTAGAATTGCTATTAAATGTAAGAGTATAATCTTTTCCCAATGTCAGCGCTGTATTCATATCACCTACATATACTTTTACATCTTTTACATATTGTCCGGTAGGCATATCTGTAATAGTCACGCTTCTATTTTGAGTTTCTGCTGCAAAACTTGGGAAAACTGAATCAATATCAAATGTTAATACATCTCCTCTATTAACCAATGTTTCCTGACCATTCAAAGTC
>ERZ791922.1254-NODE-1254-length-9929-cov-2.068058_pt1 | contig 9929 bp, 8 predicted proteins | sample MGYA00510134_ERZ791922 | MGnify/ENA primary metagenome ERZ791922 (study PRJEB30046, sample SAMN00792101) | human gut metagenome | study: EMG produced TPA metagenomics assembly of the A metagenome-wide association study of gut microbiota in type 2...
TCGGCCTGCGAAAGGGTCTCGGGCTCTACGCGAACCTGCGCCCTGCCATGATCTTTTCCGAGCTGGCGGACGCCTCCCCTCTCAAGAAGGACATCCTCGGCTCCGGTCTCGACATTCTCATCGTGAGGGAGCTCACCGGCGGCATCTACTTTGGAAAGCACGAGACGGTGGATCAGGACGGCCAGACGGTGGCCAGAGACACGGAGGAATACAGCGAGTCCGAGATCCGCAGGATCGGCATCAAGGCCTTCGAGTCCGCCATGAAGCGGAACAAGAGAGTCACCAGCGTTGACAAGGCCAACGTCCTGGACAGCTCCCGCCTGTGGAGAAAGGTGATGACCGAGCTTTCCGCGGAATATCCCGAGGTGGAGCTCGACCACATGTACGTGGACAACGCCGCCATGCAGCTGGTGAGGGACCCGAAGCACTTCGACGTCCTCGTGACCAGCAACATGTTCGGAGACATTCTTTCTGACGAGGCCAGCCAGATCACAGGCTCCATAGGAATGCTCCCATCCGCCAGCCTGGCGGACGGCAACTTCGGCATGTATGAGCCGGTCCACGGTTCCGCTCCAGACATCGCCGGCCAGGGCAAGGCGAACCCTATCGCAACCATCTTGTCATCAGGCATGATGCTCAGGTATTCCTTCGACCTCACGGCTGAGGCCGACGCCATAGAGAACAGCGTAAAGGCTTTTCTGGAAAAAGGGTATCGCACCGCGGACATCGCGGGTGCCGGAAGGGACAGCGTCTCTACTGAAGAAACCGGTGATCTGATTGCTTCGTTCATAAAATAGAAACGAGCCGGCGATTTACAAAGCTTTCTACTTATCTAAACTTATCATACAGCAAAACCGCTCCATCCTGTCCCGGTATCATCCGGAGCTGGAATGGAGCGGTTTTGCTGTCTATTTCTGAGGCGCTTCCTTCGGTGTGCTGAATAGGAACACCAGGTAACGCACCAGGGCATAGAGTGTTGTGATCGTAGCGATGATGGTCTCGATGGTCACGATTGGTGCCAGGAAAGTCATAGGGCTTCCCATAGCAGCGGAGCACACCATGAGCTGCTTCGATGCGATGGCGGCGATGACCATAGGGAATGTGTATGCCGCATAGCTAGGCAAGAACGGCATCTTGATGTACTGCACGAACTTGACGCAAGCGAACACGAACAGCACAGTTCCCAGTACCCACATTGCTGTGAGGAATGGCAGTGACTTCGGCATCACGGACTGGATATATCCGGCGATGCAGAGGCTGACTGGAGCAGAATAAATGCAGATCAGCGGCTTCGCAGGATCTGGCACCGGTACCTTCGCGTATCTGATGGTCACCATGATCAGAAGGATGATCAGCGTCACGAATCCGAACCAGAATGCAGCCGTTCCCAGACCCGTTGCGTTGAAAGCAGGAGCCGTCATGGAAGCCATGGCTATTCCGACGTAGACGATGTAGTAGCTCGCAAACACCTTCTTCAGATCAAACTTGAAGATGAACTTCACCGTGAAGTATATGATCATGACAATGTGAAGGATGATGGCGATGTACCAGATCACCTTTGATACTGCAGGACCGAACCACGGCATGAAATAGGTGCTGAAGAGCATCAGTGCCATGGGAAATGTGCAGAAGACACTGGCCATGATCGGGTTCTGCATGTTCTCCTTGAACTTTCCGAAATCAGCGAACACGCTGATAAGGAAAAGAACGCCCAGTATGGTGCCGACGACCCCGCATGCCATTCTCACGCCCTCGGAATAGGACTGGAGAAGGTTGCCAAGACCGAACATGCCCAGGATCACGCCGCAAACAGGAATTGGAATCTTCTTGATAAGCTTCATAAAATACCCTTTCTCTATGCTGTGAACTCAGCCGGTCTCTCTCGGGAGATGAGATCCATTACGCCTCCAGAGGAGCCGTTCTGGTCTTCAGATAATCATCGTGGCTCAGCACCGTGATCTCGCCTGTTGTAGGGATCCCCAGCTCCCTTGCCAGGATCTCTGCTGTCTTTGCTGCACAGATGCCTGTATAGTAAATACATTGAGACTTGTGAGCACCGACGCTCATATCGAATTCCTTGGTGAGGACTCTGCAGCATGCGGCGTGCTTTGTGTTGTTGTCCCTGAACCAGTCGTGAAGCTCGTTTGTCATGCTCATGCACTTCACAACGTTAGGGTCCTTAGGTCCCTTGTGCTCGTCTCTTCCGAAGAACATTCCGATAGTCAGAACTCCTCCGTTGAGAGCTCCGCAGATGCATCCGGACTTTCCAACGCCGATAGCCATTCCGGAAGCCATCCTGATCATCTCATGAGGCATATCTACCTGGAAGTTGTCCATGATCACTTCCATTACAGCTTCGCAGCAGAAGAATCCTCTGCGATACGACTCCTCAGCTTCTGCCTGTACCTTTGACAGATCGATGGATTTTGCCTTGATTTCCATAATTCCCTCCAATGTGCTATTTCGTAAAAGAACGTATTTACCGGGGTCACCTGCCCCCGACAAATCGTATGATATAAAACGTGAATACAATATTCAATTTGATTAGCTAATAGCGATTTTCAATAATATAGATAATTTCAATAACCAATCGCATTGGTTGGTATTTCCATTTCTTTAACACATCCAAGGGATCATTTGAAGTCAAATTGATAGTCTATTTTGGCTTCATAAGCATTTTTTGCAATGTTACGATAGTCCAACACATATTTATAAAAATAAAAAATGGCGACATCAAAGGCCGCCATTTCCTTTCTTCATTCGGCCTTGAGCACCTCTTCTTCATCCTCTCCGCTCTTCAGCCTTCTGATAATTTTTACCTTGACCTTGTGATCATACCATTTTCCGTGAGTGCCAAGGAGAGCCAGATCGAATTCTTTTTTCAGCTCAGGCACTGGCACATCAAAGCCATACACCGTTTCATCATATCCGTCATCATAATGAACGGTGTCGGTCGTCGGCTTTATCACATCATCTTTGTTTTCCTCTGCCTCACTGGCGGTTCCACTGTACAGCCTTACAATGTTCTGAGACACCAGAGTTACGTGTATCGTCATATTTCCATTTTTCACCGTCAGGATCCCGTGGTCGTTATAGGCCTCGTTTATATGGAACATAGGGCTGTCAGTAGTAAATGATGCCAGATACTTTCCATTTTTAAGTGACGTATTTCCCTGGCTGCTCCCGGAGGAGCACCCGGTGATCACCGTCAGCGCAGCTATGGCCATCACCAGGCTTATCATCAATGTTATTTTTTTCTTCATATGGCCTTCTCTACATCACTGCTTTCGTATGAGCTATATAGATCTGCTGGATCGCAGGTATCCTGCCCATTCCGGCCAGCTGTGTATCAACTGAGTCGAAATAACCGGAGTCATTGAACTGGCTCTTCCAGGAGTCCTTGTCATCGCCGGCCATGTCGTTGTTAGCATGATCTCCTGCGACTACCATGAGGTCTCTCAGGATCACCTTCTTATATCCGGCCTTCTTTACTTTTTTGATGACCTGTTTGCACGCGGTGTCAGCAGGTTTCCCTTCCACTGTTCCGATGAATACGTTCTCGTATCCGAGGTTCTCCATCTGAGTCTGCATCTGATCATACGTGATATTTGCCTCGTGTGAAGTTCCGTGACCCATGAATACGAAGGCGACTCCATCTTTTGCTGCCTCTTCAAGGCTGCTGTATCCCCCATCTTTTACTGCCTCTGCAGTGAGATCCCGGGCAACAGCCTGTTTATCCGGATTTATCACGGTGGCGTCAGATCCAACTTCTCCCAGAAGAGGTTCAGCGATTTTTACAGATGCGAATTTATCCTTGTACTTGTCCACAGCCTCCTGCAACTGGTCGTACTCCTCTCCATGCATGAGGTGAGTCGGCTGGATGATGAGGTTCTTCACGCCGTTCTTTTCCGCCCTGTCCAGAGCCTGTTCAACGTTGTCGATCTTCTCACCGTCCCTCGCCTGTACGTGATTTATTATGATCTGGGAAGTGAAAGCCCTTCTCACCGACCAGCCCGAGAACGCGGCGGCCATTGCCTTTTCCACTCCGCCTATATCCGCAGCCCGGCTGTCGTTGTAAGAGGTGCCGAAGCTCGTCACCAGTATCTCATTTTCGCCGATGCCGTCCTGGTTCAGCGGATCGTCCTGAGAAGCATCTCCAGTGTCTTTTCCAAAGTAATCGGGATCCGCGTATTTTCCCTTGACCATGGACTTCTGCTTGTCAGTCAGCTTATCCCACGCTTTTTTTGCGTCTTCGCACTGCTGGTCCGTCTTCGATGTCCTCTCCTGGACGTATATGGCGTCTATCTTCCTGGCCACCGCATCGGCGGCCTTCTGATCTTCTGTTTTTTCGTCCGATGAAGACCCGCACCCTGTGACTGCTGCGGCAAGAGCCACAGTCATCGCCAGAATGAGAAAAACGGATGTCACTTTTCTCTTCATGTTCTTTTTCCTCACTATTCCTTAAAGCAATAAAAAAACGCAGATGCGTTCTGCGAAAGCCGGCCGGAACAGCGAGGATCAAGCACACCAAACGAAAACCGCAGACCAAAATGTCCCGCCGAAAGTGATGGCGGGAAAACGGTCCTCGATCATCTCATTGACATGAAGCTGCACTGCACGTTCCGGTGTCCGCAGAACTGAGGCACTGTGCCAGAGGCACAAGAGAACAGGCAAGTATTCTGACTTATTGCAGCCTGACGGAAATACGTACGCCAGGTTTTTCCCCATCCTTCCCAGAGCAGCGCCCCAGTGGAATAACAGCGGAAATACTGCAAAATACAGCAACGGCCTTGCGCAGGACTCTCACCTGCTTCCATGACCTGAACTCTCTTACGACATTCTGATGTTATCACGGTCAAGATCGTCGTTCAATCTATGTCCGTTCCAAAGCTATACAAATTATCGATCTCAAGGATCCCGTTGATTTTTCCATTTTCTGCCAGCTCCAGATTCCGGCGGTTGATGTCCCCGGCCCGTTCCAGGCAGTTGATGAAGGCCCCGCATTTTTTCATAGTGGCTAAAGCCTTATCAAAAGTTTCGTCTTTTATATAAGAGAAACTATCTTCCACCACAGTTTCAGAAGCCAGCTGGATCGCCACTTGTGTGTCCACATCCCCCTCGTGCAGGACTCCCGCCGCAAATGGTATGCCCATTCTCTGGAGGGCTCTGAAGGTGCTCACGCCGGTCCCGCCTCCAGCGATCACAAAGACACGAGGATCCCCGGATATTTTCTTCATCTCCAAGCTTCCGAAAAACGGCTCATAGCTTCCCGTGTCCATGTCAAAAAGGGCAGTGATGTTTTCTTTGTTGAAAATCTCGTCAGGAGATCCACAGGAAGTGATGGCCCCATCCTTTACGCACATCACCTTATCGGATATCCGCTGGGCAAGATCCAGCTCGTGCATGGACATGACCACCGTGATCCCTTCCTCGTGAGCCAGATCTCTGAGAATGTTCAGAAGCTCCAGCTTGTACCTCACATCCAGGTATGACGTGGGTTCATCGAGAACAAGAAGCTGCGGCGCCTGGGCTATGGCCCTTGCGAACAACAGTCGCTGACGCTGACCGTCGCTGATCCTCATGAAATCCTTTTCCCCGAGATCTGCTGTATTCGTGAGCTTCATAGCGTCATCCACGGCTCTGTGGTCTCTCTCATCGAGTATCCCCAGCTTCCCCGTGTAGGGATATCTGCCTGTCTCCACCACTTCCCGGCACGTCATCCTGTCCGTGGTGAGCCGCTGGGTGAGCATGACCGACACTTTTTTTGCCAGCTCACCGGGATCGATGGACCTGACATCGCTGCAGTCAACATACACCGCTCCCTCGATGGACGGCAGCTGTCTTATCATGGTCTTCAAGATAGTCGATTTGCCGCTGCCGTTCGGTCCCAGAAGGGTGAGTATTTTACCTTTCTCCAGAGACACGTTTACGTTCCTGACTACCGGCCTCCCGTCGTAACCTGCAGAGAGGCCCTTGAGCTGAAAATAATAATCCATTTATCTCTTTCGCCTCCTGATCATCACCCATATGACTACGGGAGCTCCGAAAATGGAGGTCACCGAGCTGATGGAGAGCTCCACAGGTGAAAAGGCAGTCCTGGCGATCAAGTCGCATAGCAGGCAGAAGTCGGCGCCACACAGGAAGCATCCTGGTATCACCACAAGTGGTTTCGATGTCCCGAAAAGAGATCTCACCAGGTGAGGAACGGCGACGCCCACGAAGGATACAGGTCCTGCGAAGGCTGTGACCACGGCCGAAAGAAGGCTGGACAATACCACCAGGGCAAACCTGAATCTTCTGATGTCCACGCCTACGCTCCTGGCATAGCCCTCTCCCAACTGATATGCCCTTATGGGCTTTGACATCAGAAATGCTGCGGCAGACGCGGAGATGACGGTCGCAGCAATGATCCTGTCGCTTTCCCAGCTCATACCGGAGAAGCTTCCGAGGGACCAGCTGCGAAGATCCACGATGCTGGAATCGTCCGCGAATGTCACCATGAGATCCGTGACGGCGGAGCATATGTATCCGATCATGACTCCGCCGACTATAAGCATGGCAGAGCTGCTGACCTTTCTCGAGACCCCCAGGACGCACAGCATCGCCATCATGGATCCGGCGAAGGCGGCGATGATCATAGAGGCCGGCATCATGATAAGTCCCTCCGCGGAGGTCAGTATCATAGCGGCAGCTACCACCATCTTTGCTCCCGAAGAGATCCCGAGAACATAAGGGCCTGCAATGGGGTTGTTGAAAAAGGTCTGAAGGAGAAATCCCGATACGGACAAGGCGCCACCAAGCAGCATCACAGCCACGAGCCTCGGCATCCGTATCTTCCAGATCACTGCAGCTCCAAGGTCATGATCTCCTCTTCCAGGGCTCCCTATGGCCATCATCAGGTCGTGAAATGACAGGGAGACCGTTCCGATACAAATATTTGCCGCCACCAGAAGCACCAGGAGAAAGGCGAGGAACGTAAACGCCCCGGCGTACCGTCCCTTCATTTCCCAGTGATCTCCGTGATCCCGAGGCCCGATGATATTCTTTTTTTTACGGGAAAAAAGTTCCATTAAAATTCGATCTCTCTCTGCCGACAGGGCGGCCTAGCTCAGTTTTTTCAGATATGTCAGGGAGTCCGACGCAGTTTCTGACGTTAGTATGGTATTGATATCCAGGACCATCTGCCCCACACTTGTAGTGTCCTGGTACATGTTCTGGCCGGTACACCAGACATTTCCCGTTTTCACCGCCTTGAAGTTCTTCATCAGCGGGCTCATTGCCTTCAGCTGATCCATGGAGTCTATCGGCCCCTCTATGGTGCTGTTGTAGATCAGCACGTCGGCATCCTTGGCCTTCTTGTAGAATTCCTCCATGTCGATGGTGACTGTGGCTCTGGCGTCGTCAGGATCTCCGATGTTCCTGAAAACATATTCTCCTCCCGCCATCTCGATCATCCTGCTCACGTAATCACCGCTCTTACGGACCACCACCTGGCCTGAAGGCAGTATGGTAAAGAAGGCGACGGTCTTTCCGGTATCCCTCTTTTTGATGTTTTTCACCTTCTTCACCTGATCATTGAATATTTTATCCGCCTGGTCTTCCTTATTCAGCATGGCGCCGTACACCTTGATCCACTCGGTCCTTCCGAGAGGCTCCTTTTCCAGGCTGGCCTGATCCGTAAAGACGGGGATGTTGAACTCCTCCAGCTTTTTCTTGACGTCCGGAGCGTGGTTTATCATGGTGTTCTCGATCGCCAGGTCGCACTGTCCCGACGCCAGCATCTCGTAATCAGGCTGGTCGTACTTTCCGGCGTATGTTATCCTCCCCTGCTCCATGGCGGTCCTGGCATTCTGTATGTACCAGTCCTCCGCCTGAGCGCCCGAGTATTTGATGTTGTCCAGCCCGTCCAGCTTGTCGAAGAGGCACATTGAGGCAGTTGCCGCCAGATATATGTGATCCAGAGGCTGCTGCAGCACAACAACATCTTTTTTAAGCCCCTTTGGCACCTTCTTTCCCTCTGGAACCACAAGAAACTGGCTTCCGTCGTGGAGTTTGATGCACTTATAACCACCTTTGTAATAATCTACAGCGAACTGCTCTGCGTATTTGAGCTTCATGTGGCTCTCCGGCTTCCAGCCTTTTACAGGACTTGTGCCGGCACCTTCATGCTTCACCAGAGAGCATCCGGAAAGAAGCAATGCTGCCGCGACGGCGATGCACACTATGGCGGTGAGAGAAAATATTTTTTTTCTGCGCATTTTATTAAAGGTCCTTCTATTTTCCGGATTTTATCTTCTTCATAGATGATGAATCAAATCGGATGGTGTAATCGATGATGTGAGGAGTGCTCATGGCCGTGGTGAGGGCCTGAATGCCGATGTCCTGATCCAGCACCACCGGGATGTCCATCCTTGATCTTCCATTTTTGTTGATCTTCTTGAACTGCACACCGCCGATCTGAACGTACTGGTAATATTCACTGCTCCACTTTATCCTGGCCGTAAGCCTTCCTTTTCTTGCCGTGATCACCGCCGGTGATGATAAATGCGCACGTCCCGATCCACCTTCAAGGGAGACATCCACCTTGTATCTGCCGTCTTTTATGTTCCCGCTGACCATGTCGGACCGCTTCAGGCCACCTGTTCTGAATGCGACCTTACAGTCTTCCCATTTGCCGTCTTCGTACACCGCGATCTTCTGTTTCCGGTTCAGAGCATCGACATTCAACGTAAATACCCCTCCGGCGCCCTGAACGGCGTTTCCTCCGTCCTCTTCCGTACTGGCGGCGTCGCCCTGGTAGATCTGCGTGATCCCAGGATCGCCGAGGTCGAACCTCACCTGGGCCACTCCAGCCGAGACGGTGATCTCACAGTCGTCGCAGTTTCTGAAAACGTTATTTCCATCAACTATGCCGTCATAGCTCCCGTCCTTGAGCTGCCACCCCATAAGGGTCTTTTCTGCGCCGGAGTCTTTTTTACCTGATGAGGCGAACGCAACTGAACACATTGTCGCAGCGATCACCGCCACAGCGACCAGGATGATAAAAACTTTTTTCTCCATATGATATACTTCCATCTGAAACGAATTTGCGATCTGAATGATAGAGAATGCATTCCGCAAGCGAAAAAATGGTATCACCCTGAAGCTTTGAATGTCAATGTTACAGTCTTTTTCATAAAACGCGTCTATATTGACTGCGGTTGGTATTCCCTATTCTTTCCTTTATCAATTTTGTTTTTTGCATTATTCTAATAGGGTCGAATTTATAAATATTCACAGGAGAAGCCAATGGATCTTCTGAAAAACGTAAATGGAAAAATGCTTCGCTGCGGCTACACCACGGGGAGCTGCGCCACAGCCGCCACCAAGGCGGCAATGACCATGCTCCTCACGGGAGAACGTCTGACCTCCGTCGTAATACACACACCTGCAGACATACCCGTAACAGCCGAGATCCTGAACATCACGGGTGACCGGGAAAAGATCAAATGCGCCGTGCGCAAGGATCCCGGGGATGACCCGGATGTCACCCGTGACATGCTGATCTATTCTCAGGTATCGCTCTGCGACTCCGGCGTGCGCATCACAGGTGGTGAAGGTATTGGCCGGGTAACGAAACCTGGACTCGACCAGCCCGTCGGCGAATACGCCATAAACTCCGTTCCCAGGAAAATGATCGCTGAGGTAGTTCAAGAGGTCTCGGAAAAATCAGGATATACCGGCGGCGTTGAGATCCAGATATCAATTCCCGGAGGAGAAGACGTTGCAAAGAGGACTTTCAACCCCCGCATGGGGATCGAAGGGGGTCTTTCCATCCTCGGGACCAGTGGTATAGTAGAACCCATGAGCTGCAAGGCTCTTACAGATACCGTAGATGTGCTGATAAAGCAGTGCAGGGCCCGGGGAAACACACGGATCCTCCTGACACC